>Ga0209536_100015285_pt1 | contig 10964 bp, 12 predicted proteins | sample DeeMarSeWOR28_12_FD_187461 | JGI IMG/M metagenome (GOLD analysis project Ga0209536, IMG submission 187461) | Marine sediment microbial communities from White Oak River estuary, North Carolina - WOR-2-8_12 (SPAdes) (version 2) | ecosystem: Environmental > Aquatic > Marine > Intertidal zone >... | reverse complement strand
AGGAATAGTTGCTCCCCCTAAACAAATTATTTTTTTATGTATATTTCCCGGTAGTGGCAACGTCAGGCAAACATCACAAATTTTCACCACAGAATCAAATAATTACCCAAATCCAACAGGCCTACCTTACCACTCAGACATTTTGCCATCAAGCACAGCCGTCCGGGACTGACAGGGACGTATCAATACTTTTTGTTCAGACTTGCAGAGATTTTTAATTTCAGAGCAGGCAATAATATAAATTTTTTATTCAATTGACAGTCCCTCCGGATATTAATTATAGATTATTTATGTTCAGAGATGAGGCTGCTTTAATATGTTTGCCTCTTATTTTTTAACTGGGGCCGAAAAATTACTTGTCACCATACCTTTGATATAATCAAGTGGCTGCATCTACAAAGAAGCTTTACAGTCGGTCACCTCTAACCAAGTAACTATTCAGGCACTATTTTTGCATATTAAAAGTTTTGTACCTGTTTGAAATAAATAAAAAAATGGACTTAACCAAGAGCTGATTCTTCGAACCTGCTGAGAAAAATTCAGCTAATTTCTGCAGCTTGCTCAAAAAACACCTGTAGATTATTTTCAAGGCCTTAATTTAGTTCGATGACACCCTCCGGAAAGAAAACACTCCTGTCAGCTTGAAATTATCTTTGCAGGGTGAATGAATGGAAACAAGTAACAACGGCAGCAGGCAACCAGATATAGGAGACAGGCGGAAGGCACTTAACCGGAGGGTACTTGATGACAGGAGAAAAGCAGATGACAGGCGAAGCGGTCATGACAGACGAAACGGCCGCGACAGACGCTCAGGCTGGGGTAAAATAGAGCAGCACCTGCTGCGGGGTGCGCTGGCTGCAAGTGCTTCCATCGTCTTCCAGTTCAGTCGTCCTTTTACAATAATACTCGGCTATGTTGATCTTTTACTCTCCAGCTCCAAGGAAGAACACACAAAACAAAAACTTTTTATAATTAAGGAGCAGTTAGAAAAAATTTCTGAGATACTTGATAGTTTCAGAGAAGTTGAAACCTTTCAGACAAAAGATTTTGACGGGATAGATATACTGGATACAAATAATCTGCTTGAAGCAGAGCCTGATGAACTGGACCGTAAAATATTATGAACCCTGCATCTGTTCAGTGTGAGGTCTTGCCATGTTAAATCTGATTAACATGGAGGTTTTACTGTTTGACAGTACAAGAGACCAGTTGCTGATGATGGAGGAGATTTTAAAAAGAATCGGCTGTAGGGTTACCCTGGTTATGAGTGAGTATGAATGCTTTGCCAAACTCATGAACCGGAGATACGACCTGGTGATATTCGATCACGGTATACCAGGTCTGGATATTGCGGCCTTCGTAGCTCAGCTTGAAACAATCGATCGATGCATGTCCGTTGCCATGATGGTAACTCTGCCAAGCAGGTTTTATGAGGAAAAATATGGCTGCTCAGGTATTGATTTCCTGATTTTTAAGCCCTTTGGCTATAAAGAGATTTTATTGCTGGCAAGGGAGGCTTTTCAATATTCCTTGAAACTAAGGAAGGCCTCCTGAAAAGATAGGAATGAAGAATCGGTTTTTTGCTCTTATTGGGGCTTTAAAGAGCACCTACCGCTGCATTGTTACTAGCATTTTAAGTATTAGACTTAATTACTTTCACAAACTATTAAAAACTGCAAACACCTAATCAGGGGAGGAAATGATGAACAAAAAAGCTAAAAAAGATATCGGCATGAAGGATTCCATCTCCAAGCTTTTCATTCTGAGAGATTCTTGCCAGGGCACCTGCATTACCCAAAAAGACAACCCGAACATTATCTGGTTCGAGGGTGCAGCCGTTCTACTGCAGCAGGGAGTTGACAAGTTGAAGGAGGCCCAGAACAAGATCGACAGCGGTGCCGAAGACGCAACCAAAGACTTCGTCACCGATGTGAAGGAGACTGTATCCAAACTGATTGTTTTGAAAAGGTCCTGGGTCGTCTCGCGTTCAGAGGATTCGGCTGAAAATGTCATCTGGTTTGAGGGCGCCGAATCTATAATCGCAGAGGTGATTGATCAGCTGCAAAAGGCGCTTCAGAAAACAGAAACTCAACCGCTCTTTTCCGCAGCGGCCGGCAGTTCTGAAAGTGAAGCAAGCACAGCGTCTGAGGCCGCTGATGACTCCGAATCTGAAGCAGCGGTCCAGGAAAGCGAGGCGGATGCTGATGCCAGCGAAGCGGAAAAGCAGGCTGCCGCCGGCTAGTTAGCCCTGGGAAACAGAAAGCCGCACGCCATGCTTTCCCGGTTGCACTGCTTTAACATGTTTCCCTGATATTTATTCTGGCAGCAAGGCTTCCCAGTTTATCCGGAATTCCCTATGGGCACTCATGATTTTTGAGCAGCCGCAGGGTAGATTAATTGCAGCAGCAGCGATAGGAAACCGCTACCTCCTGTTGTCAATACACCTGCCCTTTTATTTTGCAATATTGCCCACCATGGGTTCCCTCTTACTGTAGCCGCCGATGCTCAAGATAAATTCTCCATGCATGTTGTAAACATAATAACCGGCAGTTACCCAACCTTGAAAACCATCGGTGATATTGACTGCATTCGTATACCCCATTTGGATAAGCCTCTCGGTAGCAAAAGCTGAACGCCTCCCGTCCTGGCAATACACATAAATTGTTCGATCTGTTTTCCTTATGATATTAGGCACAATCCATTCAATTCTGCCGCGTTCAACATTCAAAGCGCCCGGAAGGTGCGCAGCGTTGAATTCAGCTTCAGACCGAACGTCCAGCAGAACGAATTCATCATCGCTCTCCATAATCTTTTTAAAATTTTTAGCCGAAACAGCCTGCTGACCCTTCATTACTGATTTCTGCAGATTAATGACATTCTGATTTACCTGCTCTAGCGACAACTCCCGTGCCTGAAGAGATACGGCAGCGCCTAATGCCATGACTGTAAAAATAATAGATACTTTTAGCATTGTTTTCATAATCTGGGTCTCCAATGTATTAATTCAAGATTACTTAATAAATACGCTGACAGGATGCCATCGCCTGTCACAATGTTTCGTCTTTGCCGGATTATTACCAGTTATAACAATCAGCGGCAATCTCAACTTTTCAAAGCGCTAAAGTGGTCATAGCCCTGGTAGGAGATTTCCTGTCGTTGCAATCCATCCGACAAAAAGACTCCCCGGCCGGTAATAATTTTTCCAAGGCAGAAAATTTCCCGACCATTTTTTTCAAGCACAAGTCTTCGCAGCTTCTGTGCATCATCAGACGCAACAGTGAATAGCAGCTGGTAGTCTTCACCGCCTTTAAGAATCCAATCCTGGGCAGGATTTGCCAGTTTTTCTGCCGCTGACTTCAGTTGTGCTGAAACCGGAAGGTCTTCTTGAAAAACCTCTGCCCCGGTCCCGCTTTCTACACAAAGGTGCGCCAGGTCCGTTGACAGGCCGTCGGAAATATCCATCATTGCATGAACCAGACCGCTTTCTGCAAGTATTTTCCCCAGTTGCACCTGCGGTTCCGGATCAAGGTGGGCATTGAGTAATTGCTGCCACTGCCCTGAATGATCATGAAACAAACCTGCCCGGCACAAAGCCAGCCCGGCGGCTGCGTCACCGAGGAAGCCGCTGACAAAAACCAAATCACCGTTTACGGCACCGGTGCGATAGCAGATTTTATCCTCGGCAGCCTCGCCAATTATGGTCACTGCTATACTGAGATCATTGGAACTTTTAACTGTATCACCGCCCACCAGAAGAGTATCATGCTCCTGCAGCATTTCATGAAATCCTGCCAGAAAAGCATCCAGCCATGCCGGTGCTGAACCGGGAAATGCCATGTTTAACAGGGCAAACCTTGGCTGGCCGCCCATGGCTGCTATGTCACTTAAATTTACGGCTCCGGTTTTTCTGCCCAGTAAATATGGAGGGTGCCAGGCAAGGTCAAAATGCACCCCTTCAACCAGCATGTCGGTAGTTATCAGAAAACAGCCTTTACTGTCTTTGCGGAGTACTGCGCAATCATCTCCGATTCCTTTAATTACACCTCTGTCTGCAGAAAAACCAAACAGATTATTGATTTGATCAATAATTTCCCGTTCATTTTTTATTAAAAAGTCCTCTGGCATGACTTCTACCCTGCTTAATTTCACTTCACCCTTCGCAGAGCGGTGGATTCTTTTTTGTCTTTCTGTTTATGCGGTCCAGCCCGGCGGGGATTCCGGCCAAAATCAACAGCCTTCATGAATCGCTGTTCTCCATCCATGGTAAATATCTCCAGGCCTGTCATCTGGCGCGTCCGCAGAATCCAGGTGACCTTGCGCGGCGGCAAGGACAGGATTTGCATACTTACATGCCACCACTCATCCCTTTTTGAATCGTCACGTACAATATCACTTACCAATCCGTACACCAGCATCTGCGGCTGCTTGGCGGCTATCAACACAATATCACCTGCTTCGAGCGTATCTTTAAAGGGTACCAGTTTTTGCAAGTCCTTTACAATTTTTTCCATTTTCTTTTTTCCGATTAATGCCTATTTCCGTGGTCAAGTCTTCGGTACTGGATCGCTTCGGCAATATGTTCCGCGCGCAGAGCTTCACTTCTGTCTAGATCTGCTATGGTACGGCCTATTTTCAGAATCCTGTGATATGATCGGGCCGAGAGCCCAAACCGTTCCACCGCGTTTTCAATCAGTTTTTCAGAGGTTTTGTCAAGTGGACAGAATTTTTTAAGGTCCCTTGGCATCATCTGGCCGTTACAGTAAAGATTTTTACGCTTTGCAAACCTCTTTTTCTGGAGACCCCTTGCCAGTTGAACCCTTTCTTTAATGGCTGAAGATGATTCTCCCATGCCTGCCCCAGACATTTCTTTATACGGGATAGAAGGCACTTCAAGGTGCATGTCAATACGGTCCAGAAGGGGTCCCGAAAGTCTGCTTTCATAACGCTGAACCTGGACGGGAGTGCACTTGCAGGAATGTTTCAAATCGCCAAGGTATCCGCAGGGACAAGGGTTCAATGCTATGACAAGAATAAACCGGGCGGGAAAACTGACTGAACTTGCGGCCCTAGAAATAGTAACCTTGCCATCCTCAAGGGGCTGCCGCAGAACTTCGAGGACATTCCTTTTAAATTCCGGTGATTCATCAAGGAAGAGCACACCGTTATGGGCCAGGGAAACCTCTCCGGGTCTTGGTGTCTGTCCGCCGCCGATAAGTCCGGCATCTGATATGGTATGATGCGGGGACCTGAACGGCCTGGCCGACAGGAGCGGCGTGCCGTTTTTAAGCAGGCCCATGACACTGTAAACCTTTGTGGTTTCCAGGGCCTCTTCAAAGGTCAGATCCGGCAAAATGGTCGGTAGTCTCCGGGCCATCATGGTCTTTCCCGAGCCGGGCGGCCCTTTCATAAGGATGTTGTGGCCACCTGCTGCCGTTACTTCCATCGCCCTTTTTACATGTTCCTGGCCTTTAACCTCATCAAAATCAACATCGTGGTTGGCATTGTCTTGAAAAATAGCAGGCCGGTCAATGGTTGCAGGAGTCACTTCCATGGTTCCGGCAAGAAATTCTACCGCCTCATACAGTGTTTTGACCCCGATGATTTTTATGCCGGCAACAACCGCTGCTTCCTCTGCATTGGCGACCGGCACCAGTATCCCTTCCATTCCCGCCTTTCTGGCAGCCAGGGCCATGGGCAAAACGCCCTTTGCCGGCCTAATTGATCCGTCCAGCGAAAGTTCTCCTATGACACCGTACTTCTCCAGCTTCATACTCTTTAGAGTCTCAGCGGCAGTAAGGATGCCCAGAGCCATGGGGAGATCATACCCCGCCCCCTCCTTTCTCACGTCAGCGGGAGCCAGGTTGACGGTAATCCTGCGGTTGGGAAAATCATATCCTGAGTTTTTGATGGCTGCCTTGACCCGCTCACGGCTTTCACGAACAGCGCCCTCGGCCAGTCCCACAGTCGCGAAAGCAGGAAGGCCATAGGCAATATCCACCTCCACTGTCACCGGGAGTGCATCAACACCAACAACCGCAGAGCTCTTGATTTTTGCAAGCAATGCCAAGTCCTTTACAGTAACATTTTGGCTTACGCCCTGTAACAGGCAGCCATCTCCGGCGAATATTCCCCTTCCGGCTCCAGGTAAACATAAAATGGTGGCAATATTGACAATTCCTCGCCACCACCCTTGAGAGCCTCTATAAGCAGAAGCGCTGCAGAACTTCCAGGATAACTGTATACAGCCTGCATTCTTTTCGGCTCCAGCCCCTGTTTTTTCAACTCATACAGGATGGCCGCCCCCCGGACTGCCGGATAAATACAGGCTAGCCTGCCCCTGTTTTTCAGGGCCCAGGCCGCCGCTTTGACCACAGTGGCAATATCAGCCGCGGTTTCGTGCCGTGCCACCAGCTGTTCAGGATCAATATTTTTGCGGCCGGTCCCTGTTTTTCTGTATGGGGGATTCGTGACAACCCAGTCAAACTGTCCGGCATTTATATTCTTATCGATCTGCCGAAGGTCCCCATGCAGAATCGTTATCCGCTCCTCTAATTTGTTTTGCGCCGCATTTTCCCGGGCCAGTTTGACAAGATCAGGCTGGATCTCCAGACCGGTAAATGTGCAGACTGGCCAACGGTAAGCCAGGATGAGTGAAACAATGGAGCTGCCGCATCCCAGGTCAAGGACCTTATCTGCCGGCCGAATGGAGATAAAATTTGCCAACAGAACCGCATCAAGAGAAAAACGGTAGCCCTTGCAGTGTTGCCTGCAGCGCAAGCGCCCGTTAAAAAGAGAATCATCCGTATAGCCGCCATGTCTAGGCATCGCCTGTCACCGCGTCATTCCCTAAACCATCTTTCATCTGCCGCGCAACAATTACAGGTTATTTAAGGACGATTTTTTCATCCTGGCTGAGCTTATTTAACAGCAAACCGGTAAGAATCTTCGGGTAAAAATAGGTAGATTTGTGTGGCATGATCAGATTTTCATCGGCTACTCTTTTAACCTGCAATACCTTGGTATTGTTCATGAGAAAAAGCAGGGGCAGTAGATTTTCATTCCTTATGCTATCCTTCACTGCCACATCAAGAGCCTCGTCGGGGTCGGCAAAATAACGCACCAGGTTATCATGTTCGCACCTTTCATAATCAAGACCCAGAATGCCCCCGACCACCAGGTCTGACAGGACTACGACATCGAGGTCGCGCAATGCCTGCGGCCTGTTTGCCAATGACTTGCTCTGCAGGGCTTCCTCCTTTAGGGTCAGCAGAAAGCAGCGGTCTTCGGCAGCATGATAGAGGCCGAACATGGTCTGATCATTTTTGCCCTCAGACAGTTTATCGTCCATCCTTGCCAGGACTTCCGCCACCAGGATCTCTCTAGCTCCCCCCCTTATCTCTTCCAGCTTGAAAGCACCTGCCATCATCCCGGCAAGTTCATCCATGCTGGGCAGTCCGGGAATTATATCATCAGGAAGCGTAACCAACCTGTGAGTGGGCAGCACTGTAAGGCCGGGATCCTCCATGGGGCAAAGATACATCATGGTGAAGTTATAAGGGCTTCGAGGCGAAAGTTCACCCAGCTTTTTTTTCAGCTGGTTTCTGTACTTCAGTGATGTCGAGTAACGATGATGCCCATCAGCGATATAGACGGCCTTGTCACGGAAAAGATTCTGTATCCTGGCCAGGATTTTTTCATCCGCAATGGGCCAGATCGAATGCTTGCCGCCATCTGCATCCCTGACTTCGTATAGCGCTTTATCCGGAAGCCCTTTTTCAAGTGTGGCAATAATGTTTGCCCCTTCATCGGCATAGAGAGAAAATATCTGGCTGAATTGTGCCTGGCAAGTGTCCATTAGACGCAGACGGTCTGCGGTAACAGTGGCAAAAGTCTCCTCGTGAGGCCTGACGATGCCCTCACTGAATTCAGCGAGTCCCACAAGGGCAACAAACCCTTTCCGGGTCATGCGGACTCCTGACGGCAGTGTATAATCGATGTAATAAAGGTAAACAGCCGGCAAATCATCACGGATGAGCACCCCTTTTTCCTGCCATTGTGTGAAATAATTCTTGGCTGATGTGTACCGTTCTTCAGATTCGTCGCCTTTCCCTGGAGATTTGCTGATGTCCAGGTAAATCATGTTATACGGGTTCCTGGCCTGAAACGCAGCCTGGTTTTTTTCATCAATTATATCATAGGGCGGTGTTACAACATCCTCCAGTCGGTCAAGCTTACTGGGGTCGAAACGCAGAGCCCTAAATGGCGCCACTATGGCCATGGTGAAAACTCCTTAATTTCATATCCAAGGCACGGGAGATTTCCAGGGAAAATTAATACAAAACTCTTTCTTGCTCTCCCGGGCAAGGTTGATTATTTTTGCTTTATATTTTAAAAAACTCGGTTCTGCACCCTATTAAAAAAGCAACTTGTTTTCAACAACACTTTTAATGTTCAATCATAATTTTAAACTATAAAACGGCGAGGTACCTCTATCATGTTTCATATCTTCATAAAAAGTCATTTTTCAGCCGGGCACCATTTGCGAAATTATCCTGGAAACTGCGAGAGACCCCATGGCCACAACTGGAGAGTTGAGGTTACTGTCAAGGCAACCGGTCTGGACAGCCTCGGCATGGGAGTCGACTTCAGAACAGTCAAAGATGCAGTCAAGAAGGTCCTTGATACCCTCGACCACCGCGATCTCAACGAGCATGCCGATTTTCAGTCCATCAACCCATCCTCGGAAAATATTGCTGTCTACATCTTCGACAACCTGCAGCAGGATCTTTCCGCAGACCGCTACGGTGTTCACAGCGTCTCAGTATGTGAAACAGACAACTCCGGTGTAACATATTTTGGACCGTGACGCGCTGATAGAAATCTGCGAGCTATTTTACAGTATCCAAGGTGAATCATCCTATGCCGGCTACCCGTGTTTTTTTATCCGTTTTGCCGGCTGCAACCTGCGCTGCACATATTGTGATACCCGTTACGCATACGATGGAGAACGCCTGTCCTACTCCATCGGGAGGATACTTGCGGAGCTGGATAATTACCCGGGAGTTCTGGTAGAATTAACCGGCGGTGAACCGCTGCTCCAGAGAGGGATTTATCCTCTTTTTACGGAACTGCTGGCGGCAGGCAGAAAAGTGCTGCTAGAGACAAACGGCAGCATAAGTTTGGCAAGGGTCCCCAAAGAGGTGGTCAAGATCATGGACATGAAATGCCCCGGCAGCGGCATGCATGAAAAAATGATTTTTGACAACTTCGGCTTCATGAACCCGCAAGATGAAATCAAATTTGTCATCTCCTCCAGGGGGGACTACAACTGGGCCTCGCAGCTTGTCAGATCTTTCGCCCTGCACAACAGGGCAGTTGTAACATTCTCGCCGGTGATTGATATGCTGCCCCCTGCCAGGCTGGCTGCATGGATTCTTGACGACCGCCTGCCGGTGCGGCTCAGGCTCCAGCTGCACACCATCCTCTGGCCTGGCAGGACAAAAGGGTACTGAGTATATTTGTTTGAACGCCAGGAAAGAGGGCGAAGATATTACCCTATTACAATTCATTCCCAACGGTGAAATTACCCGGATAATGAGATATCAAGGAGGGCTTTTTAATTTCCAGCCACACTCTCAATATAACGTTTTAAAATATTCCTCTGGTCAGTTGCCAAATCAGTAAACTCAACACCGCAACGGCGTAAGTTCTTTGATCCTTTACTGAGCTGGACATCATTTATTACCTTTGCCGCTATATTCTCCAGAAAGAAATCCTGGTCAAGAATATCCATTTTTATCCCTTCCTTAGGCCATCGCTCCCATCCTGCATAACTAAATGCCAGGCCGGAATCACTGACATCCAAGACCCCGTATGACAGAACTATATTAGGGAAGACCAATACGGTAGATCGATCATTGATATTGAATCGTTTTTGTTTTCGGCGTTCTTTGAATTTCTTCATCCCCCTTCCCCAGATCAAAGATTATGGGCAAAAACGCCCAAGAACCAGTGCCTTAACAGAGACAAATACCCCAAAACAACTTAATAGCAGTTCTTTAAATTTTCCTTACATTGGACTTTCTGTCTCAGTAAAAAATACAGACATGACCACTTTATTTTTTAAATATTATTTTGATCAGGATTTATCAAGTGAAAAAACATGTTAGGAAGCAGCAATAAAAACTTACAACAGGCTGCCATCGTAATTGAACGTTGAGAGTTTTCGGCGGTACCTTTTGCCTGCCAGTTCTCTGCCAATTTCCTCAGTTTCTTTTCTGGTGATCTTGCGGTGACATAGATCAATGACCGCGTATTTTATACCCATTTCCGCCAGCTCATTCAGCTTTGCCAGGAGGGAAAAGGGATTTCCAGCCAGTGCCACTGTGGAATTCCAGGATTTTCGCAGGACAAATGTCTCTCCCTTTGGACTGACAAAGGGCTGGGCAAATATAAAGTGGTCAGCCTTGGGCCTGGCAGTAAAGAGAGGCGGTGTGCCATAAACAGTCATTCCAAGTTCAACCCCGGAATGTGCTGCTGATTTGCTGCTTAAAATATTGCGCAGGCCTGACCGGTCAATTTCTATTGCAGCCTGCGCCCTTTGCAGCTTAAGAACTTTCAGGACATGCAGCCCCTGGGAATTAAGAATATTCAGGGTGTAATCTCCGGACAGGTGTATCCGTTCCTTCCTGTCAAAGAAAAGCTGCTGCCCTACATGGCCAATCTGCCAGGCTCGGAAATTGTTCTTTATAAGTTGATTTATTGCCTTTGTGAAAAAACCCAGCTCACTTTCCAAGATGACCGGGGGCAGGCACCAGACCATCCGGTGATGAAATTTTTTAACATTTTTTTTCTGGTGCTGAATATCATTATAGGTTTTCGGGTTAAGTTCAACAAGGAGTTGCGCCGGCAAAACGGGCAGACGGAATTTCAATACCTGCAGATCATCTATTTTGATCTCTAGA
>Ga0209536_100015283_pt1 | contig 10965 bp, 9 predicted proteins | sample DeeMarSeWOR28_12_FD_187461 | JGI IMG/M metagenome (GOLD analysis project Ga0209536, IMG submission 187461) | Marine sediment microbial communities from White Oak River estuary, North Carolina - WOR-2-8_12 (SPAdes) (version 2) | ecosystem: Environmental > Aquatic > Marine > Intertidal zone >... | reverse complement strand
TGAATGCCTAAGGGTATGTAAGTTATTGATTTAATGGTGATCCCAGGGGGATTCGAACCCCCGTTACCGGCGTGAGAGGCCGGCGTCCTAACCACTAGACGATGGGACCTGTTTGTTGAGTGTAAAATATTAAATTAAAGGGTTTGTTGTCAATCCTTATTTGCGGACGCCGGTCTATTGAATGCCGGTCGCCGTCTTTTTCCCCTTCCTGAATCCGAATATCAAATACACGATAAATCCAACAAACGGCACCGAGGCAATGAACCACCACTGAGCCTTTTTAGCGGGGGTTCCAAAATCTTTCTGGGCCACATCAACGATGGCCCATACGGTGGCGGCAAAAAAAGGAATGCATAAGGCCAAAAATATGCCGAGTAACTTCAGGGTCACTTTTTCCTCTTGCAACCTGGCTTTATTAAGCTTTCAGGCGACTTGAAATTTTCAATATGGTGTTCACGTAATAGCTGCTGTGGTTGTAATGATAGATGATTTTCTCGGCCTTTTCACGGCTTTGCCCCGGACGCCAGCCGTGGCTTTTGAGAAAGTTGGCAATACTGGCCATCGAGTCGGCATGGTTGAGCATATCGACCATTCCGTCGTCGTTACCGTCCCGGCCGTAAGCCAGAATGCTGGTGGGCATAAACTGGGCGATGCCCACCGCCCCGGCAAACGAGCCGGGGATCGACAGCGGATCGAGACCCTCGCGGCTGGTGTATTCCAAGAACGCTTTAAGCTCCCTATACGCCCATTTGGATCGCGAGTCGGCCTTTTTTTCGAAATTCTTGCGTGAAATTTTCTTCGAATCCGGAATTAATTCCCATAGCCTGTTTCGCACTGTCGGGTCTTTCAACGCCGCCATGGTCGAAAGCGTATTGAGGGCTGAGCGCGTTCCCACCGAGGCGCCCAGCCCGGTTTCTACCAGTAAAATAGCCGTAATGACTTCTTTATCGACGCCAAATTCTTCTTCGATACGCGTCAGATCGGATTTATTTTCCTGAAGATATTGATTGGCTTTGCGAATGGACCACTTATTAGTAAATTGGCCGTAATTGACGCGAGCCTCTTTATAGGTAAAAAGCAGGATGACGCCATCGGCTTCAAAGGACACTTGCGGTCGGCTGTAAAGTTGCTGTATTTTCAGCGGCTCAAAGCCGTCGGCGATCAATAGCTGTTGGACAGTCGTAAAAGGGTGATTCTGGGTTTCAACGGTGGCACCGCTATCGGTCAGGAAGAAAAATCCGGCCGTCAGCAGGCTGGCTGTCAAGATGATCCACTTTCCGGTTCGTTTGAAGCGATTTCGCATCCCTATTAATACCTCCGGTGAGACTTCAATCATAAAAATTCGCGTGCGTTCAGTCCATTAGAACCCGCTTGATTGCATCGACCTCACGTGTTATCTAGATTTTTCATTGAATATAACACATTTAGCGGTATATTTCTATTGTGAAAAAAAGCGCCAAAATCACCTATTGCTGCCAGACATGCGGTTACCAGACACCCAAATGGATGGGCAAATGCCCGGATTGCGGCACCTGGGATTCCATTGTTGAGGAGCGGACAACGGCCGTGTCGTTAAGTAATCTCAATCGCACCCGGTCAAGCCCCCAAGCGGTTCCCGTGGCCATCGATTCAATTGAACTGGAAAAACAAAACCGTCTCCTGACGCAAATCGAGGAGCTCGATCGGGCTATGGGTGGCGGCCTGGTGCGCGGAACGCTGATACTCGTCGGCGGTGACCCCGGGATCGGCAAGTCAACTCTGATGCTGCAGGCCTTGCACGGGCTTGCCAACCAGGGCCTCAGGGTTCTGTATGTATCCGGCGAGGAATCCCAGCAGCAGATTCGCCTGCGCAGCGAGCGGTTGGGAACGGTTTCTCCCGATCTGATGGTCCTTTCCGAAGTCGATATGGACTCGATTCTGGCAACCATCCAGTCCGAAAACCCGCAGGCATTGGTCATAGATTCGATTCAAACCATGTACAACGCCGAACTCGCATCAGCTCCGGGCAGCGTCAGCCAGGTGCGGGAGTCGGCGGTTCGATTGATGTTGATGGCCAAAAAGACCGGCATACCCACGTTTCTGGTGGGGCATGTCACCAAAGAGGGTGCCATTGCCGGCCCGAAACTCTTAGAACATATGGTGGATACGGTGCTGTACTTTGAGGGTGACCGCAACCACATGTTTCGCATCCTGCGCGCGGTTAAGAACCGATTCGGCTCAACTAACGAAATCGGCGTCTTCGAGATGAAAGATCAGGGTCTGGATGAGGTGGCCAACCCATCGGCGGTTTTTTTATCCGAGCGGCCGGCCAATGCTCCCGGATCTGCGGTGACCGCCAGCCTGGAAGGCACGCGGCCCATACTGGTCGAATTGCAGGCGCTGGCCAGCAGCACGAGCTTCGGCACGCCCCGGCGCACCATTCTGGGTTTGGATCCCAATCGGGTCGCTTTGCTGGCAGCGGTTATGGAAAAGCAGCTCGGCATGCACCTGATGGGCTATGACATATTCATGAATGTGGCCGGCGGGGTCAGGGTGGTCGAGCCGGCGGTGGATATGGCCATCGTGTCGGCAATTGCTTCCAGTTTTTTGGACAAACCCATCGCACCGGCGACGGTGGTTTTGGGAGAGGTGGGTCTTACGGGTGAGGTCAGAGCCATCGGCCAGGTTGATACCCGGGTTGCCGAAGTTAAAAAAATGGGCTTCAAGCGCTGTCTGGTGCCGGATGGAAATATGAAGCGTATTCGCCATCTGGATGGGATAAAGGTAACCGGGATAAAAACCGTTTCCGAAGCGGTAGAAATGTTATTTTAGTTTTTACCTCAAACAGACGCGCCTAACAACCAGGAGGTAAGACAGACGGGGTGCACACAGCTCGTGTGAAAGAATTGAGAGAGTGTACCTTCCCAGAAATAATTGACAAAATGAGAGCCGCTCATGTCATTTTCTGAAAGGCGCTATGAATTCCAAGGTGCCGGTGCCCCGATATTTGGGATTCAACAAACGCCATGGGTTGAGCTAAAGGCTTCGGTGCCCATCATCCCAAATATCGAGGCACTGCGTAGCCCGACATTCAATAATTGGCATATCCCCTTTCAGAAAACAACATGCCCGGCCTGTGGAGAACCAAGCGCAGGCAACCTCTGAGTGAGCGCTATTCAGATTCGGGTTGCGGGTTAAATTATTTCCGGGCGGCAGCACGAGAAATGGCTGCCATAATCAACTAAAACTTCGTAATCTGTGATAATCTGCGTAATCTGTGGATTTTGAATTTTAAGCTGGCAACTCGATTCGATGAAACGCTCGATCTCAAAAAAAAAGCGGCGCTGGCAGGATCATTATTCAGAGCAGGCCAGAAAGGAAAAGTATCCGGCCAGATCGGTGTACAAGCTAAAAGAGGCCCAGAAAAAATTCCGGCTGATTAAAACAGGAGACCGGGTTCTCGATCTGGGATGCTCGCCGGGTTCCTGGTTGCTGTATGCTGCCGAGCTGACCGGGAAACAGGGTCGCGTGCTCGGGATCGATCTCCAATCCGTCACCTGTAAGCTGCCGCCCCAGGCCGAAACGCTGACGGCAGACGTTCTGACCATCGATCGGGTCTGGTTTGAAAAACAAGAATTGCTCAACGGCTTTGATGTTGTCCTGAGCGACATGGCGCCGGCAACCAGCGGCAATAAAATGCGGGATGCAACCCGGTCGTATCAGCTGTGCCAGGCGGGCCTGAATGTTGCCGAAATGGCCCTGAAATCGGGCGGGTCATTTATGTGCAAAATTTTTCAGGGTCAAGAATTTAAGGAATTCTCTGAAGCCGTTAAAAGCCGGTTTCGCAACCATCGCATTTTCAAACCCCGGAGCAGCCGCAAGGAGAGCAAAGAGATCTTCATCCTGGGTATTGGTTTTAAAAAGAAATAGGTTATGTGTCGTCTCGGCGAATTATATGCTTTTACTTCGAAAAAATTCGAAATTAAGAATATTTTAGTCAATAAAAAAAATTATAGTGCTTTTTAGTAGGAGGGATCATGTCGGGTCATAGCAAATGGTCAAGTATTAAACACAAAAAGGCCACTATGGATGCCAAACGGGGAAAAATATTTACCAAGCTGATCAAAGAGATTACGGTCGCTGCGCGTATGGGCGGCGGAGACATTGACGCCAATCCGCGTCTGAGGACGGCCATTCAGGCGGCCAAAAGCGAAAATATGCCCAAGGATAATATTGAGCGCGCCATCAAAAAAGGCACCGGCGAGTTAGAGGGTGTCAATTACGAAGAGAGCATCTATGAAGGATACGGCCCCGGGGGGGCGGCCGTTCTGATCGAATCTCTGACCGACAACAAGAATCGAACCGTGGCCGATATCCGTCATATCTTCAGCAAAGCCGGCGGCAACATGGGTGAAAGCGGATGTGTGGCCTGGATGTTTAAAAAGAAGGGTTACATCGCCGTTGAAAATAAGGCCGTTGATGAAGAAGCCCTGATGGAGGCAGCGCTGGATGCCGGGGCCGAAGACATTCGTGAGGACGACAGCAATTTTGAAGTTATTACCGCGCCGGAAGATTTTGAGGCGGTTAAAAACGCCATCAACGGCGCCTCCATTCCCTATATTGTGGCCGAAGTGACCATGCTGCCGCAATCCACCACCTTTTTAAAGGGCAAGGAAGCCGAGCAGATGGTCAAGCTCATGGAGGCCCTGGAAGACTGCGATGATGTGCAGAAGGTGTATACCAACGCGGATATCCCTGAAGAAATCGTCAATTCTTTGTAAAACGCCATGTTTTGTCCGAGGGCTGTGTTGCGATTCAATTCGTAATGCTCACGTACTATCGTGTACGCTCCGCTTATGAATTGAATCGACGCCTTGCCCTCAAACAAAACATGGCGTTTTAAACTTTTACAATAGGTTTTAGTTTCCAATTTAGAATTGAGAATTTTTTTTGATCAGCAAGGCCGCACAAGGATTTACGCGGAGGCGTACATTAGCGTGCGTCGAGGATGTAAATCCGCGGAGAACGCAGCTGATCGGAAAAAAGACCAGTTATAAATGGAAACTTATTCGTCGATTTGGATAACATCCACCCCCTTCGGAATTTCGAAGCTAAACAGCGAGTCATCCAAATCGTCCCTAAAGGCAAAATTGAGCAGATCGATACGGGTTTCATCGCCGTAAAAATTCAGGGTGGTCACCTGCAACACATTAAAGGTTTTTTGGGACACCAGCAGGCGGATTTCAGAGATGTCTAACGTTTTTTCGCGCGGTATCAGTTTGAGGTGGTAAAACAAGTCACTTTCTTCCGGTGGACTCTGCTCCAGGGAAATATCGAATTTTTGGCGGATCACACGGATGTTTGACAGGAAACTGGCGCCTTTGCCGTCCCGGAAAAAGGTGGGCGCCTTGCCGGTCATAACCTGATTGTCTGCCGGCCGATAGATCCACAATTTGTCCGCATCGGTAATAATAATTTGCTGATCCGGTTTTTCGTACTCCCAGCGCATCATGCCGGGGTATTTGATATAGACCTTGCCGCTGGCCATATCCGTGATATCCATGGCCTTGAGGGTGGATTTTTGGATAAAATCGGCGCTAAATTTTGAATTGGCATATTTGTTCTCGACCTGTTCCAGAATCTGGTCCACTGTGGGGTCGCCGCCTGTGGTTGCTGCTGAAGAACTATTGTGTCTGCCGGAGAGAGCAAGCACCAGGGCAGCGAGCATGACGGCTGCCGTACACATAAAAATTCTATTGGCTGATTTCATATTGCATCCCCTAATGTCACACCTATGAAAATTCAAAATCAATTTAGGCGAAATTGCTTCGGTACGTTTCAATCTGCGTCGAAAATGGAATAATGAAATGGTGGAATATGGGAATGTTGTTCTTAAAAAGGGACAAAATCCATCTTATAACGCGATGAATGTTTTTCGATTGCCGCTATTTTAATTCCAACCCATTGTTCCATTATTCCATCATTCCATTATTCATATCCGAATAAACTGCTTATCCCAGTTTTTGAATCAGTTTGTTAATGTCTTGCGTGCCCTCCAGCGTGATGGATTGCCCGTCAGCGGGCATCAGATCAAAAAAATCGGTTTTGCCAAAAATCGCCAGGCTGATGCAATCAATCATCTGAATATTTTTGCGGGCTTCGGCTTTGTCCATGTTGGCAAGACGAGCCCCGCCGAGCAAAAGCGTTTCCACGTTGTGTTTTGTCAGCTGCTTTTCCAATTTGGCCGCTTTTTGCAGACCTTGAAAATAGATTTTTTTATAGGTCATCAGCCCTTTAAAAATATCCGTTTGATCATCAAGCGCCCCCAGAAAGCCTAATGTAAAATCAAGATATTCAAAAAACGCATCGCCCTCGATTTTCATTTTTTCAAAAAACGATTGCAAGAATAAAATTTTCCGGTGTGTACCAATCGGTCGGGCATTGCGAAACCTGACTTTGCACCGTGTTTGCAGTACGGCGGCTACATGCTGGGAGATGGCCGCCCTGATTTCGGGATCCAGAGACCGTGTCAGATTGAGGCGTTCCATAAATGCGTTGACATGGGTCGGGGTGACCCTCATTTTCAAAGTGCCCCGGCCGTCTTGAAAATCGAAACGGGTTTGAAACGATTGGATGCAGATTTGCGTCCGGATCGCTTTTTCGTCCTGCGGTTGAAGTTGCGCATCTTCCAGCAGGTCTTCCAATTGCAGCTGCACCGATTCATCCGGAAAAAAAAGCAGCTCCATCAACGATTCGGTTTCACAGCTGGATTCATCCTGCAACAAGGCATCGAGTGCTTCTATGGTCGGATGTGCAAATGTTGAATCGATATAATGCTGCGTATCCGCGTTAATTTCCAGCCCACCTCGCAGAATATCAATAATTTTATCGGCAATCTGCTTATTTTTATCTTCTGAACTCATATGAATTGCTTTTTCAAAATAATGTAAAACCTTTAGATTTTGTTTGAGGGCAAGGCGTGATTCGTTTCAAAAGCGGAGCGTACACGTTAGTACGGGAGCATTTTGAGACGGATCACAACGCAGCCATCGAGCAAAATATGAAGGTTTTCAGACATACCGAGCTAGTTTCATCATCAGCTCATGCTTCTGCAGCCCGCCGGGCATGCTTTCTTTCATCTGCCCGTTATCAAAAATGAATAGAAACGGCACGCTCATGATATTATATTTGTTTGCCAGCCCGGGATTGCCATCGATATTGACCTTGCCCACCCGCACCTTGCCCTTGGCCTGGGCAGCAAATTCATCGATGATGGGCGTAACGGCCCCGCAAGTCGGACACCAGGGTGCCCAGGCAAACAGCAGTACCGGCAGCGGGGACTTCATCACTTTGTCCTCAAAATTACTATCGGTAACCATCAGCGGCTGGGGCTCATATAGCGCTTCGGTTTTTAGCGCAGCGCCGCACTTGCCGCATTTGGCACCGGCATCAATTTTATCGGCCGGGATTTTATTTTTAGTCCCGCACTGCGTGCAGCGCATCTTGACGGCTTCGCCCGCAGCCATTTTCTTCCGGTCCGCCGGCAGGAGGGTATGACATTTACCGCATTTGGCAGCTTTGCCGGTCTTTGCGGCCGGTATGCGGTTGGCCGCTCCGCAATTGGTGCAATGAGCTATATGGAAATTTGCCTTATCCATCGAATTCCTCACTATTGTTGAAAATTTTCTATATGATAAGGACTCCGACATTCAAGTAAAGGTCGACTTCGGAATTTAGATTTTTTATTAACCGCAGACTGACAAAGACTGTTTTTTCCGGCGACCCGCCAGAGGAAAAACGGTCATCGCTGCGCGAAAAAATCCACTGTCTAATTCCTGCTATCGAACCATTGCAGATACTCAATCCCCAATGTCCGACTGCGACTTTACCCCGTAAGTTTTCAGCTTTTTGTGCAGGGTTTTACGCGTGATACCCAGGCGGCGGGCGGTCTCGCTTTTGTTGCCGCCGGCAGCTTCCAGGGTTTTTAGGATGGCGGCCTTTTCGACTTCCTCCAGCGGCAGATCCCCTTTCATGGAAAGCGCGACTGAATCGGCGGCGTCTTGATCATCCTGGGGCATCGCGTCCTGCATAAACGGAAAATCGCCGACATCCAGATAATTTGTTCGTGCCAGAACGACGCCGCGCTCGACGGCATTCATCAATTCGCGAACATTTCCCGGCCAATCATAGTGGATTAAATTGTCCATGGCTCCGGGTGTAAATCCTTTGATCTCCTTGCGATTCTTGGCGGCAAACGTTTCCAGAAAATGCTGGGCCAGGAGGGGTATATCTTCTGTTCTGGCCGATAGCGGCGGAACCTTTAATTCGACCACATTCAGGCGGTAGTAAAGGTCTTCGCGGAAGGCACCGGCATTGACTTGTTCCAGCAGGTCCTTGTTGGTGGCGGCAATCACCCGCACGTCAACTTTAATGGTATCTTCACCGCCCACGCGGCTAAATTCCCGTTCCTGTAAGGCCCGCAGCAATTTTACCTGCATCATCATTGACATTTCGCTGACTTCATCCAGAAACAGTGTGCCGCCATGGGCCTGGGAAAAGCGTCCGTCTTTGCGGCGGTCAGCCCCCGTAAAGGCGCCTTTCTCATGGCCGAAAAGCTCTGATTCCAGAAGCGTTTCCGTGATGGCGGCGCAATTGATCTTCACAAAGGGGCCGTCTTTTCGCAGGCTGTTAAAATGGATGGCGCCGGCAATCAACTCTTTGCCGGTGCCCGAATTGCCTGAAATGAGAACAGTGGCTTCAGACGCTGCGACCTGAGCCACGGTTTCCAGGAGCTTCAGCATGGCAGGGCTATTGCCGATGATGTTTTGGCTGTCGAATTGCCGACCGAGTGTTTGGCGCAGCAGCCGGTTTTCTTCCTTGAGCCGGGTGTGCTCCATAGACCGCTCGATGGTCAGGCGCAGTTTGTCAAAATCGAGCGGTTTGGTGAGATAATCATGCGCGCCCTGCTTTAATGCTTCGACTGCAGTTTCGACCGATGAGTAGGCCGTCATGATAATCACCGGAATGGCCGGATTAACCGATTTGATGGCTTCAAGGGCTTCCAGACCGGAAACCTTGACCATACGTACATCCATTAAAATCAGATCAAATGAAGATGCCTTCACCTCTTCGATGGCGGTCGACCCGTCATCTGCTTCTGTGACGGCATAGCCCCAGCCGCCGATCAAGGTCCTGAGCATCGTGCGATGGGCACTGTCATCATCTACAACCAATATGGTAGATTTATCATTCATATGCTTATTTCTTCGATGCGGTGTTTATGCAAATAACGGCTAAACCAAAATGAAAAAATCCGAAATCCAAAAATCGAAATTCGAAACAATATCAAAACTCAAAGTTCAAATGCTCGAAACGTTTTGAATTTTTGTCATTCATGATTAGGAGTTGTTTCGTATTCAGGAATTCGTGCTTCGAGCTTAATTATGGACTCAGTTGGTTGAATTCTTGATTCTTATACTTGAAAAAGGGATTGTTACTCTGAAACTTGTTCCTTTGCCTGAATTACTTGTCACTTTTATACTGCCACCCATTGCTTCTATGATATTGTGGGCAATCGCCAACCCCAATCCGGTGCCGGTTGATTTTGTGGTAAAGTAAGGTTCAAAGATTTTGGCTAAATCCTCCGGGCTGATCCCGCTGCCGGTGTCTGAAACCTGAATGACGATATCGCGGTCTTGCCCATCGGCGGAAATCTCCACTTTCAATTCGCCGCCACTTTCCATCGCGTCAACTGCATTCAAATACAGGTTTAAAAGAACCTGATTGATGCGATCGGGGTCGATTCGGACTTCATCAACGCGGGCATTATTGTAAACATGGATCGATATGTTTTTCTCGGCGGCCCGGTCTTCAATCAGCTTGATGGAATCTGCGATGAAGGACGGTAGCGAAACTTTCTGCGGCTTCATCGCAATGGGCCTGGAAAATTCCAGCAACTGCCCGACGACCCGGTTGAGACGGTCGACTTCCTGGATCATAATCGTTGCGGTCTGCTGATCCTGCGGTCGATCGGGATACCTTTCTTTGAAATAGGTGGCGAATCCTTTGATGGAGCTCAACGGGTTTCGGATTTCATGCGCCACCCCGGCTGCCAATCTGCCAACCGTCGCCAGGCGCTGGTTGCGGGCAATTTCCTGCCTGAGTGCGCGCACCTCGGTTAGATCTTTAAACAGCAGAACATTGCCCACAAAATCATTATTTTCATCCTTGATGCTGCTGGCCCCGATTTCCAGGGGGACTGTTTTTCCCTCGGCAGTCGTATATTCGATTTCTTTTTCGATAATGTCATCGTGGGTTTGGGAATGGTTAATCTCTTTCAGTAGCTCCGCCGGGAGACATTTTGAAGCCGCCTGCCCCATGACTTCCGGAGCCGAGCACTGCAGGATGGCCTCGGCTCCCCTGTTGAAAGCGGCAATTCTACCCTGGTGGTCCAGGGCCAATAAACCGATGGGAACATTTTCAACAATGTTGTCTGAAAAGGCCTTTATTCTGGAAAGGGAAGCGCGGGTGGCCCGATAACTCTGAACTAAAAACAGCAGCGTGAATCCGGCAAAGCCCACCAGCAGCAAAATGGCGCCCATGATGACGGCGTGCCGCACATCTTCTTTACGAGCCTCTTCGATGGGACGCATGTCCAGCCCGACAAAGATAATTTGAGCCGCTCCCGCGATGTTTTCATTTCCCGGCCCATCAGGTTCCCGTTGCCGGCCCATCATTCCATGATGGCGTCGCATCATTCCCATTCCACGGGGCGGCCCGGTCGGTATAAATTTGCGATACACCTCAAATACGTTTTGACCATCAGGCCCGGAGATTTGACGCCACTGCAGGTTTTTAGCGTTGGAAATTCGTTTCAGGTCCAAACCGGTGCCATAGATGCGGCCGATTTGCTCCGGATTACTGTGGGCAATGGCCTTGCCGTTTTCATCGGCGACGATGAGATAAACGATATCGGGTTGCTGGGCC
>Ga0209536_100015282_pt1 | contig 10966 bp, 11 predicted proteins | sample DeeMarSeWOR28_12_FD_187461 | JGI IMG/M metagenome (GOLD analysis project Ga0209536, IMG submission 187461) | Marine sediment microbial communities from White Oak River estuary, North Carolina - WOR-2-8_12 (SPAdes) (version 2) | ecosystem: Environmental > Aquatic > Marine > Intertidal zone >... | reverse complement strand
CGCCGGCACTGATCGATCGCTGCAACAGGGTACCGGGCAGGCGCTCGATGCGACTGCCTGCCGGCAGGGTGAACAGGCGCGCCGCCAGCGCCGGGCCGGCCCGGCTCAGGAGGGCAAAGTCGAGCGAATCATCCGGCAGGTGTTCCAGCAGCGTTGCGAACAGCTGCAGTTCCGCGCGCTGACCGGTGAGGGACTCCAGGCGCTGCACCCAGGGCGCCGCTGCCCGCTCCCAGTCGCGCAGCCGGCGCATGGCCCTGTCGAGCCTGTCGCTTGGCCTGCCGGACCGCCCGCCCGGCCGCCACTCGCCTTGCGGCCAGTAGGCGCGATACCGCCGCGCCAGTTGATTGTAGGCCTCGATGGATTCCAGCAGCCTCGGCCGGGCCACGGGTGTCTGGGTGTCACTGCGAAACTCGAGTTCGACTCTGCCGGTGTCTGCCAGTACCTCCACTGCCGCGGTAAGATCTTCGCGCGCCGCCAGCAACTCGAACCAGCGCGTCGCGGCCGGGCGCATGCTCATGGCCGCGCCCCCGGCGTCTCGCTGAACAGGACTCTGCGCACCAGATCGCCGCGCAGCTTTTCCAGGTCGAGTGCGATGAGTGCCAGATGCGCACAGGCCCCGGCGGGCTGGAAGCTGTAGCGGCGGAACGCCCCCTGCAACACCGGCATGAGCATTTCCCGCTGGCGACGCGTCGGTGTGGCGGAATCCGACTGTTGCGCCCGCAGATGAGCGAGGAGAACTTTGCCCAGGGTATGAAGTCCCGGCGTCAAACCTGGTGCCCGCGGCCATTGACGCTGCCAGCACTCGAACCAGGCTTCGTACAGCGGCCGGCCCTGCCGCGAGGCCGTGAGGAGACAGCGGCAATCGCAGTTCTGCATGGCTTCGATGCGCGTTGAAAGGGTCTCGCCCGCCATTGGCTGCAGCGCGGGATCGTCCTGCATCCACGCGGGCACCGGTCCCTCGCCGAGCAAGTGCTGCAAGGCCGGAAGGTCCGCGAGGCGCCTGAGCCAGCGCAGCGACCCGCCCCAGCGCGCCGGCAACCAGCGCGCGACCTCATCGACATAGTTGCGGAACTGCCGGCGCAGCGACAGTTCAATCTCATGACTGCTCTGTCGGGCCTGCATCCCCAATACCCAGGGTCGCAGTGGCGAGTGCTGCGCAAGCTGCAGGTAACTGGCGAGATCACCGACACCCTGCAGTCGCAGCCAGACAGATTCATCCGGGCGTGCGCCGTGGCGCGCCTGCAGCCGCGCCTGTGCGTAGGCGAAACGCGCCCGCTCGCTCATTCGGGCTTCTGTCCCCCGCCGGTCACCGACGTGTCAGGGCCCGTCAGGTAGGCCGCCACAGTCTCGGCGATGTGGGTGAGCGCGGCCTGGTCCAGCTGGTAGTCAGACTGCTCACGCTCGCGCATCCGTTCGGCACGCTCCATGGCCTTGATCTTTCGGCTGGCTCGGTCTGTCCAGTGTACCTGGATACGCGTAATGCGCTCATCGGCGCGGCTGGATACCCGCTGCGAACGCTTCTGCGCCGCGGTCAGAATCTCCTGCGCCTCGCGTGCGCAGTCGGCGATCGCCCGCTCGGCATCGCGTTCCGCCTGAAGCACCTGGTTCATGGCCTCCTCGACGGCTGCCGCCGGCTGGATCTCGGTCTTCTTTTTCGCCATGCATCACCTCGCGAGACTTTTGCAGAGTGTAGCAAAGACTGGCAGCGCGACTTTTGTTGGCCCGTTTTGGGCTGGACCAACGGAAGTCACTCTTATGCAAAGCATTGCACAGTGAAAACCGGGGCCCGGCCCCGTCTCAAGATAGCCCCGGCCCCGCCGATGGGTAGAGTCGGATACCCACCCGACGCAAGGACCGAACGTGTCTAGCCAGGACGCGACAGCCAGCATTGACCACAAGGCCTGCCCGCCGACAGCGAGCGATACCGGCGCACACGCGGCCGCGCTGCAATGGCTGGCGCGCGCCCGCGCGGGCGAGAGTCCCGACAGGCAGACGGGAACAGGCGTCCTGCGGGGTGCGCATCTGATCGGGGAGGACCTCTCGGGCCTCGACCTCACGGGCTGTGACCTGTCTGGCGCCAACTTGAGCCGTGCCAACCTGTCTCATGCCAGGCTCGTCGGTGCCAAACTGACCGGAGCGATTCTGTTCGAGGCAGATCTGACCGGCTGCGAGCTGCTCTCGGCCGATCTCGTGCGCGCCAACCTGAGCAGCTGCCGCGCCGACCACACCGGCTTCGAGTCTGCCGATCTGACTGACGCCGTACTGTTCGACGCCAGCCTGAGAGCCGCCGCCTTCACCAAGGCGACCCTGCGGCGGGTCGACATGCGTGCCGCACGCCTGGTCGAGGCGCGGCTGCGCGAGGCCGATCTGCGCAATGCCGACCTTTCCAGGAGCAATCTCCAGGAGGCCGATCTGGAAGGGAGCAATGTGGGCGGAGCCACCTTTGTCGATGCCCGTTTGAGCCATGCGCGCCTGCGCGGGCTGTTTGACTATACGCGGGCCAACTGGGTCGGGGCCGACGTGCACGGGGTCAATTTCACCGGCGCCTACCTGACCCGGCGAACCATCGTCGATCAGAATTACCTGCACGAATTTCGCGTCCAGAGCCGTGCCAACGCGGTGCTGTACTGGGTCTGGTGGGCCACGTCGGACTGTGGCCGCAGCTTCCTGCGCTGGGGCTCGTGGATCGTCCTGCAGGTCACCCTGTTTGCGGTCCTGTTCGGATTCGTGGCAGTGGACTATGGCGATCATCCCACGGTGCTGTCGTCCTTCTACTACAGCGTCGTCACGCTGACCACGCTGGGTTATGGCGATGTGGTACCCGCATCGGTGGCGGCGCAGATACTGGCCATGATCGAGGTGGTTATCGGCTACGTCATGCTGGGTGGGCTGATGAGCATCTTTGCCAACAAGATGGCGCGACGCGCGGACTGAAGCGGGGTGTCCCTGATGCAACTCCTCACCCGGCGACCCACCCATCCTGCCCAGGAGCTGCAGGGGGTCCTGGGTGATTACGAGCTGCCCAGCTTTCCCGCCCTCCTCCTCAAGGCCCTCGAGAAGGTGCGGGACGATGAGGCCTCGGACGCCGATATTGCCGCGCTGGTGTCGGCCGACCCGGGATTCTCGGTGCGGCTGCTGACGACGGTCAACTCCGCCGCCTTTTCCCTGATGCACAAGGTGAGCAATGTCGATCATGCCGTATCGTTGCTGGGTCGCGGCGAGCTCGAGTCCCTGCTGATCTCGATCGCCGTGCGCCAGGTCCTGCCCTGTCACGAGGGCGCGGACTTCGACGTACGACGCTTCTGGCACACCGCCACCCGTCGGGCGGCAACCGCCAAGGGTCTGGCCGACCGGATTGACCCATCGACACGCTCGGAAAGTTTCACTGCCGGGCTGTTGCAGGACATGGCTATCCCGGTGCTCATGCGCTGCCGGGCGCACGACTACGGCCCCGTCCTCGCATGCTGGCACAGCGGCGGCGGCAATCTGGCGACACTGGAGCGCGAGACCTTTGCCTGGGATCACGCCATGGTAGCCAAGTGGATGTGTGACAAGTGGCAGTTCCCCGAGCGGATTGCCCAGGCGATCGGCGCACACCACGGAACCGGGGGTGATGAGATGGCGACCCTGCCGGCGGTCAGTCTCGTCGCGCTGCTCGGCGAGGAGGAAGATATCGGTGTCGAGCAGCTCATCGAATCGGCCTACACGGACTACGGTCTGCCCAGGGAACAGACGGCGGAGCTGGTAGCCTCCCGCTTTGCATCGGCCGACGAAATCGCCAGGATGTTTACCTGATACCAACCGCGCAGCCATGTGGCGCCACCGGCGTCGATGCGGGCTGGGAAAAGAAGAAACACAACCCGAGTGACGGCAATGCCATTCTGCATGTCACGTGTTAAGCGGCGAGGGGGCGCGCTTTGTCCTGTAATAATTTGGTTCTGAAGTGACAGACTGACTCAGACAAGGCCGAAGGCCGGACTCAATGCGCTCTTTAATGGAAAAAACGGCCACAACTTCGGAACGCCCAAGCTGAGCCGCGCAGAGGCATGAGCGTCGGATGGCTCGCGTTAGGCGAAGCTGACTCACTGCCCATTGGCGGGTTCACTTTCGAGTACGCAATTGAATCGGTGCAGCCGCCGCCTTCCATGGCGGCTTCGCCTGCGCGAAGTCATCCCACCGTTGTTTCAGGATTTTTCTCAGCTTCTTGGCCTGCTTTGCCCTTCTATCCTCTAGATTCCGGGCAAAGCGAGCGGCTTTTCCACTGTTCTCACCCTTGAGTAGACCCTTTTGCAGCCCTGTCATTATCACGACGTCGTGGATCGTGCCGAGCACGTCCTGCAATCCCTCCAGGTGCTCGGTAGATTTCACGATCGATTTGCCGTACAGCGGTGAGAAGAATTCCGTCGCGTAGCGAAGCTTCTTGCAGTCAATGCGCAGTTGATGCAGGGCGTCAGCGTCCAGCTTATTGATGTCCCGGGCATTCTTGAGAATCTGGGCCCTGTGTTGCTCCAACACATGTGCAGCAAAGGGCGTCACCTTGGTGTCGAGGTATTTCTTTTGCTTTCTAGAGAGCTGCTTGCGCCACGCACGGCGATCCACCCAGCGGGACAGTTCGGTGTCAAACCTTGCGTACCGTTTCCCACCAATGAAGCGCCGTACCTCGCCGTAGACGCTTTTCCTATGTCTCATGGCGATCTTTCGCATTCTTTTGTGCGCCCTGCCTCCTTTCGAAGAAAGATTGTCGGCAATGTAAACATCTAGATCCCGGGCGTGGTCCAACGTCTTCCCCGCCCACCGCATCTCCCGCACTAATGGCGCTGTCACACTACGCGGTAAGGCCGGCCGAAATACTGTGAACGCCGAGCGCAAGCGCCGAAGCCCGACCCGCATCTGGTGTACGCCCTCAATGTCTTTTCCCTTGACCGCAACGGGTTCCCATTCGTGCACGGCACGCAGATTGCTCAGAAGAACATGACGAAAGGCGTCCTCCACCGTTTGCTTGGCGCTCACTGGTTTAGCTTTTTGCTGTACCATTTTTTTTACTGGTCCTTTGCTGGAGGCAGAGGCGTAACACTGGCATTACTGCCTTACTCCCGCTCGCCGGGGGCCATACCAATGCCTGCAGTAAGTATAGTCTCGTCCCTGGCCCTGGGATCAAGGGAGCGCCTGTATTCAACGCACTTTTCCCGTAAGAGCGACTCCTCCCGGACGACGTTAACCTCGGGCGGCGCCTCGCTGGTCAACATGGCACCATGCGTCTATCCTCACTGTATCGAGGATATTCAGAATGAGACAGCTGCTACACCGCTGGCGACCGCATTGGCCATGTAGTCTAGCGAGCAAAGGGACGATGCTGATCCTGAAGACTGGCGAGCACGTTCGCCGCCGGTACTAACCGTGAGTTGGAGAGAGAACGTAGGGTGCCTACGATAGCAGGCGGTGTGATTCGGACCAGATCCCGGCAATTATCGACCAGTGTGCCTAAGGCTATGGGTAGCGATCGTTTCTTATGCCGCGAAGGTAACAAGATCCCGAACACACCAATCTGTGACCCCGTCACGCTCAATTGTGTGGGGATGACCGCGGGTGACTTTAGCGAATTTAGATCAGACGTGAAACCGAGAGGGCGGTCGTGAAAAAGATACACTTCATAGTGAGCATCATGATCATGATTGTTGTCGTGCTCATGTCTATTGCGTGGTGGTTTCATCGCTCAAGTGTCGAGGAAGGTGAACGGATGGCTACTACCAATTGCGGTCGTTGCCACGATCTGTCGGCTGAGAAAATAAACAAAACAGGCCCTTATCTTTGGGGTATTGTGAACCGTCGCGCCGGCATGATTGATGGTTTCAGCTATAGCGAAGCTTTTCGACAGTTTGCTGATTCCAGACAGTTCTCTTGGACTGAGGCAAATCTGGATGTGTTCATCACTGATCCCGATCTACTTATCCCGGGCACCAGAATGGCCCAACGAGAAAGCGACTCTCAACACGCCAAGGCATTTGAAGGCATGCAGAGTTTAGAAAATAGAAGGAAATTGATCGTTTTTTTACGAACGTTGAATTAACTGGTTTCTAGCTGGTTATTACCATTTGTGACCGTGTCTTTAGTAGAAATTCCATCTTCCATGCGCATGCAGACGCGGGTACTGGCGTAGAGCACCAAACGCAAGCCCGCCGACGGCGCGATGCACTGGTCCTCGCGCAAGTTGGCGGCCGAACCGCGTGGCGCCATCTCGCGCATGACGGTGGCGCGCGTCTGGGCCAAACACGGCATGACGTCGCATCGTGACGAATTGATCCCGATCCAATCGCTACAGTCCACTAGAATCCGGCCCGCGCCATCTTGCGGCGCAGGAATGCAATCTGAGTCTGCAAAGCCAGCTGCTTGGGGCAGACATCCTGGCACCCCAGCAGGGACATGCAGCCGAAGACCCCGTTGTCATCCCCGATCAGCTCATAATAGTCGTCATCCGTGCGCACATCGCGGGGATCGAGCCGGAACCTGGCGAGCCGGTTCAGACCCACGGCGCCGACAAAGTCAGGCCGCATGCGCAGGGTGCCACAGCCGGCCACACAGCAGCCGCATTCGATGCAGCGATCCAGCTCGTAGATCTGTTCCGCGAGGTCGGGATCCATACGCTGCTCCAGGCGCCGCAGATCGAGCTCCTCCTGCTGCATGTGCAGCCAGCCCTCCAGCCGCTCGCTCATCGCGCGCATCCACTTGCCGGTGTTCACCGACAGATCACCGATGAGCTCGAAAACCGGCAGCGGGGCCAGCGTGATCTCGCTGCCGAGCTTGCCGGTCAGGGTGCGGCATGCGAGCCCGGGACGACCATTGATCAGCATGCCGCAACTGCCACAGATGCCGGCCCGGCACACGAAGTCAAACTGCAGGCTCGGGTCCTGGGTGTCGCGGATCTCATTCAAGGCAATGAAGAGTGTCATGCCGGGCGCGTCGCTGATCTCGTAGGTCTGCATGCGCGGTACACTGCCCGGCAGTTGCGGATCATAGCGCAGCACGCTGAGCTTCAGCTGCCGCGACCCTGACTCGCCATTCGATGCTGCCATCAAAACGCCTCGTCAATGCGTTCGTTGCGGCCCCTGAAACGCTCCGGAATCAGGTGCTGGTAAGGCATGCACGCCGCCTGCAGGGTAACGCGGTCCGCATCCGGCATTCCTGCCCTGATTCGGGCGAGCTCGTCCTGACGCTTCGGCGTGTCGGGATGATCGATATAGTCTCTGGCGCCGTAGCCGCGCCACCCCGGCGGCAGCTCCATTCTCATGATATCGAGCGTCTGGTAGCTGAGCGTGGGCAGGGTGTCATCGGCGTTCTGCCAGACGGCCAGCGTGCGGTTCAGCCACTCGGCGTCGTTGCGTTGCGGGTAGTCTTCGCGGTAGTGCGCACCCCGGCTCTCCCGGCGCTGCCGGGCCCCATAGGCGACGCAGAGTGCGACTTTGAGCATGCGCTGCAGACGGTAGGCGGAGACGAGCTCCGGATTGGCACTGCGCGTCTTGCCGGCAAGCCCGATGCGGCGGCTCCTGTCCAGCAGCTTCTGCAACTCCTCAACCGCCGAGTCGAGGCCCTCGCCGGTGCGGAAGATGCCGACTTTGTCGGTCATGATATTCTGCATCTGCAGCCGCAGATCGCTGACGCGCTCCTCACCCCGGCTGTTGACAAGCGCATCGAGCCGGCCCTGTTCGCGCGCCACGAATTCGCGCACCAGCCCGGTGGGCACATCGGGATCATTGCCGGCATCGTCGCAGAAGTCGGCGATGCACTCGCCCACGATCATGCCGGCGACAACCGTCTCCGCAACCGAATTGCCCCCCAGGCGGTTGAAGCCATGCATGTCCCAGCAGGCGGACTCGCCGGCGGCGAACAGACCCTTGAGGGACGGGCTCTCGCCGCTCGGCCGGGTGCGCACGCCGCCCATGGTGTAATGCTGCGCCGGACGCACGGGAATCAGGTCCTTCCAGGGCTCGACACCGAGAAAATACTCGCAGATCTCCTTCACTTCGCGCAGGTTCTTTTCGATATGCACGCGCCCAAGCAGGGTGATATCGAGCCACACATGGTCACCGAAGCGCGAGCGCGCGCCCTTGCCCGCCGCAATATGCTGTTCCATTCGCCGGGACACCACATCGCGCGAGGCGAGCTCCTGTTTCTCCGGCTCATAGTCGGGCATGAAGCGGTGACGGTCACCGTCCAGCAGCAGACCCCCATCACCCCGGCATCCCTCGGTGACGAGTATGCCCGCCGGAAAGATGCCCGTGGGATGGAACTGAACCGCTTCCATATTGCCGAGCGGCGCAACGCCGGTTTCCAGCGCGATGCCATGTCCCATGCCCTCGCAGATCACTGCGTTGGTCGTTGTCCGATACAGGCGACCGGCACCGCCGGTGGCGAGGGCCGTGGCCTTGGCCACGTAAGCGCACAGCTCCCCCGTGATCAGGTTGCGGACCACTGCGCCGTAGCAGCGACTGCCGTCGTGGATCAGCGCCAGGGCCTCCATCCGTTCGTGCACAGGAATACGGTTTGCGATCGCCTGATCACTCATCGCAAACAGCATCGCATGCCCGGTCCCGTCGGACACATAACAGGTTCGCCACTTCTTGGTCCCGCCGAACTGGCGTTGCGCGATCAGTCCATGGGCCTGCGCACGCTCGCTAATGCTGACCCGCTGGCCGTCGATTACCACCTCGCGCTCCCCCGCGCGCACCCGGCTCCAGGGAACCCCCCAGGCCGCCAGCTCCCGCACAGCCTTGGGCGCCGTGTTCACGAACAGGCGCACGACCTCCTGGTCGGCGCCCCAGTCGCTGCCGCGCACGGTATCCTCGAAGTGGACGTCTTCGTTGTCGCCGGCCCCTTTGATGACGTTGGCGAGACTCGCCTGCATACCGCCCTGCGCGGCGGCCGAGTGTGAGCGTTTGGCCGGCACCAGCGACAGTACCAGTGCGTCGTGGCCACGGCGTTTCGCGCCGATGGCCATGCGCAGCCCCGCCAGCCCGCCGCCGATGACCAGGACGTCGGTAAAGACGATTTTCACTGACCGCCTCCCGGCGGCGGCATCTTCTGGATGAAGGCCGGCACGTACGGCTCACCGTAGCGATCCGCGTGCTCGATGCCGATCCGGATATAGGCGGCCAGCGTGAGAAATCCGAGCGCGAGGAAGAAGCCCGTTATCGCCCATTTCAGGCGCCTGAGCCTGGCGCGTGCTGCGAGTGGATCGTGATTCCCGAACCAGCCCCACTTCACGATCAGGCGATACAAACCGATCCCCCCGTGAAACTCAACCGCCAGCAGCAGCACCGCGTACAGGCCCCACATCCTGTCGCTCCACACTCGGTCACTCGATCCGTAAGGTCCGATGCTGTCCGCGTGGGTCAGCATCGCATACAGATGCGGTGACGCCAGAAACAAGAGCGCAAAACCGGTGAACGCCTGCCAGAACCAGAGTGACGTGTCGGTGTGATGGAAGACGTTCATATGGGAGCGGAATTCCCGGTACTGCCGATAACTGCCGGGCACCTTGCGCAGCGCCAGCACGGCATGACCGACAAACAGCGCGATCACGAGGGCAACGATGACGGACACGATCCACGGGTGTGCCTCACCGAAGAGGTAATACCCTTCGAAGAACTTGGTGACGGTCCACATGGCGTCTTTCCCCAACAGGATCGAGGCGACGAAAAACATGTGTCCCCACAAAAACAGCACCAGCGCGAGTCCGCTGGCACTCTGCAGCACATCGAGCCGTGCGGGCCAGCGACGCTTACCCGCGCGGACCGCGAGACCGCTAGCGGCTATCGCTCTGGAGCTGCCAGTCTGCAACGCTCACCCTCCTTCTGCTGTTACGGCCCGGCGGCACGCCCGGCCTGGCCTTCCTTCGGTCGAGGTGCTCGACACTCGGTTGAATCTGTCGGCGCCCCGAGGCTGGCCACTGTCGCTGATTGTCGCGTAAATACCGGGGCTTGGACAGGTCTTTTCGCGACGGCGGTGTTCCCGTCCCTGCCCTGGCATCCGAAAACGCTCGCCCTTTTGCAGAAACTACAGCATGAACACGACGCCAATCGCGGTCGCGAGTGTCATCAGCAGGCCCGGCAGGATCACCTTGCGCAGTGCCGCCGAGCCCGTACTGAGTACGATGCCGCCCTTGACCAGGGTGTTCGAGGCGGCTGCCAGCACGATGGCGCGCGCCGCCGTGTGCAGATCAAGCGTGTGGCCGTCGCGGCTCAGTTCCGCCATTGACAGCGTGATGGCATCGACGTCGACCAGCCCCGAGGCGATGCTCGAGAGGTAGATTCCCTGCGTGCCGAGGTACAGCCGGGCCGCGTTGGCAGCCAGCAGAATCACCGCGTACAGCAAACCGAAGCTGAGCGCCGGCCCGAGTTCGAAGGGGTTCTGGAACCTGTCCTGCTCTTTCTGTTTCTCCAGCGACTGGGCGCGATAAAGATAGACGCAATAGGCCAGGCTGACGGCGAGCGCCGCCGCCAGGGGAATCCACAGGATACGCAGCAGCGCCAGGTTGAGCACGGCCACCTCGACCATAACACGCAGGAACATCACACTCCACGCCAGCAGAATCGCCAGCGCAAAGGGGTGGGCGAACCCCTCGACCGCGCGGCTGCGCTGCGCGAAGCTGAGCGTGACGGCGGTGCTCGACGCCAGTCCGCCCAGCAGTCCCGTCAGCCCCACCCCGCGGCGCGCCCCCACAATCTTGATCAGCAGGTAACCCAGGAAGCTGATACCCGAGATGAACACGACCATCAGCCAGAGCTTGTAGGGCACCAGCACGTCGAACGGCGGCGGCCCGTAACTGTGGCGCGGCAGCACCGGCAGGACGATGAGCGTGATCACGGCAAAGGTCAGCGTGGCGTAGACGTCCGCGCGCGTGATGTTGCGCACCAGCGTCTGGGTCTGCAGTTTGATCGCCAGCAGCACCGTCGTCGCCACGCCCAGCGCA
>Ga0209536_100015281_pt1 | contig 10966 bp, 6 predicted proteins | sample DeeMarSeWOR28_12_FD_187461 | JGI IMG/M metagenome (GOLD analysis project Ga0209536, IMG submission 187461) | Marine sediment microbial communities from White Oak River estuary, North Carolina - WOR-2-8_12 (SPAdes) (version 2) | ecosystem: Environmental > Aquatic > Marine > Intertidal zone >... | reverse complement strand
CCGGCTGGCCCACCGACGCCGAGCTGATCGTCGTCGGGCCGCTCGCGCGTCGCTACGGCCCCGAGCTGGTGCGGACCCTGGCCGGGCTGCCCAGAATTCGCCGGGACCTGATCAAGCGGCACCTTTATCTGGTCCCCAACTCGATTGTGGTTTCTCGGGGTTGTCCCCACACCTGCGATTTTTGCTATAAAGAAGCTTTCTTCGAGGGCGGTAACTCTTTTTACACCCAAACCGTTGACGAGGCCTTGGCCGAGATTGAGCGCCTGCCGGGGCGTCACTTATACTTCTTGGACGACCATCTGTTTGGACAGGCTCACTTTGCCAGGGTCTTGTTTGAGGGGATGACAGGGATGGGGCGTTTGTGGCAGGCGGCGGCGACGGTGCAATCGGTTTTGAAGCCGAGGCTGTTGGAGAAGGCAGTGGCCAGTGGGTTGCGTAGCCTGTTTGTGGGTTTTGAGACACTCAATCGCACCAATTTGAAAACTCAGCACAAATTCCATAATCTGAATCGAGATTACAGCGCCGCCATTCGTCGTTTGCACGACTTAGGGGTGATGATCAACGGCAGCTTTGTCTTTGGGATGGACGATGACGACGAGACCGTGTTTGGGCGTACCGTCGAATGGGCCGTCGAGCAGGGCATCGAAACCGCTACTTTCCATATTCTGACTCCTTATCCGGGGACCGCCCTCCAGCGGCGACTGGCCGAGCAAGGCCGGATCACCAGTTCCAACTGGGATTTGTACGACACGCGGCACGTGGTCTACCGGCCGGCCAAATTGACGCCGAAAGCGCTGGAGCAGGGCTACTGGCAGGCCTATCGAGATTTCTACCGTTGGGGTTCGATCTTCAGAGGGGCCTGGACCAAAGAGGGGATGGCCGGAAAAGTGCGGCACGTCGCTTATGCTGGCGGCTGGAAAAAATTTGAGCCGATGTGGGACTTGATTATCTCAACTCAACACGTCGCCAGCCTGCGCCCGATGTTGGAAACAGTTCTGGATAGGTTCGGGCGTTTTGGGGAAGGGAAAGATAGGCTGGTCTCACCCCAAGGGATAAAGACAAGCGTAAACCAGAACCCACTGAAGTCGGATGATGAACTTGGCGCAGTCAACTCCGTGCTCTTTTAGCCTCACAAAATCTGCCCGCCTTTCACTTCGTATAGCCAATCAGTTACAACATTAGCACAAACACACCAAAAGTACTCCTTGCTGAGCGGCTTACTTAACGTGTATAATGGCATAAATTGAAATTAAATACAAAGTAGGGAGGCATATCGGTGTCAAAGAATGAATTTATCGGCAAGCGGGTGGAGGTGCTAGATAAGGGTTGGATCGAGTTGCAGGATATGATGGGGGATGACCTGGCCATTGTCAACGCGGCCCGGGTCTCATTTTTGGGGGAGAGCAAGGGCACGGATCAGGATAAGAAACTATTGTTTTATCTGCTGCGTCATCGACACACCACGCCTTTTGAGCAGGTCGAGTTTAAATTTAGAGTGCGGGCGCCGGTGCTGGTCTGGTGGCAATGGGCCCGCCACCGCACCTGGAATTACAACGCCCAGAGCGGCCGCTACACCCCGTTTGAGGAAAACGATTTTTACGTGCCGCTCAGTTGGCGCAAACAGTCCGCTGACAATAAGCAGGGCAGTGAAGGGACACTCGAACCGGCTGAAGCGGAAGCGCTGACCCGGGAGCTGATCGCGCATTATGATAAAGGATATGCGCTGTACGAGCAGGCGTTGGCCGCAGGTGTGGCTAAAGAGCAGGCCAGATTATTTCTGCCGGGATTTTCGCTCTATTATACCTGGGTGGTCAAAACCGATGCCCACAACCTGATGCATTTCCTCAGCCTGCGGATGGCTCCCGACGCGCAGGAGGAGATCAGGGCTTACGCCCAGGCTATCTACGACCATTTTTTCTTGCCCGCCTTGCCCTGGACTGCCGAAGCTTTCGGTAAATATGTTGTTAGTAACCTGTAAGGATTGAGCAAAAGTCTCATCCGATCAGTAGTCTGCCCAAAAAACTAGGAGCTAGCAGGGCACTGGGCGGCCGGAGCTCAATCATTACCGCGAACAATGTCTGCGCAAACTCACGATCTCGCTGGCCGCGTCGTACAATGCGATCGAGGAGGGCCGGCCAGCGGATTAGGTCTCGGAACAATCTAAACAGGGCGTGGTTGCGGCCGATTTCTCGTCTCAACGCGGTCCCGTAACCTGCCAGCTGCGCTTTTGAGAATGTCCCGATTTCCAGAGCGGCCGTCGCATATTGGGCCGCCAATTCCCCGCTTAACATTGCCGTGGCAATACCTTCGCCGTTTAGCGGATTGACCAGGCCGGCTGCTTCACCTGCAACCAGGATGTTGTCAGCTACGGGTGTCACGGTGCGCATTCGAGCGCGCAGGGGATAACCTTTAGGGGGGCCAACCATCCGGGCTGGCCCCAACCGATCCCTGGCATAACGATTGTTTTTGACGAAATCCTGAAGGGCTTGCTTTAATTTGATCCCCCGCTGTCGCGACCGGTTAACAAAAGTCCCCAGGCCCACATTGGCCCGACCACCGGTCAATGGAAAAATCCAGGCGTAGCCGGGGGCGAGGGCACTGTCAAAATGCATCTCCAGTAGCTCATCACTGCCGTTGACATTTTCAAAATAGGCCCGGACAGCAACCAAATCCGGCTGGCCTTTGACCAGTCCCAAACGCCTGGTAAAGTTGGCGTGTGCGCCGTCAGCGGTGATTAGCAGGTTGCATTCAAGCTGAATGTCGGGACTCCTGCTATTTCGACTGCCTGTTAAGCGAATGGTACCAGACCTGGGTCGAGTCATCCGGGTTAAATTGACCCCTTCCAACAGTTCTGTGCTGGCTGTCACCGCCTGGCTGGCAATGGCATTATCCAATTGCAGTCGAGGAATCACTCGTCCATAACAGATATCGGTCTTATCCGGTCTGAAGTGAAGCGCCTCGCCACTTGGGGCTGAGAAGAGAAGCTCCTTGGGCGCGTTGAAATTATTCTTTTCAAGCCACTCCCCCAGCCCCATTCGTTCCAATCTGGTTAGAATTGAGGTAACCACGCCATCGCCGCAAACCTTATCTCGGGGAAAGGTCTGCTGGTCGACTAACCCTACTCTGATGCCGGTCCGGGCCAGGTGATAAGCTGCGGTGGAGCCAGCCGGACCTGCGCCAACGACAACGACATCAAATTTTTTCATTTGAGCGCGGCCCTCAGAATCTCGGCCGGGTGGTAAGCTCTCTTCCCGGTGCCGTGTTTGATCTGCTGGCGGCAACTGGCTCCGGCGGCAGCAATGATCGTGTCGTCGCTTTGTTCCCGCACTGCCGGCAGAAGCCGCCGCTCGGCCATCGCCATCGAGATGTCGTAATGCTCGGCCTCGTAGCCAAAAGCGCCGGCCATGCCGCAGCAGCCGGAGTCGACCTCGGTGACGATGTAACCCGGCAGGGTCAGGGTGCGGTGGCTGGGGCCGGTGCCGACCAGTGATTTCTGATGGCAATGGCCGTGGAGCAAAACCTGGCGGGCTTCCGCTTTGAATGCCAGATTCAATGTGTCCTCATCGGCCAATTTGGCAATGAACTCTTCAAAGGTGTAGCATTGGTCGGCTACCTTCTTGACCCGCCAATCCCCCGGCAGCAGCGAAAAATATTCATCCCGGATAGAGAGAATGCAGCTCGGCTCCAGGCCGACGATGGGGAGACCCTGCTCGGCCAAGGGGAGCAACCGCTCGATGGTATCCCGGGCCGCCCGGCGAGCCTTGTTCACCAGCCCTTTGGAGATCATCGGCCGGCCGCAACATTTGTGCCCCGGCAGGACTACCTCAAAACCGGCCGCCTCCAGAACCTCGGTGGCTGCTATGCCGATATGGGGGTCGTTGTAGGTGCAGAAGGTGTCGTTGAACAAGACCACTTTTTTCGACCCCGTGCCCTTTGGGTATTTCTGATTTCCATTGCGTAAGTGTCGATGCTTGAACCAGAGGGTAAAGGGCAGGCTGGCCAGTTCCGGCAGTTGGCGGTGGTGGCTGATGCCCAGTTTTTCCTCCAGCCAGCGCCGCACCGGCCCGTTCTTCATCAACCAATTCGATAACGGGGCCAGGGATCCGCTGCCCATATGGCTCCAGAAGGCAATGTCGGCAAATAGCTTCACCCGGAACGGGATCGGGTGCTGCTTATAATATTGGGCCAGGAACTCGAACTTGATCTTGGCCATATCGACCGAAGAGGGGCATTCGGCCTTGCAAGCTTTGCACTCGATGCACAGGTCCATCACCTCGTACATTCGCCGGCTGGTCAGTTCCCGGTCAGGCAAAGCGCCGGAGAGGGCCGCTCGCAGGGCGTTGGCCCGGCCTCTGGTGCTGTGTTCCTCTTCTCGAGTGACCATAAAGCTGGGGCACATCGTGCCCTCTGTCCGCTTGCGGCAGATGCCGGCCCCGTTGCACATTTCCACCGCCCGGTGGAAGCCCATATCCTCGCTGAAGTCGATATGCTCCCGAACCGGGATGATCCGATAATCGGCCCCGAAGCGGAGATTGTCGGTCATGGGACCGCCGTCCACGATGTTGCCCGGATTGAGGATATTGTCGGGATCAAAGGTCTGCTTGACCTCCTTGAACAGGCCGTACAACTCCTTACCAAAAAACTTCTCGTTGAGCCAGCTTCTGGCCCGGCCGTCGCCATGCTCGCTGGAAAAAGCGCCGCCATACTCACTCAGTAACTCTACGGAGAATTGGCCAATCTGGGGCAGCTTGTCTACCTCGGTAGCTAACTTGGCATTGATCAGCGGCCGGATGTGGATACAGCCGGCGCTGGCGTGGGCGTAGTAAGCCACGTTAGTGCCAAAGTCGTTGCAAAACTGCTCGATCCGGCCCACGTATTCGGCCAGGTGCTCCACCGGCACCGCCGCGTCTTCGATAAATGGAATCGGCTTGTAATCACCCTTGATGCTCATGAGCAGACCCAAACCCACTTTGCGGACGGTCCAGACGTTGGTCTGGAGCCGGGGGTCGATGAGCGGCACAACCGCGGTGGTCGCTATCTGCTCTGCTTTGAGATGGGTTACCAGCCCATCCAGCTTGGCCTTCAGTTCCGTTTCGCTCTCACCGTAGAACTGGGTGATCAGCACGCAGTTTGGCTCGCCCTCCACAAAGGTGGTCAGCAAGCGAGCATACTCCGGCACCTCCCGGCACATCGTCAATCCCAGGTTATCCAACAACTCAATGGCTGATGGTTCGACCTGCAAAATCACCGGCACGGCCAACAGGGCCTCCCGTAAACTGCCGAAATGGATGACAGCCAGGGCGGTCCTGGTCGGCAAGGGCACCAGATTCAGTTTGATGTCGGTCATTACCGCCAAAGTGCCCTCGGAGCCGCTAATGATTTGAGCCAGGTTGAAACGAGGGTCGTGGGGGTATTTATAGGACACACCGTCGACGAACCGGTCCAGGTTATAACCGCCGCAGCGCCGCCAATGGCGAGGAGTCCTGGCCCGAATGACGTCTGCCTTGCTTTGGGTGATATCCCAGATCCGGCGATAGATGTCGCCCTCCAGACCGGACTGCCGGCGGCGCTGCTCCAGGGTTGCGGCCTCGACCGGGCCGAAGGTGGCCGGGCTGCCGTCGCTCAGGAAAACGTTGGTTTCAAGCACGTGGTCGGAGGTCATCCCGTACAGAATGGAGTGGGCGCCGGTCGAGTTATTGGCCACAATGCCGCCCATGGCCGCCCGGTTGCTGCTGGCCGGGTCCGGGCCAAACTGCAGGCCCCTCGGCTTGAGATGGAGATTGAGTTCATCCAGGACAATGCCCGGCTGGACTCTGACCCACTGCTCTTCATTGTTGACCTCCAACACCCGATCCAGATGACGGGTGAAATCAATGATCAGCGCCTCGTTGATCGCTTGCCCGACCAGGCTGCTGCCGGCAGTCCGGGGCAAAATTGGTAATTTGTAGCGGCCGGCCAGCTCGACCGCGGCGTGAACGTCTTCCACTGTTTTGGGAATGAGAACCCCGTAAGGCCGCACCTGGTAGATGCTGGCGTCGGTGCTGTAGAGGGTCCAGCTGTAGCTGTCCGTGCGGACATCTCCCTCGACTTGCCGCCGCAGGTCGTTCAAAAAGTCGGGAACAGTGCTTGCTTGTTTCATCAGTCGCCTCCTTGCGCGCAGTAGATAGCTGCTCGGGCCGCCGTTGGGGCGTCCGAATATACTTGGCTTGGTAAAAGCTGAGGTCATTATACACCACAGGGAAGGGAGTTGTCTATTGAATCAGTCTTTGCTGATGACTCGACCGCTGACCGCGGACAACTGACCACCGACTTGGCGGTCGGTTGCCGGCGGTCAACGCTCATCACTTTGACAACGAGGCGAAAACGTATTTAAATAGGCTCAACACAGTTAGCTCAACCTATCATAAGGAGCAACAACGATGTTAGCAGCAGTTTTTGAAGGTAACGGCCAACTGGTCTTGCAGGAGCGGCCCCGGCCTACACTAAGAAATGAAAATGAAGCCTTGATCAAGGTGACCGGGGTGGGTATCTGCGGAACGGACCTGCACATTTTGCAGGGACCGCCGGCCCACCCGGCGACCCTTGGGGCAGTCTTGGGGCACGAATTTACCGGCGAAATTGTTGAAGTCGGTTCAGCCATTCCGGACTTCAAGCCTGGCGAGGCGGTCATCATCGATCCCCATCCCGGCTGTGGAGTCTGCCGGGAATGTAAGCAGGGCCACCCGGACCGCTGTATCCCCCTGATCGAGGCTTCGGGCGAACCGGGCCATCCGGCCACCATCGGCATTTTTTCCGACGGGGCGATGACCAGCTATATGGAGAGTGGGGCCTGCCGCTGGAACGAATCGTCTCCCACCAGCTGCCCCTGTCCCAGGTCCACGAGGGGCTGAATTTGCTGCGGCAGGGACAGGCGATCAAGGTGGTGTTGTATCCCGAAGATTAGCAATTTGAAATGGGACGCGGATCAGACCGATTGGAGTGATAAAAATCAAAAAATCTGCTCGATCCGTTGAATCCGCGTCCCACACACGCGTCACTGCGAATTTATCTCGGTATTGCCTGGAGTGTGGATGCGTTAGAGCAACGCGTCCTGCCCCATCTCCTCGAGCGCTTCAGCAAAGACAGGGGAGTCCAGGATGGGTAACCCCTTGGCTTCCCGCACCTGATTCTCAATGGCGAACATCAGCTCGGGGTTGGCCTCCAGGAAGGTTTTGGCGTTCTCCCGCCCCTGGGCCAACCGCTGCTCGCCGTAGGAGTAGAAAGCGCCTCGCTTGTCCACGATGCTTTCTTCGACCGCAATATCCAGGACATCGCCCGACTTGGAGATGCCCTGGTTGTACATGATATCGAACTCACACACCCGGAAGGGAGGCGCTACCTTATTCTTTTTGACCGTCACTTTGGTCCGGTTGCCGATGACCTCGCCGCTGTCCTTGATGGCCTGAATCCGGCGAATGTCCACCCGGACCGAGGCGTAGAAACGGAGGGCCATCCCGCCGGTCGTGGTTTCGGGGCTGCCGAACATCACGCCGATCTTCTGGCGAAGCTGGTTGGTGAAGATCAGCATGGTGTTGCTCTGCTTGACCGTGCCGGACAGTTTCCGCAGGGCCTGGCTCATCAGCCGGGCCTGGAGGCCCATGTGGGAGTCGCCCATCTCCCCCTCGATCTCGGCCCGGGGCACCAAGGCGGCCACGCTATCGACTACCACCACATCGACCGCGCCGGAGCGAACCAGGGCCTCGGTGATCTCCAGGGCCTGCTCGCCGGTGTCCGGCTGAGAGACGTACAGATCGTCGATCCTGACTCCACACTTTTCTGCATAGGAGGGATCGAGGGCGTGCTCCACATCCACGAAGGCCGCCACCCCCCCTTGCTTTTGGGCCTCGGCAATGACGTGCTGGCAGAGCGTGGTCTTGCCGGAGCTTTCCGGCCCGTAGATTTCGATGACCCGCCCGCGGGGGAGACCACCGACCCCCAGCGCAATATCGAGCGAGAGGCAGCCGGTGGGGATGGTTTCGACATTGAGCTCGTTCCGTTCCCCCAGGCGCATGATCGCCCCATCCCCAAACCGCTTTTTCAGATCACCCAAGGCAATCTCGAGTGCTTTTTCCCGTCCATTCGTATCTTGACCTTTGGCCACAGTGTGTTACCTCCTCATTATTTACAGATAGAAAATTTGTTCTAATAACGAATCGATTATAGCACAGATGTGCTAATATGTCAATCAAAATTTTGCGAAAATCCAAGGCTAATCGGACTCCGCAATTAACGGTGTCGAGGCTTTTGCCAGCTTTGCCTAGCGGGAGGCCTCGCTCAACTTCGACCCCGGTGTTTGCGTCAAGTTCAGCGGGGAGATCCGCACCAGGACGACTGAGATCAATTTATTCGTATAGTACAAATTGCCAAAAAGCTGGAGTGATTGGATAGGAATAGGGGGCGAAATCTTCCCCAAAGCAAAAGCCGGAGAGGTGCTCGATGCTCTGTTCTCCGGCTTTTGGTCAAGCAGTAATTTGGGGATTAGGAGGGATAATAGCTTATCTAGTAACGTAGCCGAAAATCATTTGAGCTACGTTGGAGTAATCTAGGAATTTGGTAAGAACTTACGAAATGCTGTGGCGTAAAATCCAAAACTGAGTTACGGGACAGACCGGAGTGAGGGTCGTCGTCAGTGGTGAGACGGAGACTATGGCGGCGAGGCAGTTTGTTGAACTCCCGTCTCTTGCACCTAGCCTTTGAAACGTTTTGGCTGTACAAAGTAATGGTGGCTATTACGATTGATGATTAATAGTCATAGTCAGTTCAAATTAATACTTCGCAAAATATTATTTTTGCGAAGTAAACAGCAGAATTTTGTCCTGAATCCGGCTTTTTGACCCCCTTTTTCGGTCAAACAGTCGATTCAGGGCGATTCTGATGGCTCACGCCAAAAACAACCCGCGGTCGCCACCAGCTTCCCGGCAAAATGGCCACTGCCAAACAGGTCACTCTCCGAACTCAACCGACGTCGCCAAATTTTGTTCGGATACTCTGTGTATCTCGCGCCGAATCAGACAAGCCCCCCTACCCTAAAACCTGTAGCGACCTATTGTTTATTGTGTTTTTTGGCTATTTTGCTATACGAAACGAATTAGCGGTTGGCTGGGCTGGTGCAGCTTAGGCTTCGTCTTTTGTGCCTGTTGGGGCAAAAGGCCATTATTTTTGGTGAATATAGTTTAATATCTCTGCCCTTAAACCTAATTCTCTCGCCAGTGCCACCAAATCTAAATTTCTCAAAATACTGGCCGTGACTGGTCTTTTTTCGTCCCAAAAAATGAAAGCTCTAAGATACGCTTGAGCCACAGAGGAGTTTAGAAGACTTGCCAGAAGACGAGCCTCGTCTCTACTTTCGCACGAGACAAAATAACAAGTGTCATCCAGTAATACAGGTTTGCCCTCATAAGGGCCGACTACACTAAACTTCAAGTTTTTATACATTCCAGATATAGCGACTTTCCAGGGAGAAAAGGAATAATCTCCAATCCCAAAAATTGAGAACATAGGCTTTTCCCGATAAACAGAGCGGTTTCGTTTTTCAAAAAACTTTCTATGGCTCATCAAATAATCCCAGGTTCTCGGCGCTTTCTGTTTGATTGGGGTTGTATCTTCACCAACGTAGGTTTGAGTTATTAACAATCTGCGGTGTGGCTGAGATAATTTTTCATTGGCGATATCGGAGCTTTTTAGAAATGGATAGACATAATCATCTTCCAGGATGACGGTTTCTCCCAAGCGGTTCTTGTATTTAGATTTATCCTCTGTCAGCTCCAGTACCGTGGCTGCATCGTGTTTTACGCCTGAGCGCCACTTATGAACTTCCGGACCTGATAAATGCTCCCATCGGTCAAAACTTTCTACGTCAGCTATTACCTGGCCGTCCCTAAATCCAAAGGTTGTTAAGTGGCAATTGTTGCTTATCCCCTCATATACTTGACACGTTCTATCGCTGCCGTCGCCTTTAGTTTTACACACGAATAAGCCCATAGCCACAGACACACCAAAGAGCTTTTGACCATCCAGGAGATATAGAAAAGATTGTCCAATTTTTTCTTGATTTTGCCAAAGATGTCTAAGAACCTTCCGGGCCACACTTGTTGTGCACAACATTGCGACGATAGCGTCTCGACCACTTACCCACTGTACTAGATGAATTAACATCCATTCTGATATATCACCCAGCGTTGAAATTGTAACCCAAGGAAGGCTGCCCAGTATTAGTATTGGTTCAGTTAATTCTCCCAAGATCGAAGGCCAATCTAACTTGAAAAAGTCTTTGGAAACGAGCTCAACCCTCCGGGATGCATTGAGTTCGCTTAAGTCTTGCTTTAGGGATTGAAGATGATAACCATTTATATCGACGCCTAGAATCCTCGTTGTTGAAGAGAATTGTTCCAAGGCAGAGAGGATAAAGCTACCCCTACCACAAGTTGGCTCAACAATCCAAGCTGGAGAGACCCCCTGGGTCATAAGAAAACTGCATATTTTACTTGATAGTTCGCGAGGGGTTGGGCAATCCCCAAACTCTTTTTGGATAGCCATAGTTTATTATAGAACCTTTATAATACCTTCAACAAGTCCAGCTTTTTGAATAACTCGACTATATTTGACCTGGAATCAGGCAGCGAAGCCACTTTTTGGCAACCAGACCGTGGGCCGCAGACGGTAGACCGCCGAAAAAACAGGCCGAACTTGGCCGCTTTGGCGGTCAGCGGTCGGCGGTCACGGGAGGCAGAAGCTTTGGCAAATCCAGTATGTGTCCGTTAGCAAAATTAGTCATAATCATTGTAGACCAAAACCGTTGCCCCTGCCAAGTACCGGCCCCGGATTGCTGACCAACGGTTGCACAGCTTTTCATTTCCAACGCCACCCAGTTTTTACCGCCGCCTTTGCCCTCCATCCACTTGGATGAAACGACAGCAACGACTTCCCC
>Ga0209536_100015279_pt1 | contig 10967 bp, 8 predicted proteins | sample DeeMarSeWOR28_12_FD_187461 | JGI IMG/M metagenome (GOLD analysis project Ga0209536, IMG submission 187461) | Marine sediment microbial communities from White Oak River estuary, North Carolina - WOR-2-8_12 (SPAdes) (version 2) | ecosystem: Environmental > Aquatic > Marine > Intertidal zone >... | reverse complement strand
TTATCCTTATTCTGAACACACCATTGAATAGAATCTCTTAAGTTTATTGTCCCATTTTGAGAGTGGGCATTTCCATCTTGATCCAAAACCCTGACACTGATTAAACTGGCATCTTTTGCAATTCCACTTAATTTGCCATTTGCTGCAGTAATTCCTGCGATATGTGTTCCGTGCCCATTATCATCTGTTAAGGAACAATCCTCAGCACATTCCTTATTATAACAGTCAATCACGCAAGTAAGATTCTTGCCTTGTAAATCAGGATGACTGAAATTTACAGCAGTATCAATAATACAAACAGTCTCATCTATCCCAGTTATATTCAATCCAGATAATTTAATTGGCCAAGTAAAGGTAGCGTTGGTGATTAAAACAGTATCTTGTAAAAAAGCACTTATTTGTGGAGAAAATGACACATACTCAACATCTTTATTTTTTTCTAAATTTTCCAGCTCTTCCTCATTCACCTTTAAACCATACAATTTCTCTTTCTCTTCGCCAAAACTCAGAAATCCTTCTCTTTCCTTAACTTTAACAATCACATTGGCTTCTCCTTCAATACTTAATTGCTCGTAAATTTCATTATCTATTTTCTTTTGTTCTTCTGAACTAACCATAAATGTTATTAAAATTAAAAATATAAGTATAACAATCAAGGCACCTTTTTTTTCCATATTAACTCTTAGTTTTATAGATTAAAAAAGGTTTCTCTAGATATATGCCAAATGTTAAGATATTTAAACTCAGTTTATCTTTTAAAATAAAAGAGACGCACAATGAGGATCTACACAGTCGGAGGATTTAATGAAGTAGGAAAGAATATGACTGTAGTTGAGTCTAGAGAAGACGCGTTTATCTTCGATATGGGCTTGTTCCTCCCACCCATAGTCGAATTAGAAGAGCAGGCAAGATTAAAAAAATACACAGAAAAAAGGCTTCGAAATTTAAAGGCGATTCCACAAGATACTCTTCTTGACAAGCTGAATCTAAGAAGTAAGATAAGGGCTATTTTCTTAGGCCACGCCCATCTAGATCATATTGGCGCTGTTCCATATATAGCCTCCCGTTATAATGCAGAAATAATCTGTACCCCCTTTACTGCAGAAGTGTTGAAGATAATGTTAAAAGACGAAGATATAAGTTTAAGAAATAAAATAAAAGTTATGCAACCTAATTCTTCATGTAAATTAAACGGAAAGAGAAAATGCAGCGTAGATTTTATTAATGTGACTCATTCAACCCCACAAACCTCTATGATTGCTTTACACACTAAAGAGGGGACTGTTTTATATGCAAACGACTTCAAGTTCGACAATACTCCTATTCTAGGTAAAAAACCAAATTATGAAAAACTTAGACAATTAGCAAAAGAAGGAATAAAAGCAATGGTCGTTGATTCTTTATATTCTGGAAACGAGAGGAAAACACCTAGTGAGAAAATAGCTAGAGGACTTTTGGAGGATGTGATGTTAACTACAGATAATAGCCGTTCAGGTATAATTATAACTACTTTTTCTTCTCACATAGCTAGATTAAAAAGCATTGTTGATTTTGGAAAAAGGCTCAACAGGAAGATAATTTTTATAGGAAGAAGCTTGAATAAGTATGTTAGTGCAGCAAAAGAAGCAAAGGTTTGCCCTTTTTACAAAGACGTTTCCCTTTTAAGTTACAGAAAACAAGTTGCTTCTGGCTTAAAGAAAATAAGCAAGAATAGAACGCAGTATCTTGTTGTTTGTACAGGTCACCAAGGAGAACCTGGAAGCATTCTTGAGAGAATGTCAAGAAACGAGCTTCCTTTTTCATTCAGAAGCCAAGATCATATAATATTTTCATCCTCTGTTATCCCTACCCCGATAAGTGTTTCCAACAGGACCCAGTTAGAAAAAAGATTAAAGCAAAAAGGAGTAAGAATCTTCGGAGATGTTCATGTTTCAGGACATGCTTCTAGGGAAGACCTAAGAGATTTTATAAATATGATTCAAGCAGAACACATTATCCCTGCTCATGGAGATTTATCTAAACTAACACCCATGGCAGAACTTGCGTCAGAATTAGGCTATAAATTAGGAAAAAATGTCCACATAATGCAAGATACCCAAAAATTAGAAGTATGAATAGATTTAAATAATCATAAATTTTAGTAGTATATATACAAAAAAGAGGTCAAAATGGTAAGAGAGGATATTGTAGCTGGATTAAAAAATGCTTTAGACAGAGGATACTCATTTCAGGCAGCAAAGAGAAGCCTCCTCAATGCAGGCTATTCAGCAGAGGATGTAGAAGAAGCAGGCAATTATCTTAACGCAGGCGCTATCTTGCCAATGCACGAAACTCAACAGATTAAAAAGCCCGCAGATTCAGTTCTTCCTGGAAAGACAAAACAGCCTCAGCCAATTCAACAACAATCTCAACAAATGCAACAAATACAACAAACTCAACAAGCCCAACAACAACCCCAACAAATACAACAAACTCAACAAGCCCAACAACAGACTGAACAACCAAAAAGTCCTGGATTTTTCTCTAGAAACTGGAAGATAATCTTGTTATTAATAGTACTTATAATACTAATAATCTTATTTGTAGTTGTCCTTTTATTTAGAGATACTATTGCCGGTTGGTTCTTATAAAAATGTATTCTCCTAGAGAAGACTCTTATTTGTTTTCTTCAGCACTAATAGAATATCTTAAAGACAAGGAAAAAAAATAAAGATTCTGGACATGGGTTCTGGTTCTGGAATACAAGCAGAAACCTGCAGAAAAAATGGATTTAAAAACATAATTGCAGCAGATATAGAAGAAGAAGCAGTTTCTTTATTAAAAGAAAAAAAATTTAAAGCAGTTAGAACAGACCTTTTTTCAAATATAAGAGGAAAATTTGATTTAATTGTTTTTAATCCTCCTTACCTCCCACAGCATAAGTATGACAAGGAAAAAGACACAACTGGAGGAAAAAAAGGCTGGGAAACAATCCTGGAGTTCTTGAAACAAGCTAAAAAACATTTGAGCAAGAAAGGGAAAATACTTTTATTGCACAGTTCATTGAGCAATCCTCATTTAATAGAAAGAAGAGCCAAAGAACTAGGATATAAAATAAGGTTCCTTAAAAAAAAGAAGTTTTTTTACGAAGAGCTATATGTTATAGAACTAAATATCATTTTATCACCAATATTTTTATAAAACCTTATTTCTCATTTTCATAAGGGGAGAGAAAAAGAGAAAATGAGATTTGCACATCTTGCTGATTGTCACCTAGGTTCATGGCGGCAGCCTGAATTACAGCAATTAAACCTAGAAAGTTTTAAAAAAGCAATTAACATTTGTATCGAGGAAAAAGTAGACTTTATACTCTTCGCAGGGGATTTATTTGATTCAGCTTACCCTCCAATAGAGATTCTTAAGGAGGTTTTTTCCGAATTTAAGAAACTAAACGAAGCAAGGATAAAGAGCTTCATAATTGCAGGAAGCCACGACTATTCAGTATCTGGAAAGACTTTTTTAGATGTTTTAGAAAGAGCCGGTTTTTGTAAAATATGCAGCTTCGAGGAAAATGAAGATAGTTTCATTTTAAAACCTTGCAGCTACAGTGGATTTTCTATTTATGGATATCCTGGAAAAAAATCTGGTTTAGAGGTTAGTGATTTAAGAAAAATTAAACTTGCTGCATCTGATAATTTCAAGATATTGATGCTTCACACAACAATGGAATCTGCTAAAGGGAATATCCCAATTGATGCAGTAGACATAAAAGAACTCCCTGGAGCAGACTACTATGCCCTAGGACACTTACACCTAGTTCATGAATATCTCACTCCGGATAGTAAATATCTTGTTTATCCAGGACCTATCTTCCCAAACAATTTTTCTGAACTCAAGGAACTCCAGTTTGGAAGTTTTTATATGGTGGATGTTAATGGGTTTGTAAAACTAACTAAAAAGGAAATAAAGATAAAAGAGGTCTTACATGTAGAAATTGAAATAGAAAATGCTTTGACTGCAACAGAAAAAATTTTATCTGAAATAGAGAGCCTTGACTTAAAAGACAAGATTTTGCTTTTAAAAATAAAAGGGACAATTAAACAAGGAAAAAATTCAGATATCAACTTCCAGGTTATACAGGAAAGAGTAAAAGAAAAAGGAGTCTATATCCTGCTTAAGAATACAAACCAGCTAAAGTCAGTTGAACAGGAGATAGAAATCGAAACAGATAATATAGACCAGATAGAAGAAACACTTATAAATGAGTTTTCAAAGAACAACAAGTCAGAATTCAATAAATATGTTTTTCCTTTAATGAATTCTTTTAATCTCGAAAAGCAAGAAGATGAAAAAAAGGCAATCTTTGAATCAAGATTATTAGCAGAAATAAACAAGATTCTAAATTTAAAACTTCAATGAAAATAAAAAAAATAAAATTAAAAAATATAAGAAGCTATGAAGATCAAGAAGTAGAATTTCCAGAAGGATCTGTTCTTTTGTCAGGAGATATTGGTTCTGGAAAAACTTCTGTTCTTCTGGCAATAGAGTTCGCCCTGTTTGGTTTACAACCAAGCCAAAGAGGCTCTTCTTTACTGAAAAATGGAAAAAAAGAAGGTTCTGTAACTCTTGAATTTGATTTAAATGGCAAGCCAATTATTCTTGAGAGGTCGTTGAAGCGTTCTGGTAAAAACATAACCCAAGAAAACTCTTCTATTTCTGTAGAAAACGAGAGATTTGAGGGAAGTGTAACGGAAATTAAAAACAGAGTATTGCAGTTACTTAATTATCCCACTGAATTTTCTAAAAAAACAAACCTGTTGTATAAGTTTACTGTCTATACTCCTCAAGAAGAGATGAAGCAAATAATCTTAGAATCTCCAGAAACGCGTCTAAATACTCTTAGGCATATATTTGGGATAGACAGGTATAAAAGAATAGCAGAGAACATAAGTGTTTTCACCTCAAAACTTAGAGAAGATATAAGGAACAAAGAAGGACAACTTTCAACTATGGATGATATAGATAAGAATCTTGAAGAAAAAAAGAAAAGGTTCCTTGATTTAAATGCTTTAAGAGAAGATGAAGAAAAAATTCTCGCAGAAAAAAAGAAGCTGGTAGAAGAAATAGAAAAAGAAGTTAGGCATATAGAAGAGAAAGTAAGGGAAAAGGAAAACTTAGAAAAAGAAAAGGAAAAAGCAAACATAATGCTTGCAAATAAGAAAGAAACCATAACAGAACTCAAATCTCAGATAAACAGACTCAGCGAGGAAATAGAAGAAGGAAGGAAAATAGTCTTTAACGAATCAAAACTAAGTGAGATAATATCAACAATAGAAAGAAATAAAGAATCTGAAAGAGCGTATCAAGAGAAGATAATAGGTCTTTCTAGTAAGTTAAATTCTGTTTCAGAAAGAAAAAAAGAAGCTGAAATCTTGAGAGAAAAAATTTCTAATCTAAAAAGCTGTCCGACATGCCTTCAAGAGGTAGATGAGGAATATAAAAATAACATCTTCCAAAAAATTGACTCAGAAATTCTAGAAATGTCTAAAAGATTAGAGGAATTTAAAAACCAAAAATCACAAACCTCCTCTTCTTTAGAATCTTTAAGAAAACAAACCTCTTCTTTAGAACAAAGAAAATCAGAAGAAGAAATCAAGAAAATAAAACTGGCAACACTTAAGGAAAAAGAAGACTCCTTAATCAACTTAAAAAAAAGAAATCAACAAACAGAAGCAGATATTGAAATGGTTTTAAAACATATCAAAAGCTTACAGGAAAATATAGAAAGCTACAGCAAGTTTAATGAATTTTTCAGAATAAGGCAAAACGAACTTGGAGAAAAGATGTTAGAGGAAAGAAAGCAGGAAATGAAAGTAGTAGAGATAAAAAAAGAAACCTCTTTTGTCCAGGAACAAATAGAGGACATTAAAGAAAGAATAAAGGAAAAAGAAAAACTAAAAGAAAAAGTAGATTACCTGAAACACTTAGAAGACTGGGTTTCTGATAAGTTTCTTAATCTTATCCTTTTTACAGAAAAAAACGTAATGTTGAAATTAAGAGAGGAATTTTCTAAACTTTTCTCAGAATGGTTCTCTGTTTTAGTCCCTGAATCTCTTTCAGCAAGATTGGATGAATCTTTCTCTCCAATAATAGAACAGCAAGGATTCGAAATCTCTTATAACTATCTTTCAGGAGGAGAAAGAACTTCTGTCGCTCTTGCTTACAGACTTGCTTTAAATCAGGTTATAAACTCCCTGCTTTCAAGAATTATGACAAGAGATTTAATTATTTTAGACGAGCCAACAGATGGATTTTCTGAAACTCAGTTAGATAAAATGAGGGATGTTCTTTCTCAGCTAAAAGCAGAACAGCTAATCTTAGTTAGTCATGAAGCTAAGATAGAAGGTTTTGTAGAAAATATTATAAAGTTAAAAAAAGATAACAATATAACTTGCATTGAAAAATGAAAAGATTTAAAAAGCCAAACTTACATATATCATTATAAATTCTAAAATAACCAGCATTCATTCTTAATGTAACGATGGAAGAATTAAAAAAGCACGTAAGAAAAACAGGAACAACTACTGTAGGTATTGTTTGTAAGGAAGGTATAGTGTTAGCTGCAGATAAAAAAGGAACTTTTGGAGGGAGTGGAGGGGTAGCATATATAGCAGGGACAAAAGAAGAAAAAATAGAAAAAGTTAATGATAGGATTGTTGTTACAACGGCCGGTGTTGCTTCTGACCTTCAGAACGTAATAAAATTAACAAGAGCAGAACTAAAGCTTAAGGAATTGAAGAGTAAGAGGATTCCTTCAATAAAAGAGTCTGCAAATCTATTCTCTACAATAGTTTATCAAAACATAAGGCAATTTTCTCCCATACCTGGAATAACTCACTTTTTATTAGCAGGATATGATGATGAAAATTTTGGCCTTTACAATATTTTCCCAGACGGTTATGTCCAAAAAATAGAGGATTATTCTGCAACAGGTTCAGGGATGATGCAAAGTGACTCGATTTTAGATGCAGAATACAAAGAAAACATGTCATTACAAGAAGGCTTAGCTTTAGCAATTAAATGCATAACTGCAGCTATGAAAAGAGACCCTGCAACAGGAGCAGGAATTGATGTTTACATTATAACTAAAGATAAAATAGTAAAAGAACTAGGTCAGGAAATAAAAACAGAATATCCTGATCCTAAGAACATTAAGAAAAAATAGAAATGAATCTATCATATTTAAATTCTGAACTTAGATGAAAAATGCCAGATATTCTAAAAAGCATACAGAGTCAGTTACCAAAAAATATAAGATCCGCAAATTTTGAAGGAGCAAACATAGTCTTATATACAGATGATGAGGAGTTCTTCAAAAAAGGAGAATCTCAGATAAAAGAAGTTGTAAATAAGATTAAAAAAAGGATAGAACTTAGAGCAGATTCTAAGATTTTATTAAGACAAGAAGACGCTGAAAAAGAAATAAGAAAAATAATACCTAAAGAAGCAGAAATAACAAATATTATTTTTGATGTTCAGAGAAGCATAGTTGTAATTGAATCAAAAAAACCAGGGATGGTTATAGGAAAAGCAGGAGCCATACTTCAAGAAATAAAACAAAAAACTCTTTGGATACCTCAAGTTCAGAGAAGTCCAGCTATACCTAGCAAGATTACAGAAAACATCAGAGCAGTTTTGTATGAAAACAACAGTTACAGGAAGAAATTCTTAAATTCAATTGGAAAAAAAATATACAGGGAATGGAATCCTGAAAAAATAGAAGAATGGGTAAGATTAAGTTTCCTTGGTTCAGGAAGGCAGGTGGGTAGAAGTTGCTTGCTGTTACATACACCTGTATCTAAGATATTGATTGATTGCGGGATTGACGTAGCAGCATCTAATAGAGACAGATTCCCTTATTTTGATGTTTCTGAATTTGATATAAAAGAAATAGACGCGATTATATTAAGTCACGCTCATCTTGACCATTGTGGTTTAGTGCCTTATTTGTTTAAGATGGGGTATAGAGGGCCTGTGTACATGACAACTCCTACAAGAGATATAGCTTCATTAATTTCTCTAGACTTTATAGGTGTAGCTTATAAAAAAGCCACTGCTCCGTTATTTTCTTCAAAAGATATCAAAGAAATGGTGAAACATAGTGTTTGTCTGGATTATAACGAAGTTACTGACATAACTCCTGATGTGAGACTTACGTTATACAACTCAGGTCATGCTCTAGGAAGTGCAATGGTTCATCTTAACATTGGAAATGGTTTACATAATTTTCTTTATACAGGAGATATGAAATTCGGAAAGACAAGACTTTTAGATGCAGCTGTAACTTCTTTTCCAAGACTTGAAACAGCAATGATAGAAGCAACTTACGGAAGCAAGAACGACGTCTTACCTCCAAGAAAAGAATCTGAAGCTACGCTCTTAGAAACTATTAAAAGGACAATTGAAAGAAAAGGAAAAGTACTTATTCCAGAATTAGGATTAGGAAGAGCCCAGGAAACTATGCTAATCTTAGATGACGCATTTAAACAAGGTTTGCTTCCTGAAGTACCAGTTTATATTGATGGGATGATTTGGGATATCAATGGAATTCACACAGCTTATCCTGATTTTCTGTCAAGTAATATAAGGAACCAGATTTTTCAGGATAAAAATCCTTTTGTTTCTGAAATATTTAGGAGAGTTGGTTCTTCTCAAGAAAGAAAACAAGTAGTTGAAGGAGGCCCATGTATTATTCTTGCCACATCCGGAATGTTGCAGGGCGGAGCTTCTGTAGAATACCTTCGAGAGTTAGCAGATAATAAGAAAAATAGCATTATTTTTGTATGTTATCAGGGTGTTGGAAGTTTGGGAAGGCAAGTACAAGAAGGTCTTAAAGAAGTGAAGATGATGAATGAAGGGAAGGAGGAGCTTGTTAAAATTAACCTAGAAGTGAACACTCTTGACGGCCTGACAGCTCATTCAGGAAGAAATCAGCTTTTAGCATTCATTAATAGGTGCAATCCAAAACCTAAAAGAGTTATAATAAATCATGGGGAAGCCTCCAAGTGCCTTGATTTAGCTTCTACAATCTATAAATTAAACAGAGTAGAAACTTCTGCTCCAAGAAACCTAGAAACAGTAAGAATAAGATAAGTTAAATAATCCTTTAATTATTAACTACTATTAAATGTCAACAATAAAAAGATTTAAATAGTATTTATTTATAGTGAGATTATGAATATAAAGGATTTAATACCTATAAGAGAAGAAATGCCTGAAAATTTTGTAAAAGTTCCTTGTTTTTTAGAAGGAACCTTATTAACAGCTTTTATTCCAGAATATGAAAAAGCAAGAAAATCAAATAGTAATTTAAAATTTAAAGAAGTAGAAGATGTTGCAAAAGGTTCAAGCGTTCTTATTTCAGGTTTAGCTAATAAGGGTTTGGCTCCAAATTTCAGAATTGCCGTTCCTACAGATAATATTTATGAAACAATCTTTCCTATGATTAAAGATAAATTTTATTCTGATTTAAATGCTTTAGATGTTTGGCTTACAAAGCCAGATTATGAGGGAAATAAAAGAATATGGAAACAAGCAAATAGCTTAGTAGAAGAAAAGCTTGGAAGTATTCCTAAAACTCCATTTAGAATCCAGGGATTTTGTTGTATTTCAGATAAAAGAGAAAAAGAATATGGGATTATACTTGAACCCTCATCAAATTTCAGGATTATTGCTTCAGATAAACTTTCTCTTCCAAACGGAACAAGTTTTAATTCCTTAGATAAAGATGGAATGATAATTCCAGATAATAATGGAAAGTTCCAACACTATATCTTAGGAAATGGAGTGTCTGGGGTTTGCTTGTACGGTAATGGGGACTTGGGCTCGGACGACTACTACGGCTTGGCCGATTCCAGAAGCAACGGTCGGATGGTTGTTTTTGGCGCCGGAGGCGCCGCAAGAAAATTCTCAGCCGAGGATTATAAAGCAAAAATTATGAAGGATTATCAATCCAAGGTCAAAAAAGCTGAAGAAATAGTAAATGAAGCTATTTCAACCCTGGAAAAAATATAAAAATATTGTTTTTCTTTTAATTTTCCTAGCCAACTTTTAAATAAGTGGCTGGGCCATAAGCTCTTTTATTAGTGCTTACAAAGTGAAGCCAGTAAAATTCAATCCTGATAGCTAGTAATGTCTAATGAAACCTAAAAGGATGGTGGTAATTGGTAGAAGGGCTATATTTATTGTCTAGGGTTTACTTGAACAATAATGGCAACTTGAACTCGAACAACAACAACTTGGCCAATTCCAAAAACAACGGTCGAATGGCTTAGCATATGGCTAGGATTTTTTAACATGAAAACCCATAAACAGTTATATTCTAAACTTTATAATATCACAAACCTTTATCTTGCTTATAAAAAAGCGAGAAAAAGCAAGACAAAGAAACAATATGTAATTGAGTTTGAAAAGGACTTATGGAAAAATCTTTTAAAGTTGCAGGACGAATTAAAATCTCAGACTTATAAACCAAAACCCCTACAAACATTTATATTACGAGACCCTAAAACACGCAAAATATCTAAATCAGATTTTAGAGATAGAATAATCCATCATGCTTTATGCAATATTATTGAACCTATTTTTGATAAAACTTTTATTTACGATTCATGTGCAAATAGAAAAGGCAAGGGAAATTTATTTGCTATTAAAAGATTTGAGCTATTTATGAGGAAAGTCACTAGCAATTTAAAATCAGAAGCTTTTTGTTTAAAAGCAGATATAAGACATTATTTTGAAGAAGTCAAACATAAGATTCTCTTAACTATAATCTACAAAGAGATTAAAGATGAAGGGATTATATGGCTAATCAAGCAGATACTTGAAAATCATGGAAAGATAGAAGCAAAAGAGAATAAAAAAGGAATGCCTCTTGGAAATCTAACTTCACAATTTTTTGCTAATGTTTATCTTAATGAATTAGCTTA
>Ga0209536_100015278_pt1 | contig 10967 bp, 11 predicted proteins | sample DeeMarSeWOR28_12_FD_187461 | JGI IMG/M metagenome (GOLD analysis project Ga0209536, IMG submission 187461) | Marine sediment microbial communities from White Oak River estuary, North Carolina - WOR-2-8_12 (SPAdes) (version 2) | ecosystem: Environmental > Aquatic > Marine > Intertidal zone >... | reverse complement strand
GCACAGGGGGGTAATTTAGAAGATGTTATAAACCCATTCAAAATAGCAAAAAGAAATTCTTTTTTAATAAATGTAAGCAGGGGAATAATTTACAAAAGCAGCGCGGAAGATTTTGCTGAAAAAGCCGGGGAGGAAATTCGCAGATTAAATACTGAAATAAATAAAATTTTATAATTATTGAGCTGAATTAATTATTACTTTTCTCTTGAATCTCAACCAGCCTGTATGAGCTGCTTATTCGCTATCATTATACTTTTAACCATATAATTAATAATTAACAGATAAAAACAATGAAAATTGGGTATTAAATTTTCTGTTTACTTAATTTAAGTTTTATGTTAATATATAAAATGCTGTTAATAGTGATAAAAAGAAAAGAAAATTTCAACTGGTGAAGTCGTGTCTAAAGTCGGTGAAGTGCGTGAAAAATTACTGTACGAAATTTGGAAATCCAAAAATTTTGAAAAGCAATTAAAAACTTTGGATAACCAAATAATTGATATTATTGATGCAGGTGAAAACAATACAGAATATGCCGGCCCTGATTTTTTTAATTCAAGAATTAAGGTTGGCAATATTACTTACCTGGGCGATATTGAAATAGATATCTGGCATTCCGACTGGAAATCACACGGGCACTATCTCGATAAAAAATACAACAAAGTTATTCTTCACATTGTGCTTTCTAAGGAAAGATTCCGGCCTTTTGTTTATACACAAAATGGAAGAAAAATAAATTCTATTTGTTTGACAGATTTTCTTAACGATAGCTACCAGTCATCCCTCAGAGATGCCATTGAATCCGAAAGAACAAATCGTGGTTTTGTAATGCCTTGTTCAGAAAATAATGAGGAGATTTTATTAGATGATAAACTGAAGCTGTTATTTGACTTAGGGATTGAAAGGTTTAAACAAAAGGAGAAGAAGATTTTTGAGTGCCTTAAAGAAATGATCTACCTAAAAGAAATGAATATAAGGGAACCTATATTACGCTATGACTTTGGTGAAGAGTTTCAAAATAAAAAATTCACTTCGGCTGAGTTTAATGATCCAATACTCTGGCAGCAGTTAATTTACGAAATGATTTTTGAAGCTTTGGGATATTCTAAAAACAAGGATAACATGCTAAAGCTGGCTAAAGCTGTTAATCTCGATTTTCTAATAAAATTTAAAGAACATGAAAATTTTCTGAAGATAATAGAGTGCGCTCTTTTTAATGTAAGCGGAATTATCTCAATCGGTCATCCAAAATCGGATGATAAATCAACTGAATATTTGAGAGTGTTAATTGAGAAGTGGTCTGGAATAAAAGATCGGTATGATGGAGCTTATTTCAAAAAAGAGAAATGGAATTTTTTCAAACTAAGACCTCAGAATTTTCCTACAATAAGAATAGCAGGAGGCGCCAGGATAATCGAAAGATTGATCAAGAATGAGTTATTAAGAGATATTATTAGTTTCTTTACAAAAGACCATAAACAGAAGAAAATTATTTCGATGCTGAGAAATATGATAATAGTAAATGCCAGAGATTATTGGCGTAATCATTACGTGTTCGGCAAACCGGCAAAGGAGGAGATAAATTATTTTATCGGATTATCACGGGCAGATGAAATTATAGTTAACGTAATACTTCCTGTACTCGCTGTTTATTTCGAAATATTTGATGATAAAGAGGCAGCTCGCAGGGTAAAAAAATTATATTTAAATTTTCATCAGAAAAGTAACAACCGGGTAGTAAATCAGGTCGCAGATAGTTTACACATTGCTAACTCGGAAAGCAAAAGCGTACACCAGCAGGGGATGATAGAGCTATTCAGACATTATTGCGTGAAGGAAAGATGTATGGAATGTGAAATTGGTAAGGTGGTATTTAATTAGGTTTTAATAAAAATTAATTATCGCTCGTAAGTCTCTTTATATCATCTCTTATTTTAGCTGCCCTTTCGTACTCCTCCTTTTCTATTGCTTCTCTCAGTTTATCATGCATTGCTGCTAATTTTGTTTCTTTGGATGCCGGTTTCTTATTTTTGCTGCTATCGGGTGAGATTCCTGAACCTATTTCTTCAATCTCATCTTCTTCTGAAGGGATAAAAGCCGCAGCATCCATTACATTTGCAGCAACATAAATCGGCGCTTCTGCTCTTACGGCTAAAGCAATTGCATCACTCGGTCTTGCATCAATTTCCTGAGTTAATCCTGATACTTCGAGTATTATTTTTGCGAAAAAAGTATTTTCTCTTAACTCATCAATAATAACCTCATTAACTAAGGCACCTAGGTTATCAGTAATTTGCTTGAGTAAGTCATGTGTTAAAGGTCTCGGTGGTTTAATCCCTTCCATCTCCAGTGCAATTGCCTGTGCTTCGAATGCACCAATGATTATCGGTAAACGACGATGTCCTTCCAGTTCTTTTAGCAAAATAGCATAAGCTCCGCCAGTGGAAGGGCTTGATGATAAACCTAATATTTCACACTCAACTTTATTCAATAAAACTCCGTTTATCCTTGTTTAACTTTTTTTATTTCTTCAGTAAGTGCCGGGAGAATTTCAAAAACATCACCTGCAATTCCGTAATCTGCAATATTAAAAATTGGTGCATCTTTATCTTTATTTATTGCAACAATATATTTTGATGAAGACATTCCGGCTAAATGCTGAATTGCACCGGAAATTCCGCAGGCAACATATAAAGAAGGAGAAACAGTTTTGCCTGTTTGTCCAACCTGCTCTCCGTGGGGTCTCCAGCCTGCATCAACCACAGCTCTTGAGGCACCAACAGCAGCGCCAAGCGAATCAGCTAATTCTTCAATGAGATTAAAATTTTCAGGTCCTTTCAAACCTCTTCCACCGGAGACAATAATATCGGCTTCAGCAACATCAAGTTTACCTTCCGATTTTTTGAAATCAACTACACGGGATTGAAGGTTAGGAGACGACACTTCTATTAAATTTACTTCAACCGAAGAATTTTCTGTTGGCTGTGCCTTAAATACATTTGGTCGTATTGTAATTACCTTTTTCGCAGAATTAAACTTGACATCAACTAATGCCTTACCTGCATAAACAGGCCGGGTAGCAATTAAATCGCCAGAGGATGTATCGAGTTTCACGCAATCCATTAAACAACCCGAACCAAGTTTAACTGCCAATCTTGGTGCGAGATCTCTGCCCAATGAAGTGTTAGCCAGCATAATGTAATCTGCATCAACTTCATTTGCGTAATTTGCTATTGCATCTCTATATCCGGTGGAGGAATAATTAGCTAAATCTGCATTTTTTAAATGCACAACTTTACTAATACCAAATTTTCCTATTTCATTGATATTTGAAATTTCATTACCTACAACAACAGCTTCAGCTTCCAAATTTAATTCAGATGCTAATTTTTTTGCTGAGCTAACTGTTTCGAATGCTGACCTTTTTAAAAAACCATCTCTTTGTTCGAGTACTGCTAAAATTTTAGTTGCCATAGTTTGTTTTCCTTATAAAACTTTTGCTTCTTCTCGTAATAATTTAACTAGCTCCGGTACAGCGGAACTGTCAGTTCCTAGTATCCTGCCTGCTTGTTTCGGAGGGGGCATATGCATTTTTAATACTTCAGTTAAATTTTCCGAACCCGAAGCCGGTTTTTCATCAATAGTTTTTTTCTTTGCAGCCATTATTCCTTTTAATGAAGCATACCTTGGTTCATTTAATCCTTTTTGCGCAGTTATTACTGCAGGCAATTCAGTTTCAACTATCTCTCTGCCACCTTCTATTTCTCTTTCAGCAATAATTTTTTTGCCGTCAATTTTTAAATCAACTACTACAGTAGCGCAGGAATAATCAATAATTTCTCCTATTAACTGTCCTGTAATTGAATTATCATAATCAACAGATTGTTTACCACAAAATACCAGTTCACAATCCTGTGCTTTAATCTCTTCTGCCAATGCTTTTGCAATACCAAACGAATCTCTTTGATTATCATCTTTAAGAAGCACGCCTCTATCAGCACCCATTGCAAGTGCTTTTCTTATCGTCTCTTTAGATTTATCAGAACCCACAGTCATTATAATAACTTCAGATTCATCCCCTAAATTTTCTTTAGTTTTCAGCGCTTCTTCAATGGCAATTTCATCATAAGGATTTATTACATACGTCACACCATTCGGGTCAATTGTTATTCCGTTCTCGCCGATCTTAACTTTTGTCGCCGTATCGGGCACATGGCTAACACATACTGCAATTTTCATTTATCCTCCGCTTAAATACAATAATTATAAGTCAAAATATAAAGACACACTTGTCTAAAATCAATTCATTATAAAGAATTGAAATATAATTATGTTTAATTAGTTTAAACTTTAATTTTAAATATTGATTGATTAAATTTTTTGCATGGAAATTCCAAGTAAAGAAAAACCAGGTATTGATGTTGTCGAAGAAGAAGATATAAGCATCAAGCTTAAGAGCAAGGTGATTTTATATAATGACGATTGGCATTCATTTGATGAAGTTATACTTCAAATAATAAAAGCCATAAACTGTTCCTACACCGAAGCAAGCAAAAAGGCATTTGAAACTCATGTTAATGGTAAATCCGTAATCTACAGCGGCGAATTTAAAGATTGTCTGCGTGTATCTTCTGTTTTAGAAGAGATAGCACTCCACACACAAATTATTACTTAATTTTGATCATAATATTTTTACAATCAAGCTTTTTGTTAATCGAATAACCAATCAATATATTTAAGCCGTTGAAATTTGTTTTTTACTTTCTGATGGAACTTCCATTCTTTTTTTCTGTTGAAAAATTACAATTTAAATTATGGAAGATTCACATTTAAATTATTTCAGATTATTATCATCTTCAATTTATAGAATACAGGAGAATTAAAATGGCAGATACGGCTGTTGCTGAACTGGAACCAAAACATTTGTGGAAAAGATTTTACGAAATTACACAAGTTCCCCGACCCTCTAAAAAAGAAGAAAAAATACGGGCGCATACCAGAGAACTTCTTAAAAACCTTAAAACAGAGTTCAAAGAAGATGCAACTGGGAATATTGTCGCAATGGTTCCACCTACTCCCGGTTACGAAAATGCACCTACAATAGTGCTGCAAGGTCATGTTGATATGGTTTGTGAGAAGAATAAAGATAAGCAGCACGATTTTGATAATGATCCTATAGCTGTATCGGTTAAAGACGGTTGGGTTGTCGCTGATGGGACAACACTAGGAAGTGATAATGGTATTGGTGTTGCCGCGGGTCTCGCTATTATTACCGATCCGGATGTTGTTCATGGGCCCATTGAAATCTTAATGACCGTTGATGAAGAAACAGGACTGACAGGTGCGAATAATCTTGAACCGGGTTTTATAACAGGAAAGATATTATTAAATATGGATTCGGAAGAAGACGGGGCTTTTTATGTTGGATGTGCTGGTGGAGTAGATACAGTAGCTACCTTTGAAATTAAAACAGAAAAGAAAAGTGCCTCCACTCAGTTTTTCGAACTCCATGTTTCCGGATTGAAAGGCGGTCACTCAGGTTTGGATATTCATGAAGGAAGAGGAAATGCGATTAAAATTTTAGGAAGAGCATTAAATAAGTTGGATAAGTTTAATTACAAACTTGCTGCAATTGAAGGTGGAAGTTTACGTAATGCAATTCCAAGAGAAGCTGAAGCTGTTTTGTCTTTAAGTCAAAAAGATTCCCAGGATGCTGAAAATGTTATAACTGAATTTCAAAAATCAATTCAAAACGAATATCGGTCAGTAGATAAAAATGTAAATATTTTTATTAAAAAAACTGATGTGGAAATTGACAATGTTTACACCGAAGAATTTACAAAAGAGATAGTTAATGTTATTCTTGCGTTACCTCACGGAGTGATTTCGATGAGCCAGGATATTCCGGGATTGGTTGAAACATCTACAAATCTGGCAACTGTAAATTTAGTTGACAGAAAGCTAAGAATTGGAACCAGCCAGAGAAGTTCTGCAGAAAGTGCAAAAGAATATATTGCAAACAGCGTTACAGCGGTGTTCAATCTTACTGATGCTCATGTAGAAGCAGGGGACGGTTATCCCGGATGGAAGCCAAATATGGATTCTGAACTCTTAAAAGTATCCAAGCAAGTTTTTAAAGAATTGTATGGCAAGGAACCGAAAATCAAAGCAATTCACGCTGGATTGGAATGTGGAATTCTTGAAGGGAAAAATCCCGGAATGGATATGATATCATTTGGCCCAACCATTCAGAATGCTCACTCTCCCGATGAAAAAGTTAATATTGAAACTGTAGGTAAATTTTATGAACTGCTTAAAGGGATTTTAAAGGAATTCGCAAATACAAAACAGTAATTTTTAGGAGCCCGTTTTATTATGGGCTCTCTATATCTGCCAGACAGTCATTACAATCGCAATTTTCATAAATGTCATCATAACCATAATCTATTGTCAATTCTTCTCCCGCTTCAATTGTTCGGTAAGCAACAAGCATCAATCCGCCTCTGTCATTTTCTACCACATCACAATTAAAGTCACAACCGTGATTAATGTACTTTATATTTTCGGTCATCGAAGTATCAATGTAGCAGTCGTCGCCATTCCAAAAAATGTAAACATTGTCATCCTCTTCTTCACGTCGTTCGCATTCATTGCCATCGATTACATCTCCTCCTATATCCATTATTTTTTCACCTTTGGAAATCCTGGTTGATATAAAAATTCCTTTGCCATGAATTTCCGATTCTTTTACATAAACGAATTTTTCGTAAGCTTTTCCATTTCTCATTTCTTACTCTTCTCCTCATCATCAAATATTTCTTTTATAATTGAATATAAAGGAGACTCTTCTAAAACAGGATAGGGATATCGTAAAGCATCAGTCGGAGGTGGCGGTGCATCATAATCGAAACTGTAGAGTTTACTATTCTTAACATCATAATAACGAAGCTTCATAATTCCATACCTTACTGTTGCCAGATTTATTGCATATAAAATTTTAGAGCGGTAAATTTCTCCATCAACACCTTCGGATCTCATTGGCGGAGTGTGAACCTTCAAAACCCATACTTCAAATTTTTCTCCTTTTAATGTATCTGTAAAAGAAGCATCAAACCATATTTGTTCACCTGTAATTGTATCAAGTTTTTTCCATCTATGAGTTTCTTCCTGAGCTAATGTAATTGATTGAAATAATAATAGTATAGCAATCGGGTAAAATATTTTTTTCATTGTTCTTTAAGCATAGTTAATAGAATTTCATGCATATAAGATAATAAAATATTTATCTCAGATTAAACAATATTTTTTGCTTTATTATTTTTTTGAAATTATCATTTAAAAATATTTAAGTGCTTTTCACAGATCGCCTTGAGTAAAGAAAAAATTATAATGCAGGTTCCATATAACCAAACCATGAAATTCAGCGAAAGGCTGACAAATATCAACAGATGAATTTTATTATTCATTTTACTTAAACTAAGTTTAAGTAAACCAAATACTATGATATTTTGATTCTAAGTATCAGGAAACGAAATAATTATTTTCTCACCATTGAAAAAAAGAAAGTGCCGTTCTTGATACAATTCGCAATATTTGATTTGGTTCATTTTTTGTAGATAATTTTACGCGTACCACTGGAAGGGGATAAACAAGGGAATTCATAATTTATGATGTTATAACACTTCATGTGTTTAATAGGTATAATTTAGAGGAGAGCTCCCCTAATATTAGCTTAAATTAGTGGAGCTCTTTCTTTTTTTTAAGTAGAATTATTTATAATTTCTACATCAAAATCATAAACACTTAAGGGAGATATTATGTTTGCTAAAATAATGTTGATATCCGCGTTCTTATTCGCACCATTGTTTTTCTCTTTCGCCCAGCCATCCTACGTTGGTGTTAAATCATGTGTCATGTGCCATAAATCAGAAAAACAGGGTCAGCAGCAAAGTATTTGGGAAAACTCAAAACATTCAAAAGCGTATGAAACCCTTCTTACTGAAAAAGCAGAACAGATAGCAAAACAAAAAGGCTTTGACACGAAAGCGTCGGAAACTGAAGACTGTCTCAGGTGCCATGCTTCAGGATATAATGTTGATGCTTCTCTAATAGGTAAAAATTTCAAAGTTGAGCAAGGGGTTCAATGTGAAACCTGCCATGGTCCTGGCTCGGATTATAAATCGAAGAAAATCATGCAGGACACTGAAAAAGCTGTGGCTAATGGTTTAATACTTTATGAAAATCCCGAAGAACTCTGTATTACCTGTCATAATGCAGAAAGCCCTACGATGGTTGAATTTGTTTTTGCTGAAAGTTGGGAAAAAATTAAACATAATGTTCCCGACTAATTTCATACTATAGTGAAATTTTACAGATGAAAAAATTGTTGATAATTGTAAGCCTCACATTGGGGCTTACAGCTATAATTTTTCCTCAGAATATAAACGGCAGATTTACAAGTGCTCTTTATACTTTTGAAAGATTTGACACCGTAAATAATTCTGCTACTCATGCAAGAACCTTCCAGATGCTTTATCTTACATTTGGCAGCAGGAATATTTCATTTAAGACTTACCTTAATCTGGAAAGTGACATAGCCGAAAACCTTGTCTACGATCCCCGTTTTAGAGTTTACAATTTTTACCTGGATGTACGTAATTTATTTGATTTAGTATATTTAAAGCTTGGGAGACAAACTCTTTATAATGGCGTAGGAGGAGGAGTTTTTGACGGTTTTACACTTGGAGTGAATTACAATGGTTTTGATATTAATGGCTACTATGGCGGTAACGTTCCGGCCTATCAAAAATTTGAATTTACCGATGATCTAAGTAATGATTATGTGGCTGGAGGAAAAATAACTATTAACGCAATTACTAATACAAGAATAGCGCTAAGATATATCAATAAAAATTTTAAGAATATTACTTATACAACAACGAGATTAGATCCCAATTTAAATACTATCGATTATCTTATTAATAACAGCTCTCTTCAATATGAATTTTTAACTGCAGAAGTTTCTTACTACCAACCTGAAAATTTTCGCGTAGATACCCGTTATGATTATGATTTAAATTATTCTGCAACCTCAAAGTTTGAAATCTCCGGGCGGTATGAAGCTATCGAAGATTTTGGTATTACCGGTTATTACAATTATCGTGAACCAAGGATAAGATACAATTCAATTTTTTCTGTATTCGATTACCGGAATTCGCAGGAAATAGAAGTAGGTGCTGATTATTTTATAGCTAAAAAGTATAAGCTAATTGGTAAATTTGCAAATGTTTCTTATGAGGGTGAGAGTGCTCAAAGATTAGCTTTAAGTTTGTCTTCTCGGTGGGGTACAATTACCGGCAGAAAAACTTTTGGCTATGCCGGGGAACTTGATGCAATTTCCTTTTATACTGCACAGACTATACTTAACGGTCTGTTAACACCAAGTTTTAGTTTTGCGTATACTCGTTATAAGTTATCTACAGCTGTCTCAACAAATGAGATGATATCATTTCTGCTGGGATTAAATTATCGTCCCATAAGGACTCTTTCATTTGATGCGCAGGGACAGTACATGAATAATAAAATTTATAATAACGATTTCCGTCTTTTGTTGAAATTGAATTTCTGGTTTAATTCTAATTTTTAAGATATCATAAGAATGAAACTTAAATATATATATTTATTAGTGTCAGTTATCTCAGTAACATTTTTAACACTTACTGCGTTTACAGGCAAGCTATCTCTTTACGATGAAATTGTTACAAACAAGGATTTGATAAACTTCTCTCATTCTTTGCACAGCGATTTATCTGAGTGTGCTGATTGCCATTCATCGGTTACGGAAAGTGTATCCCTGGATGACAGGCTGCTCCCTGATCATGAAGATTGTGTAAACTGCCATGAAGTTGATAATGAGGAAGAATGCAATACCTGTCATATCGACGAAATTTATGAGCCATTAATTCAAACAAAATCCGAACTAATATTCAGCCATAAAGATCATATTAGCGATGAACTTGATTGTGTTAACTGCCATAAAGATTTTGCCTCTATAGATTATAGTGCTGAAGCAGAGCAGAAAACTCCACCAATGGAATTATGCGTAACCTGCCATAGTCCGGAAGAAACGGCACCAGGCTTTTGTGAAAGCTGTCATATTTCAACAGTCAATCTTGTTCCTCAAAATCATATGACTGCTAATTTTATTAAAGGTCATAAATTTTTAGCAGAATCCTTTGATGCAAATTGTATGATGTGTCATAATAATTCAACTTGTGATGAGTGTCATATATCGACGACTACAATTACCGAGAATAATACAGCAGATGATTTTTATCAGCCTTATATGCCAAGTCAGGGTATTGATGGAACCAAACAGCAGGTAATTCAAAGAGTGCATGAACTGGATTACCGGTACATTCACGGCATAGATGCTAATTCAAACATTAGTGATTGTCAGACATGTCATCAAATAGAAAGCTTTTGTGCAAGTTGTCACGCATCTGAACCGGGTGATTTTTCGCTTGGCGGCATTGCCCCGTTATCACATATCGGACCAAATTTCAAAACCATTGGTGTTGGGAGCGGAGGTGGTGAACATGCAATCCTTGCTCGCAGGGATCTTGAAAGCTGCACTGCATGCCACGATGTTCAGGGTGCTGATCCCAGTTGTATTACATGTCATTTGGATAGTGACGGTATACAAGGAACCAATCCCAAAACGCACGTATCAAATTTTATGAGAAATGAACAGGGAGATTGGCATGAGAGTGCGGGATCAATTTGTTATAATTGTCATACAAGTGCATCACCTTCCTCACGGAAGACGGATGGATTTTGTAATTACTGTCATGGACTATAATAATACTTAACGTTTTTGAAGACTTAATGATGAACAAGAAACTAATTAAAATATTATTATTACTATTCGCCTTTGTAATTCTTGCATCTTGCAGTAAGCTGGTAGA
>Ga0209536_100015276_pt1 | contig 10967 bp, 10 predicted proteins | sample DeeMarSeWOR28_12_FD_187461 | JGI IMG/M metagenome (GOLD analysis project Ga0209536, IMG submission 187461) | Marine sediment microbial communities from White Oak River estuary, North Carolina - WOR-2-8_12 (SPAdes) (version 2) | ecosystem: Environmental > Aquatic > Marine > Intertidal zone >... | reverse complement strand
TGTCTACGTGTCTGGTTATTTCAAAGACTTAGCAGCGGGGGCATTCCTGCCCCCTCCGCGTTCTCCCGCAAAAAGCATGCGGGAGCCGCGGTCTCCCCCACTGCTAACTCATTGAAATAACGAAGCCACTCCGCCGATATCGTTAACCGGGGAAACGAACCCTGTGAACACGTAAAATCCTTGCGAGCCCATGTAACGAGATTGATTTAAAATTAGAAAATAGGAGTTAGAAATGAGTTGTCGCAAACGGACACAAATGGTGTTAACAGATGAGAAGATTACGGATAACAAGAAGTTAAGAAAGTTAGAAGATCAGAAGTTAGGAGGTCTGAGAATTGCCAACCCCCTTACCTTCCCACCTTCTTCCTTTTTTATTTCAAAATATTTGTGTTTATCCGTGGTTTCCCTTATCCCTGGCCGCCTCTCCGTAAGAGTCCGGAATCCTTCGGACTGGCGCCGTCGATCCGAAGGATTCCGGACTCCTGCGGAAAGGCGGGTAAACCTCTTTCCTCTTTACTATTTCCTATTTCCAGCTTTAGAGATCTCACAATCTTATTGACATCTACATACGAGTCCTGTAATTTTTTTTGTTTATAAAGTTTCTTTTTTGTTTTTTTAAGGAGTTACGGTGATAAAAATATTATACTACACACTAACTGAAAGGAAAGGTAACGAAAGTGGAAATTGTCGTATTGCTAAAACAGGTTCCGGCAACAGAGTCACTCATAGGAATTGCCGATGACGGCGTATCCATAAAAAGTGACGATATCAAGTGGGTTATCAATCCCTATGATGAATTCGCCGTTGAAGAGGCACTTCGAATCAAAGAAGCACATGGAGGGTCTGTTTCCATCCTTTCTGTGGGGTCGGACAAAACAGTTGACGCCATAAGAACCGCCCTAGCAATGGGTGCAGACAAGGGGATACTGATCAATGTGACCGACAGAAATATTTACGATGGATTAACAACAGCAAAGATTTTATCCGCGGTACTCAAAGAAACCCCTTTTGACATTATCATCGCCGGTCAGCGGGCGGTTGATGATGACAACTTCCAGGTTGGACCGGCAACAGCCGAATTTTTGAACATTCCTCATATCTCTATGGTGGTCAAACAGGAAATTATTGACGGCAAGATAAAATGCCATCGAACCATCGAAGGCGGAACCGTTATTTTGGAAACACCGCTACCAGTCCTTTTTACAACACAACGCGGAATAAATGAGCCACGTTATGCTTCTCTTCCGGGGATCATGAAAGCAAAAAAGAAACCCATAGATATGAAAACCGTTATGGACATCGGACTTGATCCTGAAATTGTTGGAAAGCCGCTAACAAAAATCGTCTCATTGAAAACGCCGCCGGAGCGAAAAGGCGGAATAATGATAGAAGGCGATTCTGCACAGAATAAGGCGGCTAAACTTGTCAAAATTTTACACCAAGAAGCAAAGGTCCTTTAACAAGTGAGACCTTTTAAAAATATTCATTTTTGTTCAAGTTCAAGGAAGGCGAAAATTTTAACCACAGACATACATTGAGTATTTCGAGGATTAAAATTTGAGCTTGACGCAGAAATTGGACAAAAAGGGAGGTTTTTCAAAGGTCTCAAAGGGAGATAGATATGGCACAGAGTATATTGGCAATAGCAGAACAAATAGAGGGGGTTTTCCGAAAAGTGACTTTCGAAGCATTAAGCGAAGGACGACGTATCGCTGATCAGCTGGGTTGTGAACTTAACGCTCTTGTTTTGGGAGATAACGTCGAAAACATATCAAAAGAACTCGAACAGTTTGGGGCCAACAGAATCATCGTCGCAGAAAATTCCGCCCTTTCTGAATATTTACCGGATGCATATGGCAATGTTATGGTCGATGTCATCAACAAAGAAACACCGGATGTCGTGATACTGGGTGCATCCACCCAAGGAAAAGATATTGCAGCGCGTCTGAGTGCGCGCCTGAACGCACCGCTTGCCATGGATTGTGTCGCCATTCGTTTTGAAGACAATAACCTAATGGCAACCCGTTATATGTATGGCGGGAAAATTTTGGCAGATGTCCTGCTCCGTGGAAAACCGCAAATCTTAGCCATTCGACCCAATGCCATGGCCATCACCAATACCGCCGGAACCGGAGCTATTGAGAAATTTACAGTCGATACCGGTACAACCCATATGAAATTTATTGAAAAGCATCTTGATACCGCTAAAGTTGAACTGACCGAAGCAGATACGGTCGTATCCGGAGGAAGAGGAATGGGTGGTGCTGATTTTACCGTCATTGAGGAACTGGCGCAGGCCCTCGATGGTGCCGTCGGTGCGTCTCGATCGGCAGTTGATGAAGGTTGGCGTTCCTCTTCGGACCAGGTGGGACAGACCGGAAAAGTCGTTTCTCCGAATCTCTATATTGCCTGCGGCATATCCGGGGCCATTCAGCATCTTGCCGGAATGTCGTCTTCCAATGTCATTGTGGCCATAAATAAAGATCCGGAAGCACCCATTTTTTCTAAAGCCGATTATGGTATAGCGGGAGATCTTTTTGAGATAGTGCCCTTAATTACCGAAGAAATTAAAAAATTAAAAGGCTGAATCCAAATTTGATTCCATTCGGTACTGATCTCATATATAAAATTTTTGCCCTTTAAAGGCTGCCGATACCTTCCGGGAGCCTTTAATTTTTAGTGGATATTCATGAAACTATATTTGGCCAGTTTAGGTTGTGCGAAAAACCTTGTCGACAGTGAAGAAATGCTGGGTCGAATGATAAAAGCGGGATGGCGAATCACACAAAATCCACAAAACGCCGAAACGATCATTGTAAATACGTGCAGTTTTATTGAATCCGCAGTCAACGAATCCATCGACACCATTTTGGAACTTGCAAGGTTCAAAAGCAACGGAGCCTGCAAACGCCTGATCATCACCGGATGTCTCCCGGAACGCTACAGAGAAGCCATCGCAGAAACATTGCCGGAAGTCGACGTGTTCTTAGGAACCGGTGCCTTCGATAAAATTGTAACAGCTGCAAACGAAGATTTTAATATTGGAAGGTGTTTCCTCCCGGACCCGAATATTATTTCCTATCGCCAACAAGAACCTTTGAGGATTCGAAGTTCTTCTCATATGGCGTATCTTAAAATTGCCGAAGGATGCAGCCGTCACTGTACATATTGTATCATCCCAAAGCTCAGGGGAAAACAAAGAAGTCGCCATCTCAAAGATGTTGTTTCCGAAGCCCGTGATTTGATCTCATCCGGAGTCAAGGAACTCATTTTAATTGCACAGGATACCACCCATTATGGCACGGATCTTCACCCCCCTGTACCACTATATCGATTGCTTGAAAAAATATCAGAAATATCCAATAATATATGGATTAGAATACTGTACGGACATGTGGAAAGCATAGAGGATTCTTTTATTCGAACAGTTGCCGAACATCGGAACATATGCTCTTATTTTGATATTCCGATTCAACATACCAGCGACAGGATTCTAAAAAAGATGGGGCGCAATTATACATCTAAATATCTGTATAGGCTCTTTGACAACATTCGATCCGCTGTTCCAGATGCAGCGCTCAGAACCGCCATCATCGTTGGTTTTCCCGGAGAAACAGATAAAGATTTTGAAACGCTGTCAACGTTTATTCAGGACATATGTTTTGATAACCTTGGGGTATTCATCTATTCAGACGCTGAAGATCTTCCTTCCCACAAGCTCCCGGGTCACATTCCAAAAAGCATCGCCCAGAATCGATACGACCGGTTGATGGCTGTCCAGCAAAAAATATCTTTTCTCAATAACCGTAAACATATCGGCAAGAATTATGAAGTCCTTGTGGAAAAATCGATGGGTAACAACCTTTATAGAGGTAGAACATTTTTTCAAGCTCCGGAAGTCGACGGCATCACCGATATTCATTCCAGGAACCTTGGCATCGGGTCCTTTGTTCATGTTAGGATTGAGGAAGCTTCTGAATATGATCTCAAGGGAAAAGTTGTATGAACGATTTAAAACATAAAATCCTTATGCAAGTTAAAAATGATCTTGAAGAAATTGAGACCGCTCTTCAGCAAAACTTAAATCCGCATTTTGACCTGGTCTCTCAAATTGCCGGACATATATTGTTTAGCGGGGGCAAACGTTTAAGACCTTTACTCATGGTTTTATCAGCCAGGATTTGCGGTTATGAAGGAGATTACGACAAGACCTTTTCAACAATTTTTGAGTATCTGCATGCCGCCACCCTTTTGCACGATGATCTCGTGGATGAAGCGACGGTGCGAAGAGGTAAACCAGTGGCCAACTCAATATGGGGTAATGCCGCTGCCGTCCTGGTGGGAGATTTTCTGCTTGCACGGTCACTGGCCATTGCCGCTGAAACAAAGCGACCTGATGTTATTAAAGTCGTATCAAAAATTACAGAAAATATGTCCCAAGGCGAAATTCATCAGTTGATGAGAAAAGGCAACTTGGACCTCTCAGAAGAGGAGTACATGGAAATTATTAAACGTAAGACGGCTGTACTGTTTCAGGGAACATGCCATGCGGGAGCCCTGATAACAGACGGAACACCAAAACAAAAAGCCGCCCTGTCAGATTATGGTTTCAACCTTGGCATCGCTTTTCAGATGGTGGATGATCTTCTCGATTATACATTAGATTCCGTCACTATTGGAAAAGAAGTCGGGGCAGATCTCAAAGAGGGGAAATTGACCTTGCCGGTCATTTATTCACTCAAATCAGCTGACGAAAAAGATCGAAACCGTATGGAAAACATTATAAAAAACAAAAATTTCTCTGTAAATGATTTCGAAACATTGATAAGGATGATAGACAAGTACGGCGGCCAATTGTATACTCAAAATCTTGCTATGGCATATGTTCAAAATGCAAAAAAAGCCCTCGGTGTCTTTCAACATTCAAAAACAAAAGACGTCCTGTTGATGATTGCCGATTATACTTTGGCCCGTAACTTTTGAATTTTTTGTTTATTGATTTTTAACCCGTTGTGTATATGATTGATTTCATGAAGAAATAATTTTGTCGGTATCGGAGGGGAAATATATGACTGTATCTTCTAAACACTTTCTCAGATATATGTTTATAATCTTTTATTTTTTTGCTTTCGTTGCATATTCTGTAAATCTTCAGGCCGAAGATCAGATTGCTACAAAAACTGTTGTGATCATCGGAACCGGCAAAATCCATAAAGAGGATTCTGCCAGTGCAAGAAAAGAAGCCATTGAAAACAGTCTGGCATCCGCCGTGGAGAGCGTGGCACTGGATCTTATACCTTTGGAATCTCTACCTCAAACATTTCAGAGCTTCAACGAAACTTTTTATGGGCAAACCGGCAAATTCATTCATGGTTACAAAGTGCTGGCAGAGTTTCAAATTAAAGATACTTACAGGGTAATGGTGGAAGCAAATGTTTCAATCGCCAGCTTAACAAAACGTATGTCAGACGCCGGGATCATGTCAGGCGGAAAGTCTTTGCCAAAAATATTGGTTTTAGTTTCAGAACAAAACCTTGAAGACACGTCACCAAAATACTGGTGGGGGAAAAAAGCGGTTTTTAGTGAAATTTTTTCTGTCAGCGCTATCATAGAAACCATCAGAAGCAAGGGGATTCCAGTACTTGATAATACAAGCCTCGCTCAAAACACAAGCATTGACGATGCATACGATAAACCTGATCTCGACAAGGAAGAAGCCGTCAACCTCGGTCTCCGGTTAAAGGCAGATATCGTCATTATCGGTAAGACAATGATAGATCAAGCGCAAAATGTCGTTGGAAAAAACATAAAATCGTTCAAAGGGGTTGTAACCGCACGTGCCATTCGGACAGATAAAAGGGAGGAAATCGCCACCATAACCCAAAGTGCTGTCACGGCAAATGCTGATGAAACATTAGGCGCCCGAAAAGCGCTATCTACTGCGGGATCACTTGCAGGAGAAACACTGGCCAGCCAGATCATGGATGTCTGGCAGAAAAAAGATGAGAAGACCAACATCATAGGGATCGTCGTTGAAGGTACGGACAATCTGGCAAATTTTGAAAAGTTCCTCAGCATTATCAAAAAGATATCCGGAGTTAAAAATCTTCAAATAAAAGAATTGAAGGCCAATGAAACCGTCATCAGCCTTGAATTTAAGGGAAACGCTAAAACACTCGCGGACGCCTTGATGCTGAAATCCTATGAATCGGTGGAAATTAATATTTACGAAGTTTCAAAGAATCACATGAGAGTTGCGCTTATCTCCGGTTAGTTCTAAAATGGAACGTTAGATCATTGAGTATCAATATTCCCAATATTTTAACCGTTATCAGGATTTTACTTACGCCCCTTTTTGTAATTTTCCTTCTTAGAGATCTGTTTCACTTTGCCCTTCTGGTATTTACCATTGCAGCCATCAGCGATGGACTGGATGGTCTACTGGCAAGATATTTTAATCAGTACAGTATGTTGGGTGCTTACCTTGATCCAATTGCCGACAAGCTTTTGTTGGCGTCTGCTTTTGTAAGCCTGGCTGTTCTTAAAATAATTCCCGCCTGGCTGACAGTGATCGTGTTAAGCCGTGACATCCTTATTATCATCGGCATCGCCGTTTTTGCATTGACAGATATTCCTATTGAAATAAATCCGAGCCTTGTGAGCAAATGGACGACGGTTGCACAGTTTATAACCATTTTACTGACCCTTCTTGATACGAGCATTCCAGGAATTCAGATAATTAAACGGTCATTGTTTTGGATTACAGCAAGCCTTACCATCGCTTCCGGTCTTCATTATGTATATTTTGGATTAAATGTTCTGCAGAATTCATATGCTAAAAATCAAAACGAATGACCGATCAGTTTTTTCTTAACTACTTAATTTCATTTGATATTTATTCATAATACGGAAGAGGTCTTTTTTTTTCAAATAAAATGCTTAATATAAGCATGTTTATAATTTGAATGATATTAAACACAGGAGGATACCATGTGGGAATATACGAAAACGGTGAAAGATCACTTTATCAATCCTCGAAATGTGGGCGTAATCGAGGATGCCGACGGCGTTGGAGAGGTCGGATCTCTGGCTTGCGGGGATGCCCTGACACTATATTTTAAGTTGGATGAAAATAAAAAAATCAAAGATGTAAAATTTCAAACCTTTGGCTGCGCAAGTGCCATTGCGTCCTCATCGGCCCTGACAGAAATCATAAAGGGTCTTTCTCTTGAGGAAGCAGAAAAGATTACCAATGATGATATTGCAGAATTTTTAGGCGGCCTTCCGAAACAAAAGATGCACTGCTCGGTGTTGGGACGTGATGCCCTTGAAAAGGCAATTGCAAATTACCGTGGAGAAGCCGAGAAAAAGGTCGAAGGCGAAATTGTTTGTGAATGTTTCGGTATCACCGACCTCGAAATAAAACGTGCGGTTAGAGAAAACAGTTTGAACTCTATTGAAGACGTGACCAATTATGTCAAGGCCGGCGGTGGATGCGAAAACTGCCATGGAAAGATTCAGGAAATTATCGACACAACCCTCGGCCGTGAAATCAAGGCAAAGAAAAAAGTCATCCGTTTAACCAATATTCAGAAAATAAGACTGATTGAAGAGACATTGGAACGCGAAATCAAACCTGCACTGAAAAAAGACGGCGGTAATATTGAACTCGTAGATGTGGATGGAAACAACGTTTTTGTGAAACTTCATGGAACATGTGCCACCTGCAGCGCATCCCAAATTACCCTCAAGCATTATGTGGAGTCAAAGCTCAGGGAATTGGTTGCGCCTGAACTCTTGGTAGAGGAGGTGCAACAGTGAAAGTTATTTACGTAGACAACAACGCCACGACACAGGTGGCCCCGGAAGTGCTAGAAGAAATGCTTCCCTATTTTAATGAATATTACGGAAATCCATCCAGTATGCATACATTCGGTGGTATGGTGGAACGCAAAATCGTTGAAGCGCGAGAACGACTGGCCGAACTTATCGGAGCATCTCCAGATGAAATCATATTTACCAGCTCCGGAACGGAAAGTGACAGCACGGCAATTCGAGCCGCGATTTTATCTAATCCTGATAAAAAACATATCCTAACTTCCAGAGTAGAGCATCCGGCAATCAAGAATCTCTTTGAGTATCTGTCCAAAAACGGCTATCGGGTCACATTTGTGCCCGTCGATCGAAAAGGGAGGCTTGATCTGGATTATCTGTATAAAAATCTAAGTGAGGATACCGCCATCGTCAGCATTATGTGGGCCAACAATGAATCCGGAGTCATCTTCCCCATCGAAGAAATTGGCGGGGTTTTGAGAGAAAAAAACATTGTATTCCATACGGATGCCGTTCAGGCGGTTGGAAAAATTCCGATAGATCTTAAAAACGTTGATGTGGACATGCTCTCTATTTCAGGTCATAAGTTTCACGGGCCAAAGGGTGTCGGCGCATTGTATCTTCGAAAAGGAACCAAATATTCGCCTTTTCTAATTGGAGGCCATCAGGAAAAAGGCCGGCGGGGCGGAACCGAAAATGTTGCTTCCATTATCGGATTGGGAAAAGCAAGCGAACTTGCCGCCGCCAACCTCTCGGATAAGAGGATCAGGGTTAAACAATTAAGAGACAAACTTGAAACCGGACTATTAAATCGCATTCCCAATGCCATGGTCAACGGTGATAGAGAGAATCGTCTTCCAAACACCACAAGTATTGCATTTGAGTACGTAGAAGGTGAATCCATTCTTTTATTGATGGACGAGTTTGGTATCTGCGCCTCATCCGGATCGGCGTGCACATCGGGTTCACTGGAACCATCCCATGTACTGCGAGCAATGGGGGTGCCGTTCACTGCGGCTCATGGTTCGATCCGTTTCAGCCTTAGTATGTATAATACTGAAGAGGAAATCAACTTTATTATCGAAAAGCTCCCGCCGATTATCGAGCGACTGCGAGAAATGTCCCCTTTCTGGAAAAAAGCCCAATAGGAGCCCTTAATGTACAAAGTAATGATACGGGACAATATGTTCCCTATTGCAAAGGAAATACTCGAAGCAACCGGAAAAATAAACGTCGTCGTCGATAATGATAAAGCAACATCCGATCCAGAGGTTTTGTCCAAAATTATCGGTGAATTCCATGGCCTTGCAATCCGGAGCGGAACCCAGGTGACCGAAGAGGTATTAAAAAATGCCGGCCAGCTAAAGGTTATCGGCCGTGCCGGTATAGGTGTCGACAATATCGATGTGGCAAGTGCCACAAAACATGGGATCGTGGTAATGAATGCTCCCGGTGGTAATACGATCACCACCGCTGAACATACCATCTCTCTGATGCTGGCCCTGGCCAGAAACATTCCCCAGGGAACGGCCTCCATCCGCGATGGGAAATGGGAAAAGAAAAAACTGGCAGGTATTGAAATAACCGGAAAAACTTTGGGCATCATCGGTCTTGGCCATATCGGCCGAGTGGTAGCGGACCGTGCAAAGGGTCTGAAAATGGTTGTCATTGCCGCAGACCCATATGTCAGCAAAGACGCCGCAAAAGCCCTTGATGTCGAGCTTGTTTCCTTAGATGATCTGCTTTCGCGCTCAGATTTTATAACGCTTCATGTGCCGCGTCTTCAGGAAACGGTGGGAATGATCAATGAAACGACCCTTAACAGAATGAAACAGGGTGTAAGAATCATCAACTGCTCCCGGGGAGAAGTGGTTAACATTGATGATCTTTACCAGGCCATCTTAAGCGGACACGTCGCCGGTGCAGCCCTTGATGTTCTTCCCCAGGAACCACCGGCACCGGACCTCCCCGTACTCCAGCATCCAAATGTCATATTTACCCCCCATTTAGGTGCCAGCACCGGAGAAGCCCAGATAAAAGTGGCCGAAATGATTGCAAAACAAATGTCCGCTTACCTATTGGACGGCATTATAATGAATGCCGTCAATTTTCCATCACTACCGATAGATGTGATGGACCAGATCCGTCCCCATTTGGATTTAACCGAAAAAATGGGGTCTTTGATGGGCCAACTTGTCAGAAAGATCCACGATATCACCATAAGCTACAGCGGTGATGTGGCCAACCTGGACACAAGACCGCTGACACATGCCGCCCTGAAAGGACTGCTCGGCTCATTTACCGACACCCCGGTAAATTATGTCAACGCACCGACCCTTGCACAAGAAAAGGGGATTCATGTCCATGAAACCATCAGTTCGGCAAAGCATGATTTCACCAGTTTGATCCGGATGAAACTTGAAGATCATGAAGGGGGAATCGACGAGATCTGGGGAACTATTTACGAAAAAAAATATCCGAGGCTTGTAAAAATAGGAGAAATCTATCTGGACGCCATCCCTGAAGGATGGATGATCATTATTCAAAATATTGACAGACCTGGGGTTATCGGAAATGTGGGGACGACCCTTGGCCGACATAATATCAATATCGGCCGTTTTCAACTTGGCAGGCGCGGCGACCGGGCCATATGTCTGGTAAACATTGACACTCCGGCAGACGAAACGGTTATTCATGATTTAAGTGAACTGCCAAATATTATCTCCGTTCAGCAGGTTCACCTTACATAGTTGATATTAAAAGCTTCAGACTATCTTTGTCTTGTATTCAGCCTTTTTGGCATCTTTACCTATTCCGACCTACATTCGTTCTTTAGGAATCAAAAGGCAGACATCTTCAATGATGGTCAACAATTGTTCAACAAATTTGAATAAACACCTTATTTTAGCTATTGTCAGAATAACATTCCGTTTCATCCGCCGGATAATTTCGTTGAGATCTGCAAGAGCTCGCAAACAAAAGCGCGTAAAAGAGAACATGTCCATGGCTTTTTAGAATATCGTTCAGTAGTTTGGTTTTACTTTTTAATTTGAAATACTTCGAAGATGTTCTCTTTAACGCGCTCTAATTTGCTCAGACAGCTTCCCGACCTCAACGAAATCATCCGGCGGCTT
>Ga0209536_100015275_pt1 | contig 10968 bp, 9 predicted proteins | sample DeeMarSeWOR28_12_FD_187461 | JGI IMG/M metagenome (GOLD analysis project Ga0209536, IMG submission 187461) | Marine sediment microbial communities from White Oak River estuary, North Carolina - WOR-2-8_12 (SPAdes) (version 2) | ecosystem: Environmental > Aquatic > Marine > Intertidal zone >... | reverse complement strand
TCACGATTCAGTTCGATGCGCCCGGCAGTTTAGGGCCGCGGCAACGAGCAACTCATTGATCGCCGAAAAACTCGTTCAGAATGGCGCTGCGCCAACAAGTGTGATTACACTGGAATCAACTGCTTGAGCTGGTAGAGATAAAAGTTTCACTGCATTTCGCCACCGGCTATCCGGGGTATAACCTGATTCCATGCTGTTGAGTCACGGTAAGCTTGCTGAGAATTTTGCAGCTTGTTAAATAAGCCCGGGGTTTTTATACTTCGCCGAGCCTGAAACGTCAGAGAGAAGGCCTTGAAAAATTTCGCTATCGGTACCGCGGTGGGCCTGCTGCTCGGCCTGATCGTAGGCCTGGCCGCCTCGGAAGTAGTGGCGAGCGTGGTGGCAGGGCTGGTCGGTTTGCTCGGCACCTTGTTTGGTTTGCGCAGCGAAACGACCGGCGGGATTCTGCCGGGAGTCAATGGCGCGCGGGTCGCGGGCTTCGCGTTGGCGATGATCGTCGCACTATTGGTCGGGATACATGTCAGAACTCATGGCTTGCTCGAGCCGACCCCGCAGGAAAGCGCAGCCGCCTGGGTGGCTGCCGGTCTATCGCAGCGGGAAGCAGCCCAGATTGTTGCCTACGAGCGCACCGGCCTGCTGCCCGAAGGACGCTCGGCTGGAAACGCCAACCGGGCCAGCACCGGCGCGCTGTTCAGCACCGAAAGCCTGGATTCCTGCGATACCCTGCAAAGTCGCAGCTATGCTTCCGTGGAAGCCATGACGGGCGCACTCGAGGCGGAAGGAGGGCCCTGGCAGCAGTTGGCTTCGAAGCTGCCGCCCGAACTGACAGCCGAAGCGCGGTTGCAGTGGCTGCAACAACAGGTGGACCGGGAATGTCGCGCACGCTAACCGTCCTTTTCGCCGTCACCTCTGCGCTGCTGTCGATATTCCCATCGATTGCTCAAACAGCGGGCATGGATTCCCAGCTTCGTGAACAGGTCGCCCGCAGCGTCGTGCAGGTGCAGGCGCGTGGCTGTCCAGGCGGCGACCGGGTCGGCAGCGGTTTCGCCTACGGACCCGTCCAGCACGTGGTCACGGCCTGGCACGTGGTGGCGGGCTGCGACCGAATCACGATCTACTGGGAGAAACACGGCGGCGCGACCCAGCAGGCCAGCGTCGTAAAAGTGCTGAACCGCGCCGATCTTACGCTTCTGCACGCAGTCGGCGCACCGGGTCGAGCGCTGACCGAGGTCAGCGCGCAGCCCCAGGTCAACGACCAACTGGAGGCACTCGGATACTACCTCGCCGTGCCCACCATGGATAACAAGCCTCTGCGCGTCACTTTCGGCTCTACCCGTCTGCGCGACATGCTGCCCAAAGACGTGCGCCAGGAGCTGGAGCAGAGCCGTGCGATCGACCTGAACCTCGACATCGTGCGCCTCGATGGCCACCTGCTCCCCGGCCTCTCCGGCGCGCCGCTGTTCGACTGGAACGGCCGCGTGGTCGCGATAGGTTCGGGTGGCCTGAAGAACGGTGCCGCCTCGGTGAGCTGGGCCGTTCCGGCAGCACACCTCAAGAGCCTGCTCACCTCCGATGACGGCCTTTCCGGCGGGAACCAGGTCAGCAGCCTGTTTGCCGCGGCGATGCTGGACGGCGATGACTCCACAGCCGAGGTATTCAATTGCGGCGGCGTCCAGTTTGCCTACACCGGTATGCGCAGCTTCCATGAACTGACCCGGGGCCATGAACACCTGCAGTCGATCGAGTACCTGGTCGGCGAGGCGGAATTAACCGCCGCCGACCTGGCGAGTTTCCGTTACCGCAGCTATCAACCGGTAAACGGCGGTGGCGCCGTCGCGATTCCGGAGTGGATGACATTGGCCCAAATGGGGGACGGAACCTGCCGCGCGCTGACGAGCGACAACCGCTTTTCGCTGGATTTTCTGGGGCAGACCGTAAGCAACCTGATCGAAGCCCATCAAGTCTCGATGCAATACGGGGATCAATATGCCACCTGGTCTCAACGTTACTGGCAGCCGTTCCAGCAGTACTCCTACATCGGCCCGGTAGAACGAGGCGACGGCATGCTGGCCAACCGGGCCACCTACCTCGCAGAGGGTCTCGGCGGCACCGCGTCCATGCTGGTGCGGACATTCCTGCTCCACCAACCGCCAGGCGCTTCGACTGGAACCTTCACCGGAATTATCGCCACATACTGGGATTTCAATTTGCAGTGGTTCAATTATTGCGAAGAATATCCTCAGGACGCCAACTGTGCGCCACTGCAGAAAGAGGAGAAGATGGCGGCGCAAATGATGCTGGGTGTATTCCTGGCAACCGCTCCCCTGATTTAGCCGGGCAGCCATGCGCTGCGACAGCACCGTCGTTTCCGCATGGGCAAATCCGAAAGATTCACCACGATTCATGATGAAATGCCGACCCGCTAACCCGAGCTATGCCATTTACTCTGGCGTGATTTGTGGCGCAGCCGCATGGGCGAGGAACTGCAGCGCATCCCTGGTGCCCCGTCGAGCCTTGCCACCAGGTCAATCGGCAGCGTAGCGCTGCATTTCCAGCGATCGCAGCATCATTTGCCGCCGGGCAGTCTGGTTATAAGGCATGAAATGGCGTCAATCCGCCTGACAAACGCGTCCACTCGTATACCAATTTAACGGCCGGTCTACTAAACTGCGCAGTTTGCGAATCCAGTTTTCCACGGGAGAAAAACATGCTGCCAGGTGATGCCGAAGTACGCGTAGAAGTCGACGCGGCGGTGATGACCATCACCCTCGACCGCCCCAAGGCCAACGCCATCGACCTGCCCACCAGCCGCAAGCTCGGCGAGGCCCTGGTCTATTTCCGCGACAACCCGGATCTGAAGGTGGCCATCATTACCGGCGCCGGGGAAAAGATATTCTGCGCGGGCTGGGATCTGAAGGCGCTAAACAGCGGCGACACTCCGCTGGAGAACTGGTGGGAAGCGGAAGATCCTGAACTCGGCGGCTTCGCCGGCATCACCGAGATGTGGAACCTGAACAAACCGGTAATCGCCGCGCTGAACGGGCTCACCATCGGCGGCGGCTTCGAAATCGCGCTCGCCTGCGACCTGATCATCGCCGCCGAACACGTCGAGTTTGCGCTGCCGGAACTGCCTCTCGGGCTGATTCCGGATGCCGGCGCGGTGCAGCGCCTGCCGCGGCGGCTGCCCTATAACATCGCCCTCGAAATGCTTTACCTGGGACGACGCATGAGCGCCGCGGAAGCCATGCACTACGGCCTCATCAACCGCGTGGTGCCCGCCGATCAGTTGCTCGAGGCCGCGCATGAATGGGCTGCCAGGATGGCCGAGGTTGCGCCGCTCGCGCTGCAATCGATCAAAGAGGTGCTGCGCGCCATCGAGTGCGAACCGCTGGAAAAAGCATTTCACAAGATGCGTTACGACGACTTGCCGACCTACAAGGCGATGCTATCTTCAGATGACGCCGGCGAAGGCGTCAAGGCCTTCGTCGAAAAGCGCGACGCCAAATTCAAGGGACAATAAATCGTGCTCGATCAATCACCGCAACAGGTTACCCGGGTTTGCTGCATCGGCGCCGGCCCCATCGGCGGCGGCTGGGCCGCTCATTTTCTCGCCCGGGGTTACCGGGTTACCAGCTACCTGCACGACGCAGGCGAGTACGACGCGTTGCTGCGCCTGCTGCAAACTGCCTGGGCCAGCCTCGAGCAAATCGGCCTCGAGCCCGGGGCGTCGCTGGACAATTTCAACTGGACCACCGACCTCGCCGAAGCCACCGCCGGGGCCGAGTTCATCCAGGAAAGCGTGCCCGAGGTCCTGGCGCTGAAGCAGTCGCTGTACCGGACGCTCGGCGATATCGTCGACCCCCGGGTAGTAATCGCCTCCAGCACATCCGGCCTGTCGATGACCGATATCCAGGCCGATTGCGCCACCCCGGAACGCACCGTGGTCGCGCATCCGTTCAACCCACCCTACCTGCTACCGCTGGTGGAAATGATCGGCGGTAAAAAAACCAGCGCTGAAACGGTTACCTGGAGCGAACAGTTCTACCGCTGCGCCGGTAAATCGCCACTGGTGATGAATAAGGAAGTTCCGGGCTTCATCGCCACGCGGCTGCAGGAAGCGATCTGGCGCGAGGCGCTGCACATGGTGGCCAACGGTGAAGCCACGGTGGAGCAGATCGACCAGGCGGTGGTGAATGGCCCCGGGCCCCGCTGGGCGCTGATGGGCCCCTGCGAAATTTTTCACGTCGGCGGCGGCGAAGGCGGCATGGCTTACTGCCTGGAGCAGTTTGGCCCCGCGCTGAAACTGCCGTGGACGCGCCTGGTCGCGCCCGAACTCACCGACGAGCTGCGCGCTGCGATGGTCGACGGTTGCGTGGAAATGACCGGCGGCCAGGACTTCACCACGCTCAGCCAGAAAATGAACGACGGGCTGGTCGAAATCGCCAAACTGAAACGTAAATTCGAATCGAGCTGAATCCAGAGGAATACCAATGAACAACGAAGTGATCATCACCTGCGCCGTTACCGGCGCCGGAGACACCACCAGCCGCAGCCACCTGGTGCCGATAACGCCACGCCAGGTCGCCGATGCCGCGATCGAAGCGGCAAAGGCCGGCGCCGCCGTGGTGCACGTGCACGTGCGCGATCCCGACACCGGCGCGGGTTCGCGCAAGGTATCGCTGTTTCGCGAAACCGTGGACATGATTCGCGACAGCGGTGTCGACATGATCATCAACCTGACCGCCGGCATGGGCGGTGACTGGGTGCCGAGCGAGGGCGACCCGTCGCTGCCGGGACCGGGCACCGACATGATCGGGCCCGAGGCGCGTCTCGCGCACGTGGTCGAGTGCAAGCCCGATATCTGCAGCCTCGATTGCGGCACGATGAATTTCGGCGGCAACTACACCTATATCAATACCGCTCCCTACCTGCGCACCATGGCTCAAATTGCTCTCGATCTCGGCGTCAAACCCGAACTCGAGGTCTTCGACCTGGGCCAGATCCGCCTGGCGCGCAGCCTGATCGACGACGGCCTGATCAGTGCTCCGCCCATGTTTCAGATCTGTCTCGGCATTCCCTGGGGCGCAGGCGCCGATACCGCCACCATGATGGCGATGCAGCAGGCCTTACCCAACGATGCGATCTGGGCAGGATTCGGGATTTCGAAAATGCAGATGCCGATGGTGGCACAGGCGGTGCTGCTCGGCGGCAACGTGCGCGTCGGGCTCGAAGACAATATCTACCTGGATCGCGGCGTGCTGGCCAGCAACGGCATGCTGGTCGAGCGGGCGGTGGAAATCATCACGCGCCTGGGCGCGCGCGTGCTGGGCCCTGACGAGGCCCGCGCGAAGATCGGGATTGCTTGAAGAAGATCCAATATCCGCGTGATTTTGAGAAACAGATCATTGATATAATCGATTTTGCAACTATATCTGGGAAATGAGCATTACTAGTACACAGTTCACTATCGGCCAGGTGGTCAGGCATCGCATCTACGATTTTCGCGGTGTCATCGTCGATGTCGATCCGGAGTTCAGCAATACCGAGGAATGGTGGTTATCGATTCCCGAGGACGTGCGCCCGCGCAAGAACCAGCCGTTTTATCATTTGCTGGCGGAAAACGAGTCGACCGCTTACGAGGCCTACGTGTCGGAACAAAACCTGCTGCGCGACGAATCGGGCGAACCGGTCAACCATCCGCAAGTCGCCGAAGTTTTCGGTGATTTCCTTGGCGACAGTTACGCGCTGCCCGATCACTACCGCAATTGATCCAAAAAAAAGGGGTAGCAAAGCTACCCCTTGATCATTTCCGCTAAAGTTTAAGGTCTAGGCAAACCACCAGCGCTCGGAATTCTTGGCGCCGTCGAGCTCCCAGTTGGCGCCCACGACTTCCGGTACGTGCAGGCGCTTGTTGTAAGCCATGACGTCACTCTGGAACAATGGCAACAGCAGGCCGCCGTCGTCATTCACGATTTGCTGCATCTCGACGTAAATCGTGCGGCGCTTTTTCGGATCAAGCTCGGCACGGCCTTGCACCAGCAGCTTGTTGAACCTGTCGTTCTTCCAGTAAGTGTCGTTCCAGCTCGCATCGGCCGCGTAGATCTGCGAAAAGATCCAGTCTTCCGTCGGGCGGCCACTCCAGTAACAGGCGCTGAATGCCTTCTTCATCCACACGTTGCTCCAGTAGCCGTCGTTCGGCTCGCGCACCACCTCGACGTCGATGCCCGCCGCCTTCGCGGTATCGCGCATCAACTGGCCGGCGTCGACCGCACCGCCAAAACCGGTCTCGGCCGCGTGAAACTGGATGCTGAGCTTGCTCAATCCCGCCTTTTTCAGGTGGAACTTTGCCTTTTCCGGATCGTAATGGCGCTGCGGCAACTCGTCGGTAGTGGCGCGGTAGATATTTGCCGGCCCGATCGGGTTGTCGTTACCGAGCTCGCCGTATCCCTGGACGACCTTCTCCAGCCACTGCTGGCGATCGATGATCAGTTTGACCGCCATGCGCACGTCGTAGTTGTCGAAGGGCGCCATATCGGTGCGCATCGGCAGCGTGATCTGCTTGTTACCCGTGGTAGCGTGTACCTGGAGGTTCGGCACCCGCTTCATCAGGTGCACGGTGTTGGTGGCCACGTTGTTCATGCAATCGATGGCGTCGGTTTGCAGCGCCTGGCTGCGCGCGGTGGTGTCGCCGATCTGGGTAATCTCGATCTCGTCGAAGAACGCGTGGTTCTCTTTCCAGTAATTAGGATTGCGCGTGGTAAACGAGCGCACGCCCGGATCGTTCTGTTTGAGGATATAACCGCCGGTGCCGATGCCTGATTGCCAGTCGATGCTGCCATCCTTGTTGGCCGGACACATGTTGAGGTGGTAATCGGTCATCAGGAACGGCAGGTCGGCGTTGCCGCCGCTGAGCTTGACGATCAGACCATACTTGCCATCCGCCTTCACCGATTCGACGCTGCTCAGGATACCTTTCGCCGCCGACTTCGAATCTTCACCAAGGTGGTGATTCAGCGAGGCGACAGCGTCTTCCGAGGTAAAGCTCTTGCCGTTGTGAAACTCGACACCCTGGCGCAGCTTGAAGTGCCAGGTCGATGCGTCGGGGCTGGCATCCCAGCTTACCGCGAGTTCCGGGGTCAGCTGGCCATCGGGAGCCACCTCGGTCAGGCTGTTGCGCAACTGGCCGAACTGCAGGTGGATCATGTAGAGATCGAGAATCTGGCCCGGGTCGAGCGTGTCGGTCGTTGCGCCGCCGGTCAGACCGACTCGCAGGCGTCCGCCTTTTTTGGGGGTCGCGGCTTCTACCTTGTTGAGAATGGCGGAAGCGGCGGTCAGCGAAACGCCCATCGCCAGCGCACCGGTCATAAAACTGCGGCGCGTCAGCTGTCCGCTCTCGAACGAGCGCTGAATATCGCGTATCTTGTCGGCCACTTCGAGGTCGGCAATGCCGGTCGTCAGGTCGATCTTTTTATCGTCTTCGGATTTCAAGTGGGTTACTCCTCTCTGGTTTTAACGGGTCTAATAATTTGTTTTAAGTTATATCGGTGACGGCCAAGAATAGCTCAATCCGCCGAATCGACGCAAATGCTGTTTTTCGCTTCCGTGTCGCGGATTCGCTTACGCAAACCGCGACGCTTCCGACCATAACGGCGCTGGCGTAACCAGCTCAGGCGCCTGCCGCCGACGGCGCGGCAAAGCCGAGGCGCTTGTCGACCAGGTTGCGCAAGGGTTCGCCGGCCAGGTAGCGCCGCCAGTTATCGATGAACTGATCCGCCATGGTGGTTTCAAACTCGGCGTAATCGCCGGACATGTGCGGTGACACCAGGCAGTTTGGCGCCGTCCAGAACGGGCTCGAGGAAGGCAGAGGTTCCTCGACGAACACGTCCAGCGCGGCGCCGGCAATATGCCCCTCGTGCAGCGCCGCCAGCAGCGCATCTTCCACCACCAGCGCACCGCGACCGATGTTGATGAAACGCGCGCGCGGATTCATCGCGGCAAACTCGCGCGCGCCGAACAGGCCGTGAGTCTGCTCGGTCAGCGGCGTAATCAGCACCACGTAGTCGGCGGCGGGCAGGCGTTGCTGCAATTCATCGATGCCGAACACATGGCCAAAATCCACATCGCCATCACGCGCGCTGCGCCCCACCGCTTCGACCTGCATACCGGCGGCCTTCAGCAGGCGCCCGACCGCACGCCCGATCGAACCTGCCCCGACCACCAGCGCGCGCTTGCCGGCCACCTGCTCGGAAAGAAGATGCCGCCACTCGGCGCGCGCCTGGCTGGCCAGCGTTTGCGGAAAGCGCTTGGCAAAGGCGATGACCATGCCGAGCACCCATTCGGCCATGGGCTGGTCGAACACCCCGCGGGCGTTGGTGAACTGGATATCGCTATTGGCAAGCTCGTCGAACAGGGCCGCATCGACCCCGGCGCCACCCCAGTGAATCCAGCGCAATTTATCCACCGCGCTCCACGCCTCGCGCAGGCTGGCGGCGCGGAAATTCCAGCCCAGCATGACCTCGGCGCCGGGCAACATGCGACGCAATTCGTCGACGCTGCTGGCACAGCGGATCTCGGCCTGGTCACTCAACTCCTCGAGGCGCGGCACTTCGTCGATCCGCTTTACGCCCTGCACCACTAATACTGGTTTCACCCGGATTCTCCTCTAGTCGTTTAGCCCTGATCCAGCGCGGCGGCAAAACGCTGACGCCACTGTTCGATGAAATGAGCGAGGCCGCTGACGTCTTCCTGCATGTAGGCGAGCGGATCACCAAGACCGGGCTCGCGCTGCAATACGCCCTCGAGCGAGGCGTGCAGGCAGTAAGCCGCATAGCTGATCTGGTAGCCGCCTTCCTGCACCAGCACCAGGCGCCCGTCGCAGCACTCGTCGGCGAGCGCGCGCGCACGTCTGCCCAGTTGATGAAAACCGTTCATGCTCAGCAACTGGCGACCGTTCGGATCGAACTGGTTGGCGTCCTGCCCATTGGCGATAAACAGGATTTCGGGGCGGTGCGCGCGCACCGCCGGCGCGATGATTTCATCGAATACGCGCAGGTAGGCGGTATCGCCGGAACCGTAAGGCATCGGCAGGTTCAGATTCTTGCCCAGGCCACGACCGCTGCCAACTTCATCGACATCGCCGGTCTGCGGATGGGTCGCACCCCAGGCACCGTGGTTCATGTGCAGCGATACGGTGAGCACATCGGCATCGTCGTAAAACCCCTGCTGGGTGCCATTGCCGTGATGCACGTCCCAGTCGATCACCGCCGCCCGCTCCAGCCCCCGCGCACGCAGGGCTTCGATAGCGACGCCGATGTTGTTAAAGAAACAGTAGCCATCCGCCATGCGCGGCTGCGCGTGATGCCCGGGCGGCCGAACCAGCGCGTAAGCGATGCCGCCGTTACCGTCATATACATGGTTCGCGGCCGCCAGCGCCTGGCCGGCAGCATCGACGCAGATACGGAAACTTCCTGGCCCGAACACGGTGGTGCTGGAAAAGCTGCGCGTTTCCGTCGCCGGGATCGATTCCAGTTCGTCGATGTAGGCGGAATGGTGAAAACGCTCGAGATCGGCGCGCGCGGCACTGTCCCCCTGGAACCAGTCGATCGCTTCGCTGATCGGGCCTCGCTGCAATACGGCGAGCATGTTGCGCAGCCGGTCGTCGTTCTCCGGATGCTTTTCGACCACGGATAGATAAGGCGACGCATCCGCTTCGAAAAATCCGCTACCGGTATCGTGATCGAAAATGCCGGGGTGAAAATAAACCGCCAACCTGTCCGTCATACCCGCTTCTCCTGTTTAGTCCTGCTGCCGGGCGAATAACCCGAGCGCCACATTCTAATCATAATTCTGCGGCGACGGTATGCCTGTCGATCGACATCTGCTATTTTCCCGTAATCGTTTACCACCCGGAGAAAACACATGGGACAGAACCGCGACCTGGTGCTGGAGCAGTGCAACCCGGCGATGGAGCTCGGTTTTTCACTGGCCGAATACCGCGCCCGCCTGCAGGTCATCCGCCGGCAGATGGCAGCCAGCAACATTGACCTGCTTTGGCTGATGGCGCCGGAGAGCCTCTACTACGTCAGCGGCTACAGCTGCGAGTGGTATCAGGCGCAAAGCCCCAAGCAGTGGCCGGCGACCAGCGGCATCGCGGTGCACGTCGACCACGACGACTTCATCATGTTCGACACGCCGAGCGAACGGGTGATGTGCCGCTTCGTCACCTGCGCCAACGATATTCGCACCTTCCCGATCGATAATCGCCGCGATGGCATCGGCTTTATCATGGAGGAACTCAGGGCCGCGGGCTGGCTCGGCGGCAATGTCGGCATGGAACTTTACAGTTACCGACCCAATCCAGCGATCAGCGCCCGTTTCCGCGCCGCGTTCGAGGCCGAGGGATGCGCGGTTGCCGACGGCAGCGATATCCTGCGTGAAGTCCGCTGGCTCAAGTCGCCGCAGGAAATCGCCTACATCGAACACGCGGCACGCATTACCGATATCGGTATCGAGGCGGCGAAGAACGCCATTCGACCCGGCGTGACCGAACTCGACGTCTACGGCGAAATCATTCACGCGATGGCTAAAGCAGGCGGCGAAAATCCGTCGATTACCCTGCCGGTACTGTCCGGGCCGAAGGCGAATACCGGGCATTCGCTGGCGAGCCGCAAGGTGATCATGGCGGGCGAACAGGTCAACATCGATGTCAGCGGCGTCTACTGGCGCTACCATGCCAATGCCGCGCGCTCGTTTTATGTCGGCGAACCGCCGCGCGACGTACTCGATTACCACGCCAGGTCGTCCGGCGTGTTCGAGGTGATCGCCAGCATCCTCAGGCCGGGGCTCAGCGTCGGTGAACTGGTGCGCGCGGCGCGCCAGTATTACGACGAAGTCGGTATCTGGTCCGACGCCGGCTGGGTCGGCGGTTACGAGCTCGGCATCGGTTTCCCGCCCGACTGGGTCGGCAAT
>Ga0209536_100015273_pt1 | contig 10969 bp, 3 predicted proteins | sample DeeMarSeWOR28_12_FD_187461 | JGI IMG/M metagenome (GOLD analysis project Ga0209536, IMG submission 187461) | Marine sediment microbial communities from White Oak River estuary, North Carolina - WOR-2-8_12 (SPAdes) (version 2) | ecosystem: Environmental > Aquatic > Marine > Intertidal zone >... | reverse complement strand
TGGTTGCAGGACATAGAGACCGCCGATGACATCTACGAGGAGCTGAAGAAGGGGAGGACACAGATTACTGGGTGGCCATCCTTCTTTTTACTACACGTTCCCACAATGTTGTGGCAGAGAGTGAGGAAGATTGCCTATGACGCCTGGTGAAGAGAGCAACGAGCAGTCAATGATAAGCACTCGAAAACTGATTGTCTTTGTGATCTTCAGCGTTGTTGTGTTTGCAGTTGTAGGTCTCTATGGACAGCTGGATGATGTAATTACTGCACTCTCCTCAATAGACTGGTGGATTGTGCTTCCAGCAATGATGGCACTGTCTTTTCTCAACTATGTCATCCGATATGTGAAGTGGCAATACTATCTTAGACGTATTGATGTCAATCTCTCACATACTGATAGTTTCAGTATATTCCTAGCAGGATTCACCCTGACGACAACGCCGGGTAAGATTGGAGAGGCAGTGAAGGGTTTTTTCATCAGAGATATTGATGGTACTCCCATCGCAAAGACCGTCCCTGTCGTAGTTTCAGAGAGAGTCACCGACTTGCTCGCCCTTGTGTTACTAGCAATGATTGGTTTCGCAATCGGAATCAACACAGGGGACCAGCTATTCACAGTTGTTCTGCTTGGGGGAGTCGTCTTTGTTGGTGCATTGGTCCTGAGTCAGAAGACATTCTATCAGAAGATCCTGAAACGGTTCACATCATTTGGTCCGCTGAAGCGATTTCAAGACAGTGTGGATGATATCGAGAACACTATGACACAGACCCTTGGTCCAAAACCTCTTGTTGTGAGTACTACCGTTAGCATTCCAGGCTGGTTTATGGAGTGCCTCGAGCTCTGGCTATTGCTGAGCCTTCTTTCAGGTGCTGGTCTTCCATCGCTTGATCCAGCCTCGCTGGTACTTCTATTACAGGCAACCTTCGTTCATGCCACAGCCTCAATAATTGGAGCAATCTCATTCTTACCAGGTGGTGTAGGTACTTATGAGATCACTTCAGTAGCATTGATACAATTTCTCCTCGGTATGGCTCAATCTCAGGCAAGTGCAGCTACAATTATCATTCGAGTAGTAACACTGTGGTTCAGTGTGATTGTGGGATTCATTGCGTTGGGTATCGTGACTCGGAGAACGAGGAAGGCTAACGAGTTATCTGATAACTCTTGACAAGTTCGAGCATCTCTCTGGCACTCTTCTTCTTCTCGAAATGAGTACGAACTGGATCGACCATCTTGTCAATGTATGTAGCCATCATGTTCTTCAGGTCTAGTGGATGAAGACTGCCTTCCACGTACGCCTTCTCGAGGTCGTTGTAGTTCACGAACTCTATATCACCACCAAACTTCTCCTTTCTCTCGACAGTCACGTTGTCGAAACCTCGGAAGACCACATGTTTTGCCCAGTCCAAGAGTGGATTGGTCGCAACCTCCTTGGGTGGACAGAATGCATCCATTATCTTCTTACGGATCTCCTCTGTAGTATCATGGACAAATACACTGGATGATGGTTTGCTCTTGCTCATTTTCGATGAGATCTGAATATCGATTTGACTCTCTTCGTCAAAACCCTCAGGTTCAGCAGCACCTTCCAAATTCATCAGCATATGATGACTGATTACTACAGGCTTCCACCAACCAAGCTTTGGTCCTACCTCTCGAGCTAGGATGTTTGCTCTCCTCTGGTCAAGGCCTAGTTGAGTGATGTCTGCCTCTAGATGAAAGATGTCTGCAACCTGCATCATAGGGTAGAAGTACTGTGCCACTTCGTTCAACTCTCCTTCTCGGCGGCCCATGATTGTTAGAGCTCGAGTGGCTCTCGCCACAGTGGTATGTTTTGCCACCTTGACAACTCTTGACCAGTACTCAACTGAATCCATGGCTTCAGATGCCCATAGGAATTCGACCTTGTCTGTTGGAACTCCAGCCGCTTTCCATACCTCGATGAAGTACTCTCCAACATGTCTTATCTTCTCAAGGTCCCCATCCATCTTGTTGTTAATCCATGCAAACCAATCCGCAAGCCAAATCTTGAACTTGATTCCAGCTTTGATTAGGTCCTTCAACAAAAGGGCTCGGAATACACCAAAAGGGAGATGAGCCATTCCAGAGGGCTCAAACCCATCATATGCTATAGGATGTGGTTTCTCTTCTAATAAAGTCCTGAGTTCAGGTTCTGTGACTACTTCTTCACCTACTCCAGTGATCAATCTCATTCTTTCATCGAGGTCCATAGAGTCGAATGAAATGTAATATCACTTAACTCTTCTCTCTGAGTGAAGAAAATAAATGTCCAGCTGGAGTTGGTCCAGCTGGATCACCTTGTCTAGTCCATGTCAATTCCAAGGCTACTTAAGAGAGCGTCAAGGTCAGCCTTTGAGAGGCTCTTTGCCTCCTCGATGATGACATCGATCTCATCAGCTGCCATGCCCTTCTTCAGGAGTTTCTGACGTAGATCTTCCAACTCCTCAGGCCTTTGAGCAAGTGGAACCTCCTCAGGAGCAGGTTCACCCTCGGGAGGCTTGGCAAGCACATCAGCTCGGCGTGCCTTCTCCTGCTCAATGACCTCCTTGAGGAAACCAGGCCTCTCAGATGCTCTCATGCGAGCGAGGTCAGCCTTGAAAGCCTCAATCTCGACCGCACCGAGTCCGGTAATGGCGGCAAGTTCCTCTAAGAGTTCATTCACCTCTGGCACTACGGTTTCAATAGGATATTCCACAATCTCATCTTCGCGTTTCTTGACCTTGAGAGCATTGGCCTCCTCATTGACTATCATCATAGCAATGGCAAGCCGAGCTGGAGCACTCGCAGGCTTTGGCACTCGGCCCTTGGCCAGAGCACGAATCATCCTGTTCAGCTCTCGTATCTGCTTGGGTACACTCCAGACTCTCACATATGCTACAATGAGCATTGCCACCAGAATCAGACCAGCGCCTCCACCTACTATCAGTGCTTGCTGGAACTGCTGAGCAGCGGATATGTCTGACACAATCGTGAAGGTCACGAACTGGGTGACATAGTCTTCCTTGATGAAAGTGATGGTGATTCTAAAGGTCCTTCCCTCGTTGGCTTGGAAGTACAGAGTGTATACACCATTCTCATCTGTTGTGTACTCCTCGAAGTACGTGATGTTGGTCTGACTATATTGCACAGTGATATTTGCTCCAGGAATGGCGATTCCGTGGTCAAGGTCATAGAAAGTCAGCTCGATCTCGAAGCCAGTTCCAGGTGATGTTCTAATGGAGGCATTGCCAACACCCCTGAGCTCTGTCTTTATCGGATTGATGTATACAACAAGTTGCATAGGAGCAATCGAGTATTTCCCAGTTGTGAAGGAGATATCGAATGTATATGTGCCAATTGGCAGAGTTCCTGATATGCTGAGCGCATAGAATCCACTTGGTTGCAGTTCAAGCTCAAATTCTCCCAGCAGTATTGAATAAGCACGACCTATGACATCTGTGACCTGCGAGTCATCCCGCGTGTTCTGGACTTCATACAGAATGTCCACATCATCGTTCACTGGAATATTGTACTCATTCGGTCCCAAGATTGTTGCTGGTGTGGCATAGATCTCGATCTTCGTCGTAATCATTCTAGCAGTGTAGTTTGTCAAATCAAACCGTACCACAAGGTCATAGAGACCTGGAGTTGTCAGTGTAATTTCGACCTCAACGAAGTAGTAGCCACCGCCAAGCTCGACGACAGGCACTCCTCCACCATCCCAACTTGCAACTACATTTGCCTCTTCGATTGGTACATCATGCTGGTCATCGTGATAGTAGAAAGTGAAGTTCACAGTATCACCGAAGTAAGCAGAATTGAGTGTCGTATCTACTGAAGTCGATGTTGGGATTGGCAGGATGGTCACGATGATTGACTTGAGTCCTACTGCATAGCCATCCTTGATAGCCACAAGCCTGAGATAGAATGACTGAGAGGCTAGTGAGCTAACGTCAATGTGCGCACTGTATGTGTTGTTTGCCTCAAGTGTGAGTTGGCCAGTAAGACTGCCGAGTGTGTACGTGACGTTGGCATCTGCAATCAGAGCTGCATGGTACGTGTCATTGTATACTACTAGTACGTCCACTGTGTCACCAAAGAACACCGTCAATAGTGTACTTCCATCAGCCAAGGCCAAAGTTGTTGGAATTGGCACGATGTTGATGTCAATTATAGATTCTAGGAACGCATGGTTCGTAGATACTGCACGTATCGTTAGGAGATACGGTCCAATGGCGAATCCAGTAGTATCCACTGATCCAGAATACCAACCAGCTGTACCATTTGTCACCATTGGATAGACAGTTCCGTTCCATTCAGAAGTAACTGTGGCACCCACGACAGGAGTATTGGACACTGTGTCATTGAGATACACAAGGAATCCAGATGTCGTGTCGATGATCACATCGTAGAGTGAGAACTCAGGAAGTATTGTACCAGTTGCCTTGGACACAATTAACGTGAATGATCTCTGTCTCTGCTGGTAGTATTGTTTCGTCACAGTAATCTGTGGGGAGTAGATTCCAAAGTCTTCAAAAGAAGTGTCAAGATCCATCGTATAATAACCGTTGCCGAGGTCTGTGAATGGATAGACTATACCGTTCCAGAGAAGAGTTCCAGTCATACCTGGGACAGGGGTGTTATAGTAAGGTTCTCGGACTTGGAACGTTATGTTGATCACCTCACCCCAGTCAGGATAGTACGCAGTCTTCTCTAGATAGATTTCAACTGTGGCAGCACCAGGCTGTATCGAAACTGTGACAATGGCTCTCTGGTAGAACGGACTGTCAGCCCACACCTGGAACTCGTGCCGTTCAGATAGAAGACCAGTAGTGTTCAGAGTTATCTTGTACTCTCCATCTCCCAGCTCTTCAATCACATAGTTTGTACCATGAAGGATTGTCCAGTTCGTGGAAATCGTTGCTCCTTCCAGTGGAACATCATGGTCAAAGTCCCTCAGGGTCAGGATGACTTCGATTGGGACACCGACAGCGGTTGAACCTGGCGGTGGAGCTTCAGCAAGAAGCGATGTCTGAATCTCTTTTATCGTAGCTGGGACATCCAGTGTGGTCCTTGATGCATAGAATGGCGAACCAGCCTTGCTCAAGGTGATGTCAAAGTAGACCGTTCCAGTATCACCAAAGATGCTGCTGTTCAGGAATACTCTATAGACACCGTTGGCCTCAGTTTCCAGCTGATAACCAGTAACACTTCCATTCACACTCGTGATGAGCAGTGTCGCTCCATCTATTCCGGTTCCTGAAAGGAAGTCGATGTAGGTAATCTCGATAGTGATGTTGTCATAGTATGGAGTGTCAACTACCAACGGGAAGAGTATCTGAGTCGGTCGCTCAGTTGTAGTTACAGAAGTGGTCGTATCTCGAGGAGCATAGTATGGAGCTCCGCCTCCGGTGTCGATTGCCAACTGGATCTGATAACCAGTGACCAATGCAGACGGATTGAGTATCGTTGAAGCGAACGTGATCTCATAGTATGTTGCAAACTCCGAAAGCACGTAGTCACCGTCAGCGATAACTATCTGAGTTGGCCCGTGACTGAGAGTGATGTCAGCTTTTGTGATGGAAATCTTGGTTCCCAGTAAGAAGTCTTCGTACTTGAACCTAAAGACAACGTCCTCCAGGAAGGGCACATCACCGGGAGTCTGAGTTATCAGAATCTGAGTGGTTCTTACAGTCACTCTGGCAATGACATCAATGGATGCTGGGAGATAGTACGGTGCACCAACATAGGTGACATCGACTGAGATCAGATATGGCCCTGGAGGTCCAAGGGCAAGAGAATCTATCTCAATCAGATACTGTCCAGAACCCTGATAAGTGACCCAATAGTTTGTGTTGAGAACAAGACTGGATGTGCCATTGCCCGAGGCAGTAACACTTGCTCCAGGGATACCTCTACCTGTACTGTCATCTATGTAGGTAACGAGGAAAGTAACATTGGATTGGTAAGGTGTTGGATCTGGACTGTCATACCCAATCTGAGTAGACCGTTTCAGAATGGAAATGTCAAAGATCTCTATCGCTGATGCATAGCTAGGATTGGTGTGAACCACTGTGGCATTGAGTTGGTAGACTCCATCAGAGGCAAACACGCTAGTGTTCAGAGTGACGAGGAAATGACCATTTCCTAGATAGAGGACTGAGTACCAACTACTACCTACATCAAGTGTCAAGGTTCCTGTCATGCCAGTTGTCGAACCTGCTACGAGATCAGTGTAGACGAACTCGATTGACACGTTGTTACTCCATTGTGGAGGTACAAAGGAGAGGTGGCTCAATTGAGTGTTCCTCAGAGTCACCGTGACTGTAAACGCACGAGCACTCACTGCAGCATAGAATGGAACTCCGACCCATGTCACATTGAGGTGAAGAACATGGGTTCCGATTCCGGGTAGGGTTGATGTATCGATACTGACTGTGAACTGCATTGTTCCAGCATTGTAAGATACAACATAATCCACTCCAGGTTCATTGATGGAAATCTGGATGTTGAATGAATCTGGAATCTTGGAGTTAGTCAGAGTATCCCTGTAGCTGAACACAAGATCCGCTGTTTCACCATATGGAGTCGATGCCACAGGTGAATATTCGATATGAGTTGGTCTGTCCAATACGATGAGTGATACAACCATTGTCTGGTTCTCATATAATGGAGCTACTCCTTTCTCCCACATGAATCTCAGTTGGAACCTGAATGTCTGAGTGTCAGGGAACAGTGAACTGTCTAAGAGGAAGATGTATGTTCCTGGAACTGACGAAGACTCGTATATGGTGAAGTCATCCATAGTAACAGAGTGACCCATGTCAAGTGCTGTAATCAGGACAAATACATGGTCAGAGCCATTACTAATCCTCTGAGTGCCGATAGCATCCCAGTAAACAGCTGTAAAATTGAAGCTGTCCTGATAGTATGTAGCAGTAGGAGCCACTTCGAGGTACAGGTCTGTGTCAGTTCCTGTGACTCGTACTGACGTCATTATTGTCTGGCTGTAATACTTGTCTACAGGTCCAGTCCATTCTATGAAGATTGTCAGGTCCTTCCACCCAATGCTTCCCCATTGGTCACTCAAGAACGTGATATTATAGTGCCCAGCACCAAGAGCAGATACTGTACTTGTGTATTCTAGAGTCACACCAGGTGATGTCAGCGTGACAATCACTTCACCAGTGATATTCGTGATACCTACACGCAGATCGGTGTCCTGGTAGAACACAAGCACACTAATCATGTCACCATATGGTGTCTGGGTGACTGGAGCATCTAGAACAAACAGAGTGTTCCTCTTACGGATTTCCACACCAATATCGAAGGTGTGAGTCTGGTAGTCACTCTTCACGATGTCGAAAGTGACCGTGTACAAATCGTCTCCTACTGTAAGCGGGTCATTGTTCTTTGTAAAGATAGTAATGTTGTACACACCTGGTGTGACAGTCTCAACAACAGTGTAGTTGGTGTCACCAGACTGATGGAAATCAGTCCAGTTACAGGTGATAGATGCAGCAGACCCCGTAATGGGTATATCATGGTCTGTGTCAGTCCATGTCAGTAGAAATGATGCAGCCTCTCCAACTGGAATAGAGAGCTGGCTAGATGTATAGGTAATCGAGTTGTAGATTTCTCTGACCTCGACATACATCAGTAGTGTCTGTGACTCAACATAGGGACTGGAAGCATAGACCTGAACAGGGTACTCTCCAATTGGTATACCTGTCATGTCCAAGTCAAACTCGTACACTCCAGCTCCCTGAGGAGTCATAGAGTATGGATTAGACCAGTTACACCAGACATTGGATGTGATGATACCAGTACCATTGACGTTGGAAAAGTCCACATCAAATGACTGACCATCATGTATGGGTCCTGAGATACCTGGATACTGGGGCGAAGTGAGGGTTGCAGCATAATTCACATTGATCGTAAGTGCTGTTGATGAAGGGTCAAAGCTCGGGTGAGTCCAGTCCAGGTCCATAACATACTGACCCTTTCCAGGCAGTGTAGAGGTGTCAATGACCTTTGTGTACTGACCGTTTCCGTTGTCATCAAATGTATCAGTACCTAGGACCCAGTCAAGAGTCAAGTCCCCACCAGGAACGAGGACAGAGCTGTCAGTGTCCTCAGCCTCCAAGATGATGAGCAACAGGTCTCCGAATGTGACATTGGTTTCCATATCACTTACTGCATCACTCGGGAAAAGTAATGTCAGGTCGGATGCATGGGTTACCCTGAATGGTCTCTTGAAGAATCCACTTGATGTCCAGTCTCCTCCGACTCCGATGTCATTTGTCACAGCTTGAACCATCCAATCTCCAGCAGGGGCTGATGCTCCAGTGAGAGTGAAAGGCCCTGTTGTTGCATAACCAGCGCCATCAACTATGGCAGTGTAGGTGTTCCACACAGAACCATCTGGTTCGTATACTGTGAAATTGACCTGGGCACCAGTATAACTAGCACCTACGAATACTCGTATCTGAGACGAATCACCAGCTCTGAAGTTTGCATTACGTGTCCATCCTCCGTCCGAGAGTTCGAGGTCACTGATCATGTTAGCTGATTGACTAAGAATTCTCCAGTATCCATAGCGACCCGGTTCACTTGTAATGTCATACGCTGTGACATCGAGATAGCCATCCCCAACATCCCCACCGCTCCAACCTGATGTCAGGTTGGTTGTTGGTGCAAGAGGTTGAGCAACGAAGTAGACATCTCGATTCAAGGGTAGAGTCTCGTTGAAGTAATAGAGGTTCGCATATCCGTCTGGGATGTCAGCCCTGAAGTATGAGGTGAACCTAGCGTCTGTTCCATTGGAGATAGTAAACCGTTCACCATATGCAGTCGGATTAATCTCAGAAAGACTGGGTATATTCAATCTACGTGCAAACATGTTGACTTCAATGTCAAGGTCAACGTGAATCTCTTCATCAGGATTCGGTGTTGCAGGGGTGGGTGCCCATTCAAAAAGGAGGTCAACGGGAGATGTGGTCCAGGGCGATCCTGGTATTTGGGTGATTGAACAGATACCCCTTGAGGCGCCATCACTGATAGTCAAGGAATTCATCTCCAGATTTATCTCACTGGCATCGACGTATGTCTTGAGGAATAATTCCACATTGTCGAATCTTGCCCTCGGATGAATATTAGGAGCATAACCAACACTTGCTAGTGATAGAAGTCCAACTTCAGTACTTACTGTTGTGTCTCCGGGTAGATTGAATACTGTTGGATTGACAGAAACTAGCCCAGATGAATACCAAGTTTCCTCAGCACCAATATCACTAAAGACCTTATTCCATATTTCTACAGTCTCAATCATTGCATAGATTCTGAAGGATCCAGTCATTCCATAGTGAGTATCATCGACTGTGTCCGCCCAATAGTCAAGCCTGAGACCAGCCCAAACAACTGAACCACGGTCTACGGTAGTATCTTGTCTGTACCACGCTCTATCACCCTCATCGTAGTAAAAGGGTGGATTCAGATCGTCAGAGTTGATATCAACCTCTACACAGTCATCGCCAGAACCATGACCATCATCTACCCAGTATGCATCAACGTCACTGTATCCTGCTGTTGAATACGGGGAAGATGTCCATCCTGAATCTCCACCTTGGAACCCTGGGTTCGTTATCCATGTGCGATTCTCAGTCATACCTGTGATGCTCACTTGAGCCTCGTATGCCTCCCAACCAGTACCAATTGGAACCTGTGCATTGAAGTCACTAGTACCACTGCCCGGTATGTATGTCATCTGAGTGTCATCAAAGATGTTAGTACTGTTCCCGAATTCAGCCCCGATCAATGGAGAGATGGTACCACTCCACTGAGTCCATCCCTGTTCAGTGAGGACAAATCGGTGGAGTTCCTCGTTAGGAGCAAGTTCAATGAACTCACCATTCCCAATATCCACAATTCGTGTTTCCTGCTCGGAACCAGATTGATTGGTCGGGTTGTTAGTGACCAAATTTTGAGGAATCACAAATACTGGTGCAACCATGAGCACAAGTAAGAATGCTAGTGGAATTAGTCGTCGGTAGTTCATTCTTCCTGACCTCCTATCTCACTGAGCAGTGCGTCTATTTCTGCTCGAGTCAGGTTCTTAGCCTGCTCAATCATAAGGTCGGCTTCAGTCTCCTCGATACCCATCTTCAGCAGTCGCTCCTTCAAATGGGCCAACTCCTCATCAGAGAGGTGTTCCTCGACAGCTTCTGCAGGTACGCCCTCTTCAGCCAATCTCTCGGCTTCAGCAAGCTCTCTGGCTCTTCGAGACCTCTCCTGCTTGAGGACCTCATTGATGAATCCAGCCCTCTCGCTGGGCCTCATCTTGTCAAGATCCTGACGCAGAGTGTCGATGTCATCAGTCGTGAGACCGACAACAGTAGCTAGATCTTCGAGGAGCTCCTCAACATCCATGACTGTCACATCAACAGTTGACAGTGCGACGTCATCCAACGTCTTGCGTATGTTAACAGGTTCAAGGTCTTCATTCATGATACTAAGTAGCATCTCACGACGGAGAGGAACATCAGCAGGCTTTGGAATACGACCCTTTGAGAGTATGGCAATCATTCTTCTGATGATTCTCAAAAGTCGTGGTACAGACAGCACTCTGAAGTATAGAGCAGCAAGAGCAGCTACTGCCACCAAAGCCATAGTACCATAGCTAAAGCCCATCACTAACGCTTCTTGTGCTGGACTGAGTATTGCATACACAATGTACTCAGCCGAAGACGTTGCGTAGTCCACCTTGTTGAAATCAATCCGCAGAGCATAGGTCGCTAGGTTTGGTACATTGAAAGCTAGTGAGTAAGTTCCATTACCCCAATTTACATCCAGGTCTTCCTCTCGGAGTAGTCCATCAAGGAAGAATGTGAATTCCGCGTCGCTGATGGGGACTCCATGGTCGATGTCCATGTATGTGATGTTTAAGAAGAATGTATCACCTACGTGTATT
>Ga0209536_100015272_pt1 | contig 10970 bp, 8 predicted proteins | sample DeeMarSeWOR28_12_FD_187461 | JGI IMG/M metagenome (GOLD analysis project Ga0209536, IMG submission 187461) | Marine sediment microbial communities from White Oak River estuary, North Carolina - WOR-2-8_12 (SPAdes) (version 2) | ecosystem: Environmental > Aquatic > Marine > Intertidal zone >... | reverse complement strand
CGTCATCCAGGTAGCTGAGCGAACCTCGGCTCTCCGCGAATCGCTCGAGGTCCTTCTCGATGAGCGCCTTCAAGCTGCACAGGCGCAGCAGCCAGCTCGCCGATGTGTGCGGCAGGTCCATCGAAGAGGAGAACACTGGCCGTGTTGGTAATGGTCGATCCACCGGTACCGGCATCGACGGTCGCGGTGATGTCCAGCGTGGCGCTGATCCCGCTGTCGAGGTTGCTGACAGTCCAGACACCCGTGCCGCTGTCGTAACTCCCCTGGCTCGGGTTGTCGGAGACATACGTGATCCCGCTTGGAAGCAGATCCAAAATTCTCACGCCGGTGGCGTGGTTGGGGCCGTTGTTCCTCACGGTGACGGTATAGGTGACGCTGGCTCCTTCGTCGGGATTGGGATCGTCGACGATCTTGCTTATCTGGAGATCGGCCCAGGGTTCACGATTGCGGAAAGCCATCCAGTAATAGTGATAAAACGGCTCGTTGACACGTGCGTTTCTGCCCACCTGGAAACCGTCGGGTTGCAGGGCTTGGATACCGTCTTCGAAGGTTCCCCCCCAGCCGAAATACAGGGTGGTGTCGCCGGGTCCGAGTGACTGGGGACGGTGGACTCCGTACTGGTCACCGCTCGTCTTGACGATCACATACTCCGGCTCGAAACCCGCGCCGGGGATATCGCGGAAGTCGCTCCCGTCGCCCCAGTATTCGTCCACGGCGCACTGACCGGGGACCGCTTTCCAGGCCACGTAGTGATGGCGCCAGCCGGCCTGGTTGACCGTCCAATCGCTCCCGACCTGGAAACCGTCGGGGATCATTCTCTGGATATGGTTGGAGAAAGTGCCGTCGCTCCGGAACGACATGCAGAATCCATCAGAGGTTACCGAGGAGCGTTGGTAGGGAAAGGTAAAATCTTCGGAACTGACGATTACGTAGTCGGGATCGAAACCGAGGCCGGTGACGTTGTGATTGTCGAAACCATTGCCCTTATAATACCCCACATCCATTTCACCGGGTGCCGCCCGGAAAGCCATAAAATGGTAGATGATCCCCGCGGAATTGACACCGGGATCATTTCCGACCGTGAAACCATCGGACGTGAAGACCATGATCCGTTTGGGCGCCGGAAATTCCTGATCCACGAGGGAGAGTGAGAGCTCGTTGGGTAGGGTCGCTGTGCGCATGTAGGCGGGGTAGTTGTCGTCAGCCTTGACGATAACCACATCCGGTTGGAAGCCGAGGCCGGTGATCACTAGATTGTCCGATCCGGTACCCAGATAGGTACTGGTGGCCATAGCCATTTGGACAGCCGCAGTATTCACCATGACGTCGACCGTATCAGTATCGTTGCTGTTGTCATGATCCTCTTGCTCGACGGCCGTGACACTGGCCGTGTTGGTAATGATCGATCCCGCCGTGCCCGTGTTGATGCTCACCGCAATCCGGAGGGTGGCGCTGGCCCCATTGACGAGAGTTCCGACCGACCACGCCCCCGTGCCGCTGTCGTAACTTCCCCGGGTGGGCCAGTCGTCCATGTAGGTAACCCCAACTGGCAACAAGTCTGTCACCATGACACCGGTGGCGTCGTCCGGACCCGTGTTAGTCACGGTGATTGTATAGGTGACGGTATTACCCTCGTTGGCGGTGGGCATGTCGACGCTCTTGATGAGCGAGATATCGGCATGGATCTGGTCCCAAACGAAGATGAAAGGTTGATTCTTGTCTTCCTCGGTGTTGGTTTCCAGTTCGTCAATCGCCCCCCAGGAAGTTCCATCCCATAGTACGTAGCTGAGATCCTTGTCATGATCTTGTACGGACAACATGATGTGGTTCGAGCGGGGAGCAGAATCCAGGGTCATCGAGTTGGGCTCGGCATCGAGGAGGGGTCCGGTGCCTCGTGACGTCCAGCCACCGGTACTGTTCCAGGTGCAATAATAAATATAGTTCCAATTTTCGTAACCGTGCGTCGCAAGGGCCTCACCCGATTGTCCTTCGAATGCCACGGCTACCGCTGGAAACGTGCTGCCCGGCGCGAACTTCGTGGGAGCATAAGGAGTTTCCCAAGACGTCCCATCCCACATGGTCAGCCAGATGTCGTTACTGAAGGTCACGACACCCAACGCGATTCTGTTACTGTTGGGATCAGAATCCAGTGTCGTCCAACGAGTGTTTCCATCTAAATTAGCCGGAGCCGCGAGGCTGTCTTCCCCACTCCACGCCAAGCCGTCCCAGATACGGTAGTACACGTTCTCCGCACCCTTACCGTAGGTCACCAGCGCCCGGCCGCTCTGCTGCTCGTAGGCTACATAGATGTCCGTCCGGTCGTCGCCAGCGCCCGAGGAGTCCAACACCTGGCTGTTGCCCCAACTCGAGCCGTCCCAGACCAGGGCGTAGTCCTGGCTGTTGTCGTTACTCACCACCAGGACCATGGCGTCCGAGTTGGGATCGGCGGCGAGCCGCATATGTTCCGGTTCACCTGCGACAGGATGGGTGATGGAAAGTTTGTTAGACCACGCAATCCCGTTCCAGACCCGGTACGACAGTTCTTGGATATCACCGGAATTGTTGTTCCACACGATCAACGCGTCACCGCTTTGCTGCTCGTAAGCAACCGCGCAGCCCCACCAGAAGGAATCCGAGACTTCGTCCAGGGGATTGAACGGGAAGGCGCTCCACGCGCTCCCGTTCCACATCATGCCGTCGATCTCCTTGTCGGTGTCCACACCCAGCAGGATGATCTCGTCGCGCCACGGCGCTTCGGCTCCGGTGACGATCCGCCACTTGCCGACGTCGACGGTCGGCAGGGTCGAGCCGAAGGACGCACCGTTCCACTCGTTGTGATCGGGGACATGCGAGCCACCGGAGCGCCACGCCGCGGTCCCGGTCGGATCGGGTTGCGCCGACGCATGACCAGGCGCCAACGCAACAGTGGCAGCGGCGAGCAGCAGCACGCAAAAAACTTTCTCATGATGGCGAATTCGGCCGGATGTCTTCAACACGTTCCCCACACCGTGCGCCACTACCCCACCGCTCCCCCGGTGATCACAGTCAGGGGGCGGAAATCGTGTACGCATCGATAAAATTCGAGGATACCGACGTACCCTCGGAAATCTTCCAGTCTTACCAAGATTCGGCAGGTAGAAGAGGTGTCTTGAGCGTAAATAGCCGGGCTTTTGTCGGTTCCAGGATTGAAAAGAGATCATCAGTCAGGGGCAGCAGACGTGACATTTATATATGGGTCATGGAGAGCGATATTTTGGTCTTAGATAACCACTCTAGGCCAAACTTTGACTCTCCCTGAGGTCGAAATCTGTTAAAATACTAGTTAATGGCTGGGAAATGCTTGAACATCCCGGGCAAATCTGGAACCAGTCTGGAACCATTCTGGAGCCATTCGGCGATAGGCCTAAATCTCCCGACTCGAATGGAAAGGTCCCTCAGCAAGAGGAGTCTCGCCTGTGCGCAAATTTTCACTTTTTTTGGCGTTCGCGTTGTCAGGGATGTGTCTGTTTACGACGTCCATTCTGGCCGATCCCGTTTTCGAGTGGACGGACACCTACGACGGCGGTGGCGCCCATCTGGATGAAATCAGCGTGGCCCTAGTGGATCCCGCGGGAAACTTGATCGTCGGTGGGGAAAGCTTCGATGCAGTAGACGGCTCGGACATGCTCTATCGGAAGCTGGACCGCGAGGATCATCATGAAATCTGGTCGACTCGCGTGGAATCCTTCGACACCTCGGACATGGCCGTCAGCGGCATGGTCTGGAACAATAACGGTGATATTTTGGCCGCCGGTTTCATCCGCGGCTGTGTGGGGTGAGGCCACGGCGACGATATCATCGTCCTGAAAATGGACGATGAGACCGGAGAGGTTCTCTGGTCCACGCACTATGCCAACCCCGGGGACGGCAACGAATCAGCTTACGCCATCGCCAGTGACAGCGAAGGTAACGCATTCGTAACCGGACGGGCCGCCGTCACGGGTTACGGTGATGATATCATCACTTTGAAATTGGCAGCGAGCGACGGTGAGGTCGAATGGGACGAAACGGTTCATGGACCATCCAACAAAGACGACTGCGGCTGGTCCATCGTGGTTGGGCCCGATAACCATCCCGTTATCACCGGCATCAGTATCAATGCCGATGACACGGCTAACTTTTGGACCATCAAATTCGATCAATCCGATGGCTCCATCATCTGGCACAATCCCATTCCGGGCGCTGTGAACAACCAAACCCGCGCCGGCTGGCTAGCTGTCCTCGATAACGGCGATATCATCATGGCTAATCGGACCTGGTCGTCCAGTACCAACTACGACATTGTCCTGCACCGCTACGCCGCTGCTGACGGCGCAATTGTTTGGAACAAACAATACAACGGCCCCGCAGCGGGGGCCGACGACCCCCGCAACATGATCCGTGACGCAGCCGGAGACATCTTGGTGGTCGGTGTCACCAATGGTGATTACATGATCGTGAAATTTTCCAAGGATTCGGGCGACACGCTCTGGACCGCTACTTACGACGGGCCACCGGGTTGGTACGATGTGGCCACTTGTGCCATCGTCGGCCCAAACGGCGAGACCATTGTCAGCGGGTATAGTAGCGGCACTACCAGTGGATGGGACGTCGTCACCTTGGGACTCGACCCGGATTCGGGCGCTCAGAACTGGTCCCTACGTCACGACGGAGCGGGACAAACTGACGAAGCTCGCGCGATGGCGGTCAGCCAGCTCGGCGACCTCTATGTGACAGGCTATTCCTACAGTCCGACCACGGACATGGACATGCTGTCCTTGCGCTACACCATGGATGTCGCAGCGGATGTGGCACCGGGCCTGGACACATTCCCAGTCGTTCCCGTCCTGCTGAAAGCTTACCCCAACCCGTTCAACCCACAAGTGGCGCTGTCGTTCAACCTGTTCCGGGCTGGTCCTACACATTTGGCCATCTTCGACTTGCGAGGACGGAAAATGGCGACACTCCACGAGGGCCACCTCGAACCAGGGCATCATCGACTGAATTGGGACGGACGCGATGCTGAAGGCCGTCAGCTCCCTGCTGGGATTTACGTGGCCAAGCTGACAGGTCAAGGACAGACCACGACGCGCAAGGTCGTGTTGGCGAAATGATAACAATAACACGGCCGAATTCGAAAACGACCTCGTAGCAGCGGTTGATTCACATAGTTGGCGCACCGTAACGAAGCCCCTTCTCCAGTGCGGAGAAGGGGCTTGTGTCCGCCGAAGGTTCATCTTTTCGGCAGCTAAGGCGGCAGGGCCTCAGGAATAATTGAGAGATTAGCGGTACAGGCTCTTGACCGTACCCCAGCTCTCACTGTCATTGGCAACGGGAGCGTCGATGGACACAATGACGGCGCCACAGCCGCTGTACGTATCCACTATCAGATAGTACGTACCGTCAGCTTCCGCCGTGTACTCCACGCACTCCGGATTGCCGCTGTCGTCACCGGCCACGCAGGTATTCTCCGGGTCGGTGCAATCGCTGACCAACCAGATGGCAAGATCGACGTAACCTGCAGCGGGATCCTCGCATGCGCCAAAGGTCTCACCCTGGAGCAGGTCAATCATGTACACCGCGTCTGGTCCATTGGCCGAGTAACCGGTGCACGAGGGAAGCGCTGGGGTATAGTCACCGGAGTACAAGCAGAGGTCTATCTCGAACTCCGACAAACCCTGAACCTGCAAGTCGATGGCACCCGCGCAGGTGTCATTCACCGGCGGCGCGGCGCATGCATCAGCGGTCAGAGTGTAAAAACCGGCCGAGCTGCTGCTGTAACCCGTGACCACGACGTAAAAAACGCCATCGGCCAGGAAATCGTACTGGATCCGCGAGTAGAGGCCAGCTCCTCCATCATCGTCGAACGCCAACTGGGTTGTGCAGTCGTCAGCGTAGATGTAGAGCTTCGTGTCCACGGTCACCTGACCCGGTGTCTCGTGTGTCTCGAAGATCATGCAGTCACCGGCCATCGCTTCAAACGCATACCAGTCCTGATCGTCAGTAGTAATTTCTGCATCGTAAGCATCCCCCGCATAAAGGGGACCGTCGGCTGTGGTGCAGTCATCGTTGGGTTCAGTTTCGACGGCTCTACTGTCCGTATAGAAAGGAGTCGACTCACCCTGAAGCGCTTTGTCGTTCTTTTCCGCAAGAACGATCGCGCTCGTCACCAAAACCAACGCCATGGCTACCAACATAAACAACATCTTCTTCATGGACTTCCCTCCAAGAGAATTGTCACAATGACAGTGAATGATTGTGAAGTCTTGTCTTCATCCCGAGGGTGGATCTAAGAAGTCGAGACCACAGGATGAATTGAGTATAAAAAGTGGAACTTATGGTTTAAGCCCTGACCTCCTCCCCCAGCTTGATTCCAGCAGTGACTCGAGATATCCCCAGGGGTCCTTCCCAGGGGGTTACCTGTTTGCAAGTAAAGAGTATACCATTTTTTGCGAATTTGTTCAATCAATCTGGATTGAGGCCTATCATTTGAGATTCAATTACACCATTAATCAAATTGGTCTCCCTATAATATTATTAAATATCAAATATTGAACCGGGTTCCAGGGCCGGAACACCACACTCCCGCCTCTTTTTAACTCAGGGAGCCACGATTGACGAAGAGACTTTCATCTGTTAGCCCTCAAGGGGAACGTCCGGTTCCCAACGGCAGAACTTCACAAGTTCTCGGCCAATCGTTGTAACCTGGCACCCATTCACACCCAACAGTTTCCGTTCAACGTCGAGGTCAACATGGCTCAACAATTTGTTTTCACCATGAAAGGACTCAAGAAAGTCGTCCCGCCCAATCGCGAGATTCTCAAGGGCATATGGTTGTCGTTTCTGCCGGGAGCCAAGATTGGCGTGATCGGATTGAACGGATCGGGTAAAAGCACCTTGTTGCGTATCATGGCCGGTGAAGATGATGATTTCATGGGAGAGGCTTTCCCCGCGGACGGCATTCGCATCGGTTTCTTACCTCAGGAGCCCCAGCTTGATCCGGACAAGGACGTGCGCGGCAACATCGAGGAAGCTGTCGGTGACATACTGGCCAAAGTGGAACACTTCAACGAAATCAGCTCGAAGATGGCCGAGCCGCTGGATGACGAGGAAATGAACAAGCTCATGGTCGAGATGGGTGAACTGCAGGACAAGATCGATACGTTAGGAGGCTGGGAAATCGACCGGACTTTGGAGATAGCCATGGACGCCCTCCGCTGCCCGCCCGGAGAAACCGACGTCACCAAGCTTTCCGGAGGCGAGGTGCGCCGCGTCGCCCTCTGCCGCCTGCTGCTTCAAAAGCCGGATCTTCTCCTCTTGGACGAGCCCACCAATCACCTTGATGCCGAGTCGGTCGCCTGGCTGGAGCGTCACCTCCGTGAATACGAGGGTACGGTCATCGTAGTCACCCACGACCGTTACTTTCTGGACAACGTCACCGGGTGGATTCTCGAGCTGGACCGCGGACACGGCGTTCCCTGGGAAGGTAACTATTCCTCGTGGTTGGAGCAGAAAAGGAAACGGTTTCTGGAAGCCGAGAAGAAGGACCAGAACCGCATCAAGACTCTCGAACGCGAACTGGAGTGGGTTCACACCGCACCGCGAGCAAGGCACAAGAAGAGCAAGGCTCGTCTTACCCGTTACGAAGAACTGGTTAGCCAGGAGCGTCAGCTGAAGCAGTCGGCGGCGCAAATCAACATTCCCGCCGGTCCGCGACTCGGTGATGTCGTAGTCCGCGCGGACAATCTGCAGAAAGGCTACGAACAGCGTTTGCTGTTCGAAAACCTCACCTTCGACTTGCCGCGTGGCGGTATCGTGGGTGTGGTCGGTCCGAACGGCGCAGGCAAAACCACCTTGTTGCGTTTGATCACCCGGCAAGAGGATCCTGATGCAGGCCGGTTGAAAATCGGCGAGACGGTGCAAATAGCATACGTCGATCAGTTCCGGGATGAACTGGCAGGCGACAAAACGGTCTACGAAGAAATTTCCGGTGGTGCCGAGGAGTTGGACCTAGGAGGGCGCTTAGTCAATGCCCGCGCTTACTGCGCCGGATTCAATTTCCGAGGTGCCGACCAACAAAAAAAGGTCGCCAAGCTGTCTGGCGGCGAAAGAAATCGCGTCCACCTGGCAAAGTTACTCAAGAGCGGTGCCAATCTCATCTTGCTGGATGAGCCGACCAACGATCTGGATGTGGATACTTTACGCGCCCTCGAAGACGGCCTGCTCGAATTTGGTGGTTGCCTCGTGGTGGTCACGCACGACCGCTGGTTCCTGGACCGCATCGCCACCCACATCTTGGCCTTCGAGGGTGACAGCCAGACTTTCTGGTTCGAGGGTAACTACCACGATTACGAAGAGGATCGCCGGCGCCGCTTGGGGGAGAAAGCCGATCAGCCTCACAAGATCAAATACAAGAAGCTAACCAGGGAGTAAAAGGTTTTACCAGCGGATCACGGCACCCATACCAATGAAATCATCGGGAGTGACACCGTTCAGCCCATAACCCACCCGGAAATCGAATTGCAAGTCGGGCGTGACAAGGAAGGTGAAACCGCCGTCGAGGTAGTGAAGATCGGTTCCTCCCTCATGATCGAGTGAGAGCCCAAACCACTCACCAAAAACAGACCATTTGTCACTCAAGGGTAAACCCAAGGATACGCTCCCGCGCACCTGATCAATTCTCACGTCGTCTACTACGAGAGATGAAAATCCCAGATTGGCACCGACGGAAAAGATGGACTGAACGTCCCAGCCCACCGCCAACACTGCTGCCGGCTGCCAGCGGGAGATCCGGAAGTTGTCGGATCCCGTCGGCAAGCTTGTGTTCAGAATACAAGCTAGTTCCGGAACGGCTTTCTTGTTCTCGAGAAACCGGATTTTCAAGCCGATTGTGGTGTCCTCCAATCCCTCGACATCTTCTTCTCCGTCCGTATCGACAATGGAGTAAGAATTCAGACCAATGCGGAGTTCCCAGTTTCGCACGAAGCCATAACGAAAGAGAACCTCGCCTATGGTGTGGACAGTTACATCCCCGAAGCGAGTGTTGGTGTATCCGGTTTCCAGCATCACGCGACCCGGTGGGACTGTCGTGGCGCTCTCGGTAAAATCGGGTCGGTCTCCAACCAGAGGCTCCTGGAATAGTTCCGCGAGAGGTGGAACGACCTGTTCCGCCGTCGGCTGCGCAAATCCGGTAGTAAAGGGGTGGGGGAACCCACAAAAGGACAGAACCGCTGCAAGTAAGAGTTTTTTCATTTATTACACCGAAATGGGTTCGACCGATTCGACCAAACGCGACAGCAAATAGGAGCATATGTTAAGCTGCCGAATCGATCAAGAAGAAGCGTTCCGGCGTCTGCGGAATCAGACTGCATTCTCTTGAGAAAAAGTCCGAGAAATAACTTGAGAAAAAACCCGAGAGAAATCTCGATACAAAAATAGTGGAGAACGGAAAATGGAGTTGTACGAGATCTTGGTCATTGCCGTAGGCCTGGCTATGGATGCCTTCGCAGTGTCTCTGAGCGCCGGCGCATCCGGACATGCCTCCACGTTTCGGTCAATGTTCCGGCTCTCGTTTCACTTCGGACTCTTCCAATTTCTGATGCCGGTGCTGGGATGGTATGCCGGCTCGCGTGTGGCTCATTTGATCACGGCGGTGGATCACTGGATCGCCTTCGGTTTGCTGGTCTTGGTTGGTTTGCGAATGATCCGCTCCGCTGGGAGGGATCCCGATTCCATCCCGCAACCCGGCATCCTCGGTATCGATCCCTCCCGTGGATTGAATCTCATCATGCTCAGCGTCGCGACCAGCATCGATGCACTCGCTGTTGGCCTTAGTCTGGCCATGCTGCAGTTGGACATTTGGTATCCCAGCGTCGTGATCGGTTTCATCACTGCGTTGCTGTCTCTTTTTGGTTTGCGATTGGGCAATCGACTCGGGGTCCGGTTTGGCCAGCGAATGGAAGGGATCGGCGGCATCTTGTTGATTCTCATCGGAATCCGGATACTCGTCGAACATCTTGCGGTTTAGAGTAGATACCTTCTCGCTTCATGGTTATGGATTTGCTAAGTTCGCGGCTGCCTCGCCAAAATTCGACTTCTCACCCTGGGGAACGCCTCGATGCGTATTCGAGCCAACACCGCAGCTACAACCATTTGGCACCAGGGAGAATACACCCCGGTTCTGGTCCTGGCCCTGCTGAAACTACTACTGCACCTGCTGACTATTGAGCGCTACGGATATTACCGGGACGAACTGTACTTCCTCGTCTGCGGAACCCACCTCGATTTTGGTTATGTAGATCATCCTCCTCTCGTACCAGCACTGGCAGCTGTGGTGCGTAGCCTGCTCGGCGATTCTCTTCTTGCGATCCGGTTATGGCCGGCTTTGAGTGGCGCAACCCTCGTGGTCCTGGCAGGAACCATCACTCGGCTGTTCGGTGGCGGGCGGTTCGCGCAGTTCCTTGCAGCTTTGGCAATATTTTGCACGCCTCTCTTTTGGCGTTCCCATTCCATGTTGACTCTTGCGGCTTTCGAAGCCCTACTGTGGACACTGTGTTGCATCCTTGTGGTGCAAATAGTGAAAGATCCCCTCCGGATGAGCGGGAAACAGATCCGTTTGTGGCTGAGCCTCGGTTTGGTGATCGGAATCGGCCTGTTGAACAAGTACAGTCTGGCGCTTTATGTCGTCGCCCTATTAGGTGGCTTCTTGCTGGCGGCAGCAACCCGGTACATCGCGGCTCCCCGCGTCGTACATCGCGAGCTGGATACCACGTGTTTTACCGGTCGGTACCGACCGACTGGCCGCTTGGTTGGCGGTTGCGTTTTCGCATTGCTCGTGGCCGCCATTCTGGTTTCCCCCAACGTTATCTGGCAATACCGCCACGGTTGGCCCAGCCTCGAATTCCTAGGCTATTTGCACGGCGAACTTGCCACCACGGTATCACTGTTCGAAT
>Ga0209536_100015271_pt1 | contig 10970 bp, 14 predicted proteins | sample DeeMarSeWOR28_12_FD_187461 | JGI IMG/M metagenome (GOLD analysis project Ga0209536, IMG submission 187461) | Marine sediment microbial communities from White Oak River estuary, North Carolina - WOR-2-8_12 (SPAdes) (version 2) | ecosystem: Environmental > Aquatic > Marine > Intertidal zone >... | reverse complement strand
CGAAGCATCACGCGACCACAGAAGTACTCATTTCGGCGCTGATTGCCCGATATATTTTCAATTTTTAGGCGCTCAGCATCTGACAGGAGGCTAAGCAATGCGGGCGAAAGCGCATCAGTGCTCGATACAGCTAGGAACAGACGAGATGGGGCTTTTTTACGCACGGACGCTGGTGTGAAGTTGCAAATGAACTTGGCTACTATTGTTGCGCCAGCATTCAATAAAATGGTGTTGAGATATGAAACTAAAGACCTTCATCTTTGTAGCGATGTTTCTTCTCGTAAATACCGAGGCTTTGGCTTGGACGTCCAAGCCAATCTTGAATATCGAGAACGAGGCCATACCGGCGAAATTTGATGGCACGGCGCGTAGTCTTGAGGAGGTTCGTGATGCGATCGCAGAAGGTTGTAGGGCCAAAGGTTGGAATCCGGTTATCGATAGCGAGACACAGATCAATTGCTCTATCCTGGTTCGCGGCAGACATTACGCCGAGGTAAACATTCCATTTACAGAAAATAAGTACTCCATACTGTATGCAAATAGCCGGGTGTTAGACTACGATCCCGAGCGAAAACTCATTCATAGAAATTACAACAAGTGGGTCATCCTGTTGTCGGGCGCTATCCAGAAGCAGTTCACAAACTAACATCGGTCAGCTGTCGTGTCGGCGGAAGATCAACGAGGTATTGATTCCGCCGAAAGCAAAATTGTTGTTCACGACATATTCAACGTCGAGTTCGCGTCCGCCGCCCACAATGTAGTCAAGTTCCGCGCAATCTGGATCGACATTCTCGAGATTAATCGTTGGTGCAAACCAGCGATTGTTCATCATCTCGACTGCGAGCCACGACTCCAGCGCGCCACACGCCCCCAGTGTATGGCCCATGTAGCTCTTGAGTGAGCTTATTGGGATATGCTCGCCGAAGACGTTTCGGGTTGCGTGGGATTCCGCTATGTCGCCGCGCTGAGTAGCGGTTCCGTGTGCACTCACGTAACCAATCGTACTGGCATCGAGACCGGCATTATCGAGGGCGAGTTGCATGACGCGTTGCATCATGTCGGACGAAGGCTGGGTGACGTGGGCCCCGTCCGAATTAGTTTCGAACCCGACGATTTCCGCATAGATCTTGGCGCCGCGAGCGAGGGCGTGATCGCGCCGTTCTAGGATCAGCGTGCATGCGCCCTCGCCAATTACCAGACCATCCCTATCTCGATCAAACGGTCGCGGCGCGGTCTCGGGGTGATCATTCGACGTGCTCGTCGCATAAAGAGTATCGAAAACGGCAGCTTCGGTGGGGCATAACTCCTCAGCGCCACCCGCCACCATAATGTCCTGAGCACCGCTGCGGACCGCCTCGAACGCATATCCGATGCCCTGACTGCCGGACGTGCAGGCACTCGACGTCGTATATACGCGCCCCTTGAGTCCAAAAAATACGCCGATGTTGACTGGCGCTGTATGACCCATCATGCGGATATAGGTCGTCGCAGTGATGCCATCGAGCGTCTTACTTAGAAGCATGTTCGCAAAGTCTGTGATGGCGTCTGTGCTTCCCGTCGAGGATCCGTAGGCAACACCGACCCGTCCAGATTTCAGAACTGGATCGTCAAGCAGTCCTGCATCACGCAGCGCGATCTCACTGGCAGCTGTCGAAAGTAGCGCGACCCGGCCCATGCTTCGCGTCCGCTTGCGGGTAAAACTGGCGGGTGCCTTGAAGTGTTTAACCGGTGCGCCAAGCTTCGTATTCAGGCCGTCATATTCGTCCCATGCCTCGATATGCTGCACGCCGCTCTTGCGCGCGCGCAAATTCGACTCAATTTCCGACCAATCGTTACCGATTGGCGAGTAGGCACCAACCCCAGTAATTACGACCCGGTTTGTCAAAAAAGTCCTCCATTGGGCGAGATAACCTGCCGCGTTATATACGCCGCATCCGGCGAGCACAAAAATGCAACGGTAGCAGCAACCTCTTCGGGCTTACCCATCCGACGCATCGGAATAGCTTCCAGTATCTTGTCCATCGGCAGGTCGTCGGTCATATCAGATTCGATCAGGCCGGGCGCGACGCAATTAACTGTGATCTTGCGTTTGGCGAGTTCGATAGCCAGCGATTTTGTTGCTCCGATAATGCCAGCTTTTGACGCACTGTAATTGACCTGGCCTCGGTTGCCCATGATGCCGGAGACCGAGGAGATCGTCACTATACGCCCGGGTTTGCGACGGCGAATCATCGGCATCACAATTGGATGTAAGACATTGTAGAGACCGTTCAGATTTACGTCGATGACCTGTCGCCAGTCAGACTGTTCGAGCATCGGAAACGCCCCATCTCGCGTGATGCCCGCGTTGCAGACTACCCCATAATATGCGCCGTGGTTTTCAGTGTCGTCTTCTATCGCAATTCGAGTTTCCTCAGCATTGCTTATATCGAATGACAGGAGACGAGCTTCGCCAGACTCCGCTCTGATTGCGTCTTCTGTTTCAATGGCACCTTCTTTGTTCTTACCGTAGTGCACGGCTATTGTGTATCCATCAGCTGCGAGCCTTAGGGCAATCGCACGGCCGATACCTGAGCTAGCGCCTGTGACGAGGATGCTGTCTTGCATGTTCAGTTTCTCGTGTTTCTATTATTGCGGTTGCTCGAGCACTGCCAGGTTTGCCGACGCCATGCATTCACCGTCCAGCCGAATACTGCAGGCAAAAGAGCCCATTCCTTGCGAGTCACGGACGAGTTCCCGGCATTCAACGACGTAGCTTCGACCTGGCACGAAATGCCGGGCTGAGCAACGGAAGTGCCGTGTACCAAGCAAAAAGCCGAGCGGTGGCCCTAGGCCTCGGACTCGCGCACGGGCCCCGGCATGGACGGCGATACACTGAGCCATCGTTTCGATACCAATGTACATCGGAATGCCAGGTTCCGCACCGACAAAAGGAGATACACCTGTCGTCCATTCACAGCGTGCGAAATCGGCACCAATATCCACGAGAGTATCGAGTAGCAGCATCGGATCCCGGTGCAGGAGGAAGTCAGCGGCGGGAAGGCCGATAAATGCACGGAGAGCAGGGGTCAACTCTGCATGATTCACTCTTTCACCAGTCCGGCTTCTTTCATTCGAGAGCGTACATTGTCGACGAAGAAATCTGGGGAGCCCAGCAGCAGTTCAAGCGTAGTTGCATCAACGGGAACTTGAGTAGTTGAGGCGCGCGTAAACACCGAGCCGATATCGTCTCGTATTCGATAATCGATAACGATTCGCATTTCCCACTCGCGCAGATATGCAGTGACGGTGACTTCTTGATTTAAGACCAGCGGCTGCAGATACCTCACACTAGTGTCAGCGATGGGCCAGAGAATACCCGAGCTCATCATATCTTCGTAGCTATAACCAACGAGTTCCAGCAATTCGCAGCGCGCGAGTTCGAAGTACTGGAAATATCTTCCATGCCACGCGACTCCGGCCGGGTCGAGATCGAAAAAAGGTACTCGTACGCGCACGGCCGCTGACAGCAATCTTGAAAAGTCAGTCTTTGGCATCGAAACGAAGATTATCAGATGTCTGACCGACGCGATGCCCAGAAATCAAAAAAGTTGAACCACTGTAGGGGCGCTTTGAGAACTTGGTTCTCTAGCGCTGTCGCGAACTCCTGGACCTCGTTCGAATACGTTCGTCGCCGCTTTGTCCGAGACGGACGAATCTCCTCAGCAAAAAGTTCGAAGCCGAGCCTGTATTCACCATCTACATTGAAACAATGCATCAGGTACACCGGGCATCGCAAGAGATTGGCGAGCACATATGGGCCAATCGGGAAGTCGGCGGCCTCTCCGAAGAAATTGGCAGCGCACACATTGCTACCTTCGCCAAGAGGCACGCGGTCACCGGCGATCAACAGCCATTCCCCTGCGTTGACTTTTTCTTTCAACCGGAGTGCAAGATCCAGATCCAGATCCGTAACCTGGATGAGATTCAAACGCGATTCCGGTGCAGATTTCGCCAGAAGAGCCGCAAAATTAGCAGCGTGTTGGTCGTAAATGAGGATATTTATGACAAGGTCCGGGTGCCGATATGCGATGCCGCGTGAGTACTCTAGGTTGCCAAAATGGGATCCGATGAGAAGACATCCCTGTCCTGAATCGACAACAGAGAACAGCAATTCCTGCTCCTTATCATCCATCAGGATGTCGGACGGTGGCTCGACCCAGGCGACATATTTATCGAGAAGCGACTGGCCGAAGAGGAAGAAGTGTTTGAACGTTGTCCACAGGTTGGGTTCGTGTTGGAGGGAATCGGGATACTCTCGCCAAACACGTTGCAGGAAGTCTCTGGAGGCCCGTCGGGCCAGCGGGCGGCGAATGAGAAAGTACAGCATCACAGGCACTAGGACGGCATTAAATATCGCCCTGCCAAAGAACCGATAGACCCAAACCATGATACGTAGGCCGGACAGGGCTCCAGCCTCGCCAATCGACGCCCAATGCCGGCTCATTCGATGGTGCGCCTCCTTCGATCGTCAGCGCTACGAGTTAGCAAGCGCGGCAGACGTATGAGCATGCCGAAAATGAGCCGAGTGTGCATCCACGAAATCTCGAGGTTGTCGCCGATGTAGTGGAAGTGCGATTTGCCGCCTTCCGGATACTTCACCTCGACCGGAAGGTACCTAAGCTCGATGCCTTCCCAGACACAGCGAACCAGAATCTCGGGATCGAATGCCATGCGTTTGCCGGTCCGGCTGCGCTCGAAAACGGGTACGACCCGGGAGAGGGGATAAAGTCGAAAGCCACACATGGCATCCTCTATTACGGTATCCAGCGACTCGAGCCAGCTAAGGAAAAGGGTGATGTAGCGGGCGTAATAGCGCAGTCTGGATACGCTGGCGTCAAAGACCGCCTTGCCGCATATGAGCGCCTCGGGATATTTGGTTGCCAGTGAGACAAACCGGGGAATATCCGCGGTATTATGCTGGCCGTCAGCGTCGACCTGAAGAGCATGGGAGTATCCTGCATCATAGGCGGCCTTAAGCCCGGTCATAACAGCGCCACCTTTGCCCTGATTTTCGGTATGACGCAGCAGTAAAGCCCCTGGAGCGGCAAGGTCGAGCACCCCTTCGAGCTGCCGAAATGCGTTCTCGGGACTTGCATCGTCCACGACGATGATTGGCAGATGCCCGCAGACCAGATTGTCGAGCATGCTCGTAAACTGCTCGACGTGGTCGAAGTGCGGAACGATGACGCAAACCCGCATCACTTCTGATCCAAAAAGACGATCTGACCCTCGGAATTCCTGTCGCCAAGGCTGGAGAAGCTGAAAAGCACCTCATGCTCTCCCTTCTGTGAAACGACAAGCTCGAGTGTACGTGGCGGTACTATTACCTTCTTGAATTTTAGGCGCTTAATCTCCAGAGGAACACTTTCAAAACCGTAAAGTACGCGGCTCACAAGTATGGCCCAGTGGAGTTGCACTATACCGGGCAGCACGGGTTGCCCCGGAAAGTGACCGCGAAACCAGCAAAGTTCGGAGGATACTTCCAGCAAAATGCGTGTCTGCGGCGGCTCGTCGCTTATCGACAGCACGCACGGGAACCCTTGTTCCGTCGTTGATAAGCGCTCCAGGATAGAGCGGTCGTTCGTAACCATCATTTACCGAACCCGTAAATCAGTGATTACTCACGCGATGATTTGCCTTGTAATACTTTCTGTAACGCCATTCGCACAGAATCAATGTGCCGACGAGCAGGTAGGATATTAGGCCATTATACAGCGTCCAGATCCGGAGTGTCGTAGTGGTCGTCCAGAAGGAAATCAGACCATTCATGGCAAAAAAGAAGGCCCAGACGGCCGTCAGTCGGCTTATATAACGTTCGCCGTGTTCGCTCATCGGTATTCCCCGCGAGCGAACAACACGCAGCAACAATGGGTCCCCACTCCAAAGCGACAATGTGAAGATCGTGCACAGTAGTGCGTTGACGAGGACCGGGTAATAAAGGAGAGCCTGTGTGCGTCCGATAATAGCCGCCCCGATCGCATACACCAGCAGCAGCAACATCACTGGCAAGACCATCCTGCGTTCTTCGGGCTTTATAACGGTAAGACGTAGCGCGACGATTATGGCGAGCAAGACGGCAAAGAACGTTGCCGGCAGAAATCGAATGCCGAAATAGACAATAAATGGATATAGCGCGAGGAGTCCAATGAACGCTGAGCGCCCGATCATTGGTCGGCTCACAGAGCATTCAGCGCATTCAGAACATCTCTGATAGTACGAACATCCTTGAATGTCTCCGGAGCAATTTTCTTGCCCGTCAGCTCCTTGAGCTGAACAAGCAGATCGACAGCGTCGATGCTGTCAATTTCCAGCTCCTCGTAGAGGTTCGCATCGAGGGAAACGGCCGATTCCTCAACCTCGAATTGATCAACAAGAATGCTCTTTATGCGCGCGTAAAGATCATCATTATTCATGTCGAAATTATATGAATATTCTGTGTCCAAAAATTAAGCCAGCTCGGCCGAAAAAAGTTCCTGAAGGGCCGCGTTGAGCGCGTGTCGCGCATTCCTCTTGCCGGTGTAGACAGGAATCATGTCTGTTGGATCGACGGGAGACAATACGCGAATATCGAAGTGCGGCGCTCGCGGCGGAATGTAATACCAAGGCTCATGCTTTGCAAGAATTTGAGGTCGGCAGTCGACGACGACCGGCAGAATCTTTGCTCGTGCCTGAAGCGCGATCTCGGCCGCACCCGGCTTGAACTTCAGGGGTCGGCCCGGCACGGTACGTGTACCCTCTGGAAAGAGCAGCAGAGCAGCACCCGATCTCAATCTGCTGGTACAGGATTCGAGCAGGTCGGCCGGCTCTCGGTTGGAAATGTAGTTTGCCGTCCCTACGAGCATCCGCATCGCCGGATTTCTGGTGACCGCTTCCTTGATGACGCAGTCGACCTGTGGAAAAAGGGATATCAGGATGACCACATCGATCAGAGTCGGGTGATTTGCCAAAATCAACTGATTCCCGGACCGGTCATAGTGCTCCATGCCCGTAACCCGGCACGAAATCAGCCGCATCCAGCAAGCTACCTGGACAAAGAGCCGGAAGCAGGCGCTGATGATATTTCGGGCAGTCACCTCTCTAGTTCTTCGGTCCCGAATGAAAAGATTCACTGTTGGCAGGATCAGGAAGCCGACGACGACACCGATCAATCCAAACAGCGCCCAGAACAAGGAGTGCCCGAAGAATCGATAGAGGCGATTGAGATGATCAAGGAGCGCCATCGTTCTATAATGCCCGCGATTCGCTCTTTTTACATTATGTTCCGTTGACGGCTAGCCTGCGCGTCGACGGCCGGGTTACATATGCAATTGGCAATTGGCTCATATACGGCCACTTCGGCCGCTGGCATCGGGCTTGCGGAAATGTCGGAATCTATCTCCGCCAGAAGGACCGGGCTCAGGCGCAACGACCTCGAGGCTTGCGACCTAGACACGTGGATAGGCCGGGTTGAGGGTGTGGAATCGGTTATGTTGCCGGGCAACCTGGAACATCTTCAAAGCCGGAACAATCAGCTGGCATGGCTCGGTCTGCAACAAGACAACCTCCTCGAGCATGTCGACGACTTGAAGCTGCGAATCGGTGTCGATCGAATCGGCGTCGTGATAGGTACGAGCACTTCGAGTATCGGCAGGACCGAGGAGGCCTACACTCAGCTGCTCCCCACGGAGGAGCTGCCTGAAGAATACCGCCAGCCGCAGGTACATACCCTGCATTCGCCGGGCATTTTCGTGGCGGCTGCAGCCGGCCTGACCGGCCCCTCGATGACCATCAGTACGGCGTGTTCATCCAGTGCCAAAGTATTTGCGTCGGCGGCGCGCTGGATCCGACATGGATTGGTCGACGCGGTTCTCGTCGGTGGCGTGGACAGCCTTTGCAACAGCATCTTGTACGGGTTCAACTCGCTCGAGCTGATCTCTGCGAATCAGTGCCGACCGTTCGACCGACGCCGTGACGGGATCAATATTGGTGAGGCGTGCGGCTTTGCAATCGTCGCTAAAGAGGGCGTGCTTCCGGACGCGCACTTATCGCTGGCTGGCTATGGCGAGAGTGCCGATGCTTACCACATGGCACACCCTCACCCTGAGGGGCGAGGTGCTGTCATTGCAATCGATCGTGCGCTGAAGCGGGCTGGATTGACGGCTGACTCGATCGACTACGTAAACCTGCACGGAACGGCGACGCCCGCCAATGATCGAATCGAAAGCAGGGTTCTGGCGCAACGATTCAAACAACGAACGTTGGCAAGTTCGAGCAAGGCCTGGACAGGACACGCGCTCGGTGCCGCGGGTATTCTCGAGTCAGTAATTGCTCTCGAGGCCGTGAAGAATGGTGTGGTTCCCGGCACGCTAAACTGCGAGGAGACGGACCCTGAAGTTGAGTTTCAGGTTATCACTGACAACGTTGAAGCCGACGTTCGTTATGCGGTCAGCAACTCGTTCGGCTTTGGTGGCAATAACGCCGCTCTCATATTTGGACGATTAGATGGCTAAAGTGGACCTGGCCGGCGTAGGGATCTGGAGCGAGGCCTTCTCGGGCTGGGAGCAGTTCTGTGCGGTTGCTGGCGGAGAGACCGTCGAAGTTGACACCAAGCTTCAGCCAGAACTTATTTCTCCTCGTGAGCGGCGCCGCGCACCTCAGTTTGTGAAGATGGCAGTGGAAGTCATGGACCAGGCCTGTAGCATGGCGCAGGTCGAGCGCGCCTCCGTCGCTACCGTGTTCGCATCGGGCATGGGCGACATGCAGATCACCGACTATATGTGCCGCACGCTCGCGATAATGCCACGCACGCTTTCGCCAACTAAGTTCCACAACTCGGTCCACAATGCGGCCACGGGATACTGGTCGATTGCGACGGGGTCGAACGCTCCGGCAAACGCGGTGTCCGGTTACGAGCACTCCGGTGGTGTCGCACTCCTTGAAGGTGCGATTCAGGCGGTCGAGGAAAATATCCCGGTACTGGTCGCAGTGCAGGAGGCAGCAGCACCAAAGCCGTTCAAGTCCGTATACGATAGCGACCACCCTCTTGCTATTGCCTTGTTGCTCGCACCGCGGGGAACGTGTTCCTCGCCGGTCTGTGAGCTGGGCGTTGGCATTTCGACAGATGCTCCGTCGAAGATTCAGTCTGCGTCGTTCGCTGGCGTCGATCTAGAGAGAAATTTTGCTGCCGAAATTCTCGATTTGTTGCTGGCCATTGCTGATGGCGGGAACAATCGGATCAGTCTTCGTATTTCACCTTTGGCTAGCCTGTCGATAGATGTCACCACCGCGGGGGATGGGAGTCGGGCAGTTGGCTGAGCAGATGCACGATGTAGCGATCATCGGCGGTGGCCTCGCTGGGCTGACGCTGGCGCTGCAGTTGCAGCGCGCGCACCCGACACTATCCATTGCCGTCCTCGAGCGAAGCAAACTACCCCCACCGATCGCATCACACAAGGTGGGTGAGTCAACGGTAGAAATAGGGGCGCATTATCTCTCCGATACACTTCAGCTAGGAGGGTTGCTAGAGCGGACTCAACTTAGAAAGTTTGGACTCAGGCTTTTCTTTGGTGCCGGAATGCATGCTGATCTTGCCGGTGCTGACGAGCTGGGAGCCAGTCATCTGTTGCCGGCGATCAGTTACCAGATCGACCGCGGCAAATTGGAGGGCGATCTGGTCGGAATCCTGGCCGACGAGGGTTTCCCGGTCCTCGATCAGTGCGTTGTCAGGGGTGTCAATATTAGCGCGAATGGCCATGAACATTCGCTCGAAATCAAGCATCAGGGAGAACTGCGAAGCATCAAGAGCCGCTGGGTAGTAGACGCGAGTTCCCGTGCCGCCTTACTGAAACGGAAGCTGGGCATCGGTAGGCAAAGCAACCACAAGATCGGGTCGGCCTGGTTTCGGCTCGACACGGTAATCTCGGTTGACGATTGGTCTGAATCCGAGGCGTGGCGGCAACAATGCAGCAAGCCCAGGCGCTTATCCACCAATCACCTCATGGGCCCTGGGTACTGGGTCTGGATCATACCTCTCGCCGGCGATAAGACGAGTATCGGCCTGGTTGCGGATCCGGACCAACACCCGTTGTCCACGTTCAATACCTTCAAGAAATTCGGCGATTGGCTAGTCGTACACCAGCCAAGACTCGCCGATGAAGTTCTCGGTGGCCGCGACACCCTTATGGACTTTTGCTTCATGAACAATCTGTCCAAGGACAGCGAGCAAGTCTGGTCGCGTCAGCGCTGGGCCGTAACCGGCGAGTCCGGACTGTTTAGCGACCCATTCTACTCACCGGGTTCGGACTTCATTGGAATTAGCAACACGTTTATAACCGATCTGATTTCACGCGAGATAGCAGGCGAGCAATTTCCAGCCCACGCAGCTGTATACCAGCAAATGTACAAGTCGTTCTACGAAAGCACGATGAGCCTTTATGAGCATCAATACGCGGGCTTCGGTGATACGCGGCTGATGGTGGTCAAAACAACCTGGGACTATGCGTATTACTGGTCGGTTCTTACCTGGCTCTACTTCCGTGGCGTGATGACAGATATTGATTTCCTGCGCGAATTACAGCCTCGTCTAATCGAGATGCGTGGGCTAAATATCACGATGCAAAAAGCATTCCGCGAGCGCGCAACGGAGGCGCGGCAAGATGAAGGCCGTGGTCGGTTTTTCGACCAGACGGCGATACCGGTGCTTTACAATCTCAATGCCGCGCTGCTCGAGCCCACCAACAATTATCGCAAGGAGTTCGATGATAACTGCGATACGCTCGAAGCTCTGTCTCCAATCTTACTGGACCTGTTAACGAATGAATCAGCGTCGGGCAGCTGTGGCCTGCTCGGCGACCTGCGGCAGCGATTCAATTGATGTCTTGTCGCCAGCGACGGCTGCCTAAATAGGCGAGTAGGTAGCTCGCTGCCGATCCCGTTGCCACCGTCAAACC
>Ga0209536_100015270_pt1 | contig 10970 bp, 7 predicted proteins | sample DeeMarSeWOR28_12_FD_187461 | JGI IMG/M metagenome (GOLD analysis project Ga0209536, IMG submission 187461) | Marine sediment microbial communities from White Oak River estuary, North Carolina - WOR-2-8_12 (SPAdes) (version 2) | ecosystem: Environmental > Aquatic > Marine > Intertidal zone >... | reverse complement strand
AATAGAAGATGATAAAATTAGAGTAATTTTAAGAGCAGTAAATTACACTTTTTACCATTCGGAAAAAAAATTATTTCAACATGTTTGGGGACCATTAACATATGTTCACCCCGAAGATGATATGCATCTTAGAACGACAAATTATTATTTGGAATTTGATGAAGCATATAATTTAAAAAGATTTGATAAAATTGATACTTCAAAATTTGATAATTATGAACCTTTATGGGATTTTGTTGGTTTAGAAGACGCAAGAATTTTTAGGTGGGAAGGAAAACTTTACACTTCAGGTGTTCGCAGAGATTTAGACACTATCGGAACTGGTAGAATGGAACTTTGTGAAATAGTTGTAGATGATGATAAAGTTACTGAAGTTTCTAGGTTTAGAATTCCACCCCCAAACGATCCAAATTCTTACTGCGAAAAAAATTGGATGCCTATTTTAGACATGCCATATCATTATGTAAAATGGGGGAATCCTACAGAAGTTGTTAAAGTAGATCCAGAAAGTCAAACATCAACAACTGTTCATTTGAGTCAACAAATAGATTTACCTAGAGATCTTCGTGGAGGTTCTCAAGTAATTCCAATTGGAGATTATTATCTTGCCTGCACTCATGAAGTTTGTTTGTTTAATAGTGAAGTTGGAAGAAAGGATGCTATCTACTACCATAGATTTATTATTTGGGATAAATCTTGGAATATTATTGGACATTCAAAAGAATTTAATTTTATGGATGGTGATGTTGAGTTTTGTATAGGAATATCCAAAAAAGATAATAATTTATTAATGACTTTTGGATTTCAAGATAATGCCGCATATTTGCTAACAGTTCCTTTAGAAACTGTTGTAAATTTTATAAATCAAAATTCTAATACTTTTAAAGAAGTTAATTAAAAAAAAAAATGAAAAATATTATTTTTCATTCAAATAGTCTATGTGAAAGAGGGACTTCTGTCGCATTATACGATTATGCATTCTTTTGTAGAGAATATTTAAATTTGAATCCAATCATAAGTTACAATTTAAACTTTGAAAATTTGGATGAATCTGTAAAAAATTTTCAAAAAGAATTTCAAGTTCTGAGTTATGATCATTTTGATGAGGTTCAAAATTTTATAGAAAAAGATAATATTGATTATTTTTATGCTATTAAGTATGGAAATAAAGATGGATTGATAACAAAAAATTGTAGAAATTTAATTCATTCGGTTTTTTGTAGAGATGTTAATGAAGTTCATGGTGATAGGTATGCATTTATATCTGAGTGGATGTCGCAAAAATTAGATTATAATATTCCATTTGTTCCTCATATGATTAATTTGCCAGATCATGATCAAGACTATAGAAAAGAATTTGGAATACCAAACAACGCAGTTGTAATTGGAAGGTATGGGGGAAAAGAAACTTTTAATATAAATTTTGCAGTAGAATGTATAGAAAATATATTGGAAAAAAGAGGCGATATTTGGTTTTTGTTTTTAAATACAGAATTTAAAATAAATCATTCAAGATGTTTGTATTTTGATCCGGTATACAATCCACATTATAAAGTTCGTTTTATAAACACATGTGATGCGTTTTTACATGCAAGAGATTATGGAGAAACTTTTGGTCTTTCAATTTTGGAATTTGCAGCAAAAAACAAACAAATAATTTCATATGATAATTATGATCTCCAAAATAACCATCACTTAGGTGGAAGAAATCATTTTTTATTTTTAAATGATAATTGCCACAAATATAAAAACAGTATAGATTTAGAAAAAATACTTTTTTATATTGAAAGAAAAAATCCATTTGATACAGACTATTTAAATCAAAAATTTTCACCAAAATCAGTAATTAAAAAATTTGAAGAGGTTTTTCTAAAATGAATTATGCATACTTATTCATAGACAATTTAAATGGTCACTCTTACGAAAATGGATTGGATCAGATTAAATATTCTATAAAAAAATTGAAAAAAAATATCAGTTCAACTGATAAAATTGTCGTTTTTAATAATGAAACTTCTGGAAAAAATATAGAGTACTTTAAAAGTGAAGGAATTGATCATCATTATATAGAGTTATCTAGAAATTACAAAGGATCTGATAAAATAAATCCTATCAGCATTTTGGTTGAAAAAATCATATGTTTAATGAACTTTGATGAACATCAAGATATAGTTTTAATGGATATTGATACAACTAATGTAAATGAACTACCAAATAATTTTTGGGGTGGAGAAGTTGTATTTGATAATATTGAATATCCAATAATGCAATGGAGAAATTTGGATAAAGTCTTACCAAGAATTCCTTGGGATATTTTTGATATTGCATTTGACAATTCTTTCATAATGTACAATACAGGTGTTATATACATACCAAAACTGCATAGAAAAGAAATTTGCCAAAAAGCATTAAAAATAGTTGACTATCTCAATAACAATTTTGATGCTGAAGAAAGGTGCGGTAATAAATTAGATGAGCAAATTGCATTAAGTATAGTATGCCAAGAATACTACGGAAAATATGATTTAATAAAACTATCCAATAACTATATTCATCACCATTGGCAAGATTCTCAAAATAATGTCAAATGGTGGGATTATGATGAAGAGAATGAGCAGAAATCAAAATATAAAGAGTTTGAATCTATACATTTAAAAAATTGTCTTGATCTCGTATTAAAATATTCAGATCATTTACAGGATAAAGTTATAATTGACGTTGGAAGTAATATTGGATTATTTTCCAAATGTATCGTAGAAAATATTTCATACAAAGATATTCATTTATTTGAACCATCAACAGAGTATTTGAATGAAAGTAAAATATTATTAAAAGATTATAGTAACATAACTTACAATAACTTTGCTGTTGGGAATTCCAATGAAGAAATGACTTTATACAAATCAAAAGACTCCAATATTGGATGGAATACTTTATATACAAAAGATCCTATTCAAGATGAAAGATTTTATGAGAAAATGAATTCTGAAAAAATCTCAACTGTAAAATTGGATGACTATTTTAATGATATTGAAAGAGTAGATTTTATTAAAATAGATGTTGAAGGTTATGAAAGAAATGTACTTGAGGGATCTTGGAACATAATTAAAAAATTTAAACCATATCTTTTGGTAGAAGTTTCTTGGGGAACAAATCATCCAGACTGGGAAGATAATAAAAAAACATATGAAAAGTTATTTTCTTTAGGATATGAAAGAATTGATTTAGATTCAATTAAAAATACTGAGAATATTTTGTTTATTCCTGTTAGAAACCAATTAGAAGATAATGACACAAAACCAAATATTAATAGATATAAATTACCAATATCTATAGGAATTTTATCTTGGAACTCAAGTACTACCTTAAGAAATACTTTAGAATCTTACAGGAAAAACGGACTGCTGAATATAGCAAATGATATAACAATACTTTTTCAAGAATTTTCGGATGAAGATTTAAAAATTGCAAGAGAGTATAATTTGCAATTTATAGCATTGCATGAAAATATTGGTATTGGTAATGCATTCTTAAAACTTTCAAATAATGCAAAAACTAATAATTTACTTTTACTAGAACATGATTGGGAATTAATTGAAAATGAAGAGATTACCTATCAAAGATTGTGTAAAGGAATAGATCTTTTAGAATATGGTTGCAAATGTGTTCGTTTTAGACATAGAAAAAATCCAGGATATCCTTTGTATTCTAGACAAGCGTATGAAGGAAAGGAACTTGAGCATTATGACAAATCATTAGATTTATTATCTCCACATTTGATTGAAAGTATTCATTGGATAGAAGATCCACAATTGAAGTTTCCCGATAAAATTGAAAAAATAGAAGATTTTTTCATAACTACAAGTAGGTGGAGTAATTTTACAAATAATCCTTGTTTATATAAAAAAGATTTTTATATAAACATAGTAAATCAGTTTAACGACTCTGAAGAAAAAAATTCTAAGTATTATGAAATTTTTGAAAATAATCTGAGCAATTATAATTTTGTTGATCCTCGGAAACATAGTTTAGAATATGATATTGGGTATTGGTGGTCTAGGCAGGACTTTAAAATCGCTCAAGGTGAAGGTTTGTTTTCACACAATGACATTGAAAAATATCAGCAACCAAGTACAAATTTAAATAAAACTCAGAAATCAATATCATTTATTTTTGCCCACAGAGATACAGATAAATGGTCAACACCTCTTTCTATAGTAAATGAGTTTAAAAGATTGGGTTGGAAAACTGAAATTTATAGTTTATTTGATTCTAATGACAATTATACCGACGAAAACATATATGACATTTTAAATACATCTCCAGATATTATTTTTTATATGGATTTTGGACAGCATATTTCCCCAATTTTAAATGAACTTAAAAAAACGGGAGCATTTTGTATAATGGAATCGGCGGATGATCCGCAGAGATTTTATGCCAATAAAGAAAAAGCATTAAACTTTGATTTAATTTTATCACCAGATCTAAGATGTGTAGATAATTACAAAAAAATGGGATTAAATGTAGAATGGTGGACTCACTTCTCAGATACAAACGTATATTTTCCTCTAGAAAATGAATTAAAATATATTGCAGTTTCTTCTAGGGGTATGGGAAATGATGCATATATTATTGATAGCTTAGCGACAAAGTATCCAAATCAAATAAAAAATCAAAACGGTTTTATAGCAGATGAGCACAATGAATTTTTAAATTCAGGATTTATTGTTCTTCAACAAAGTAGATATGGAGAAATTACTAGGAGAATATTTGAAGGAATGTCTTGCAAAAAATTAGTTATTGCTGATAGATTAGATTCTTCTACAAATATTCAAAATTTATTTGTAGATGGTGAAGATATCATTTTTTATGACAATGAATTTGATTGTCTAGAAAAAATATTTTATTATTCAAATAATAAAGAAATTGCACAAAAAATTTCTGAAAATGGATATAAAAAAGTTCTAGAATATCATACCCAAAAACAAAGAGTTGAATTAATCCTCGAAAAATGGAAGTTAAATACTCAAACTAAATAATGTAGTTTATAAATTATTTTTATAATTTTTTATTAAAGTGGAGATTTGAATAAAATGTTTGAAAATATTGATCTTTCTTCAAAGGAACAAATACTAAAACTAGATCTGAATAATCTTATTGTTGAGTATGTTAATGACCCAGAAAATTATAAAAATAATTTTTTGTTAGGGTTTTATTATGAAACAATAGGTCAAACTGCTTCGGCAGTTTCTTATTATCTAAGAACAGCAGAAAGAACCGAAATAAATTCAATCAAATATGAATCATTGATTAGGGCTGCAATTTGTTTTAATAAGCAAGGAACAAGAAATTTTACAGTAAAGAGTTTACTTTTACATGCATTAGCAGTCTGTCCAAAAAGACCAGAAGCTTATTATTTAATGGCAATTCACTATGAAGATTCTAAAGGGGATGGTAATTGGAATGATTGTTATACAATTTCTTCAATTGGTTTAGAAGTTTCTGAATTAGATTCAAATGAATCAATAACAAATTTAAATTATCCCGGAAAATACGGTCTTTTATTTCAAAAAGCATTAAGTTCTTGGTGGTGTGGTTTATGTGAAGATTCTAAAAATATGTTTTTAGATTTGCTTGAAAATTATGAAATGGATCAATCTTTTAAAGATAGATCCATAGAAAATTTAAAAAATATGAATTATGAAGTTAATTCTACTGTTAGTATTACACCATTCAGTAAGTATAATAAAAATAAATTCCAAAGACTTAAATATAAATTTAATGGATCCGAGAAAATTTTAGAAAATTATTCCGAAGCATATCAAGATATTTTTGTTCTCACTATGCTGGATGGCAAGAAAAATGGAACTTATCTTGAGTTGGGAGCAGGAAGTTCTTTTTATGGAAGTAATACAGCTTTACTCGAAAGAGATTTTGGATGGAAAGGTGTTGGACTAGATTTGGATGAAGGGTTTGTAAACTCTCATTCAAATGAGAGAAAAAATCCTTGCTTACTGAAAGATGGTACTTGTACAAACTATGAAGCATTGTTGACTGGAATGGATTTTCCAAACGAAATTGATTATCTACAATTAGATTGTGATCCGCCAAGTGTAACATATAAAATTTTATTAGCAATACCATTTGAAAAATATAAATTTGCAACTATTACATATGAACATGATTATTATTGCGATGAAACAAAATCATATCAAGAAAAATCTAAAAAATATTTGGAAAGTTTTGGTTATGTAAGAGTTTTCAATAATGTTTCTCCGGATGAAAATAGACCTTATGAAGACTGGTGGGTTCATCCCGATTTGATTGATTCAAAAATTATATCAGAACTTATGTTTATTGACGATACAACAAAGAAAGGAGAGAATATTTTCTTATCATGAGCAGAAAGAAAATAGCATTTGATGTTGGTGCTTGTCAAGGAGAATCTTTTTATAAATTTGATCAGTATGATGAAATCTACTGTTTTGAACCTTTATTTTTTAATTTTGATAAACTTATAAAATATTATTCTGATGATAAAAGATTAAAATTTTTTGATTATGCAATATCTGATGAAGAAGGTATATTTGATTTTTATTTTCATGAACATTATGCATATTCATCTTTAAACGAAATTGATTATGATGGAGATTTTGCTAAATTTTGTTCAGAATTTGATCCAGGTTTTGATATTGTCAGATCGGTTGAAAAAGTTAAATCAAAAAGATTAGATAATTTTATTGAAGAAAATCAAATTGATTATATAGATTATTTAAAAATCGACACTCAAGGGAGTGATTTGAAAGTCATAAAATCTTTAGGTAGAATGATTGCTTGCGTACATACTATAGAATTAGAGTTTCAATCAAAACCTTTATATAAAAATTCTCCATCAAAAGAAGAAATAATTGAGTTTATGAATAAAAACTACTTTGTTCTTGTTTCCGATCAAAGTAATGGTGATGGACTTGATGCTTTTGAAAGGACTTTAATATTTGAAAATATTATCCATTTGTATGACTCTATACCAGTAATAGGAACAGCAATAGTAAATAATTACCATTGGGTTGAGCGTCTTTTTAAAAGTATTGATTATCCAGTAGATAACTTTTTTATTGTAAACAACAATGGAAGAGGTGAATTTGATAGTGATCTGGAAAAATTGAAAGAAATAAAAAATCCTTTTGTTAAAAAAGTTAGTGTTTGCAATTTACCTTCCAATATTGGATGTTCAGGTGCTTGGAATTTAATAATAAAATGTTTTATGATGTCTCCATACTGGATTATAGTAAATGATGATGTTGCCTTTGATAAAGGATTTTTGAGAGAAATGGTGGATACTTCAGCAGTGAATCCAAATGTTGGAGTTATACATGGAAATTCTGGAGATTATAGTGTTGGCAGTTGGGATTTATTTTTAATAAAGGATTTTGTTGTTGAAAATTTGGGGTTATTTGATGAAAATTGTTATCCAGCATATTGCGAAGATGCTGATTATATTATGAAATTAATTAATACTGGAACAGAAAGAATTGTATCTTTACAATCAAATTATTTTCATGGAGAAGGAAATAAAGATGAATATTATACACATGCAAGTCAAACTAGCAAAAAAGATCCGGAATTAGGAGTGCTTTTAAGAAAAGCTCATGATCTAAATATAGAATATTTGAGTAAAAAGTGGGGAGTTGGTTGGAGAGGTTGTTCTCCCAAAGAACTGCCTTTTATGGATGAAGGACATTCAATATCTGAAACAAGATATGATTTAAAATTTTTAAAACAAAAATATACAGGATTTTAATTATGGCAATTATTTTAAATGGAGATGGTGCAAGAATTAATAATAATTCACAAGGAACACTTTGGGTTGTAGATAATTATTACCAAGATCCATATGCAATTAGAGATTTTGCTTTACAGCAAGATTTTGGTGCTGGTGGGTTTGGTAAAGGTTTTATGGGAAATAGAACTGGTGAGCAATTTATTGTCGAAGGAACTAAAGAATCTTTCGAACAGATTATGGGTAAAAAGATTACCAATTGGACGGAAATGTACAATGTTTGTGGAGTTTTTCAATATTGCACAGCAGAAGATCATCTAGTATATCACGCAGATTCTCAAATGTATGCAGGAGTTGTATATTTGACTCCAGAAGCTCCATACTCTACTGGAACATCTTTAATTGCCCATAAGAAAACAAGAATTAGACATTCGAGTGAACCTGGTGCTGATGAAATGTGGGCAGATGCTGCTCCAACAGGATGCTTTGTAGATTCTACTCCTTGGGAAGAAGTCGATGTTGTTGGAAATGTATTTAATAGATTGGTATTATGGGATGGACGTTGCCCACATACAGCATCAAAATACTTTGGGTTTACTAAAGAAACCTCAAGACTATTTCATATATTCTTTTTTGATGTTGAATAATACCTTCTTTTACTTTTTTGATAAATATAAATAAATGCCAAATTTCTTTGTGTAAAATGAAAGAAGAAAGATTCTGTCCACTATGCAACAAAAAAGAAAAAAGATCTGAATGTTCTTATGGTGGAAAAGTTTGGGACATCGTAACTAGCGATGAAAAGACTCCAGCGGAAGTTGATGGTGTGGCAGAATCCCATGTTTCTCTCAGTGATAAATTCATAATGGAAAATAAAGATCTCAGATCTTTAAATTGGAAAGATTCGTTTAAACCAACAGAATATGAGTTTATCGATCTGATTAAACCTGAACCAATTATTTCTGAGGAGTGCTGTTCAAAATGTGGTAAAAATCCTTGCGAGTGTGAATTAAAGAAACCTCGTGGAGGAAGTGCTGCTAAACCAGGACCAGATAAAAATTATGTAAAGCCAATGGGCGAAAGTATTGAGGAGGCAACTAGACTTCCAGCAAAAACTGGAAACATCATTTTTGCAATGGTTTCTTGGAGAGGTAAAGTTTACTCTCTTCAAATGTTCTTCCCATCAGGAAAGCGTCCATCAAGACAAGAAGTTCAGGATCAAGTAAGAAAAGTATATCCAGATTCTAGACTTACTTACTTTAATATCAGAGACTATGAACCTGGACAACCTCTTCTTCAAGTAGAGGAGGCAAAGGTTGATAAAGATAAAATGAAGTGCAACAAACCAAAGGCACAAGCAGTTGGAGATTCACTTACGGGAAAGTCACACGTAGTAAAGGCTTGTAGTGGTGGAGAAGAAAAGATTATTCGTTTCGGTCAGAGAGGTGTAAAAGGTTCTCCAAAGAAAGAAGGAGAATCTGAAGGATATGCATCTCGTAGAAAAGCATTCAAAGATCGTCACGCAAAGAATATTGCTAAGGGCAAAATGTCTGCAGCATATTGGGCAAACAAAGTAAAGTGGTAAAGATGAAAAGTTTTAAACAGTTCTTATCAGAATCAGTAACTATTTCTGGAGACTTTAACGGAAATCTTTATATCAACTCTCAACCAGAACAGCAACATGTTGGGGAAAGTTATGTTGCAGATGTAGTATGGCAAGGAAGTTTGTATAGATTTGAAATGGTTACAAGATCTGGCGTTCCCTCAAAACAAGAGCTTGGAGAGCAACTTCAAGGAGAATATCCTGGAGCTATTGTACATCAGATCTATCCAGTTGAAGAGAAGAATTTAAATATTAAGAATTCAAAAAGATATCACCCGTCAAAATTAGAGTGGATTGACTGATTATGGGAATTTGGAATAAAATTGAGCAAGATTATTTAAATCAAGAGAGAAGTCTCTTCGAAGTTTTTATGAGAGCGGATAGATTTGGAAATATCTGCGATTGTGATTCTTCTTCGTCTTCTTCGAGTAGTTCTGCTTCATTTGGAACAGATTTATTTGGAAGATTAAAGGTATCTAACCCAGTTACTTTATTTGATTCTTCCCACATTTACAATCAAAATGGAGATTATAATGATGTAGTTGTTGGATCTGGTTCTGTAGTTGGATTTATAACCGCACAAAGTTCTGCTACTTTAAATATTGGTACAGATGCTAATTGTAGATTAGTCAGACAGAGTAAAAGGGCATTCTCATACCAACCAGGAAAATCTCTACAAGTTCTACAAACATTTGTATTAAGTGAACCGAAAGAAAACCTCACTCAAGTTGTTGGATACGGTTCATCCGAAAACGGAATATTTTTAGAACAAGTTGGTTCTCAGATTAATATTATAAAAAGAACATCAATATCTGGAATATCAACAACAATTAGAATACCACAATCAGAATGGAATGTTGATAGATTGGATGGAACTGGAATAAGTACTGACAACCCAAGCGGAGTTAGTTTAGATCTAACAAAGGCTCAGATTCTTTTTACTGAATATGAATGGTTGGGTGTTGGTTCAGTAAAAGTTGGATTTGCTATTGATGGCAATTTTATTACTGCACATCAATTTAATCACGCAAATCGTATTGATAGTGTGTATATGAGGACTGCTACTCTTCCAATAAGATACGAAATTTTTAATACTGGCATCACAACTTCACCTTCAACAATGAAGCAGATTTGTGCAACGGTAATGTCTAATGGTGGATATGAAAAGAAAAAAGCAGAAATTATTGTCAGAAGGTCTGCGGGAACTGAAGTTGGGACATCATTCGAACCTTTGGTATCTATTAGACTTAAGCAAGGAAGAGAGTTTTCTGTTGTAATACCCCAACAGTTTTTAGCATTTCCATTAAACAATAATGCTGCTTATGAAGTTGCATTAATCAAAAATCCAACACTAACTGGAGCATCATTTACAGATATTCCAAATAGCACTTCAGAAAATGTTGAATATGATCAAACTGCATCTGCACTTTCCGGAGGAGAAATTGTAAATTTGAGATATGTTTATGGTTCAAATCAAGCAGGTGGAATTGTTACTGTTGAACAAGATTATAATTGGGATTTGCAATTAGGTTCTACACAATCTGGTGTTAGTGACATATATACTGTTGCAGCAAGAACAATAAC
>Ga0209536_100015269_pt1 | contig 10971 bp, 6 predicted proteins | sample DeeMarSeWOR28_12_FD_187461 | JGI IMG/M metagenome (GOLD analysis project Ga0209536, IMG submission 187461) | Marine sediment microbial communities from White Oak River estuary, North Carolina - WOR-2-8_12 (SPAdes) (version 2) | ecosystem: Environmental > Aquatic > Marine > Intertidal zone >... | reverse complement strand
CCCGCCATGACCCGAGAATGTGCTCAAGTTGGTCCACAAAAAGGTATCTCCTGCTGCTGCTACCCCATCGGTTTTCTCAAGATATTCTTTGTCCACATCCATCTCAGTATCTTCTATGGATGGTCCCAGGATACTGTCCGTCATCACCAGAAGCCCGGGAATAAAAGCCTTTTCTATCACTCCTGTATCAATCAGGAAAGGAGAGTATACCTGGTTTCCACATGAGGTTACAGGGCCTGCCAGACCCTGCTTCAAGGCCTTGATTTGCTTTTCTGTCAGACAGTGATCTGTTTTTTCACCTTCGCACAACAGATCTTCAGGATCAAAATCACATCCATGAATATTGAAAACCATACCATCTTTAATACCGTCTTTATGATCGCAGGATTCAAGGAAGGACTCTATGAGCATTGATTGATCCTTTTCCGGGAGTCCACCTCCCGGAACAGGATCACCGTTTTCATCCAGCGGTGACGCCTGCTTGAGAGATACCTGCATCCACTTGGTTCCGAGGTTTGAGTAATTCGTCCTCATGGCCGGAGCCCCGGATACGATGCCATCATAGTAATCCGGGTACCGCTGGGACATGATCATTCCTTCACGGCCGCCTGTGGAGCAGCCTACATAATAGGAATATTCAGGTGATTTGGAGTAATATGCCCTTACAATCTCTTTTCCGACCAGAGTGACCTTTCCTATGGCCTTATAAAGAAAATTCATCAATGCTTCCTGGTCGACAAAAAAGGAGGAGTCAAAAGGCATCCCGTTGCTTTTATGCCCTGTATCAGAGCTGATTACCGCAAAACCTCGAGCCAGTGCTGGGGGACCGTCACTCTGGGCACCAACAGGATCAGATACCGTTCCATTGAGACCACCACCGCCCTGGAACATGAACCTTCCATTCCAGTTTATTGTCATGGCAATGGCGAACCCGATCGCGTATGGTTTCCCTTCATGACCCATACGTTTATCTATCTCACCATCCACACGGCAATACTCGGGCATAACGCCGTCATATACAGGCGCCCCAAAGGCGTTGGGTGACAATTTTCCTTCCTGGACTATGCTGGCCTTGTTCACAACGATGCTGTAACCTTCCATTCTAAATTGAACCAGGTCTTCACATTTGCTCTTTTCTCCCAAGGCATTAGAAGCATGCAGGCCACACAAGAGTAAAGAACCCCGATTTAAAAAGCGGGGCATTATGAAAGGCAATGAGTGGGATTGCATCCCCCCTCCCCCCGCACCGCATTCATCCCCGCCATAAATGGCGGGGTATTCTGCGGGGTTCTCATAAACAGAAACTCGAAACACATACTAAAACGTTCTTCATACAGCAGCCCTCCCAGAAGAAAGATTCAATTGTGTTCGAATATCAGACCTCGTTTGTGCCTGTCCGTAGACCCTCTGCTCCCTTTGATAGGGTTTCCTTTCAAAGGAGATATGGAGAATCCATCCTATCAGTAGACTCTGTTCTTCAACAACCCTCCTCCAGTTTCTCAAGCAATGTGAGTAGAAAAACCAACGCGGAACCCAGAACAATAATACAGCCGGCGATACTGATGCCCAAGCCAAAGGTATAAGACTCTCCTATGTACCCAAGGACTGTGGGGAAAAGGCCGCCGCCTAAAAGAAACGCCATGGGCGGTGCCCATGCAGAAGCCAGGCTTCGCATATTCGGTTGAACAATTCGAGAAAGAGCCGCAAATCCTGCTGGAAAATAGCAGACAATGAAGGCAGGCTGCAGAAAGACAAGAAACACAAGCCACCCACCCGACAGTGTGCCCAACAATATGGTGGCCATACCGGAAGTCAGCAAAACGGCGAATATGGCCCTTTTTTCGCCGATTCGGTCCGTTATCCATCCAGCGAAAAAGGTCATGAACAGCCCTGATATTTGTGATAGACCCAAAAGCGTATTAGCAAACTCACCTGCCATGCCATGCTCGGTTACCAGGTAGAGTGGCAGCATGGCATAGATGCCTACCTGTCCGCCCATGCCAAAAGCAAAAAGGATAATCATCACCCAGAATGATTTTCTGCTTAGGATCGCTTTGGCCAGTGAGAGGCTGGGAGCATCACCCGGGAAATCACCGATTTTCCCAAACCGAAGGAAGGCAAAAGATACAACCAGGGCAAATAGACCCAGACACGCCAAAACCATCTGCCATGAGAGTATCGCCAAAAGGGCAACGGCCAACAGGGGACCAAGGACCAAGCTCAAGGGGGGCGCCAACTGCTGGACGGCCAGTGCCTTGCCCCAATCTTGTCGATTTACCAGTGCAGTAATGGTGGCTATATTGGACGGAAGACCAAGTCCTGCCGCCATACCCAGAACCAGCATGGCCACACGAACCGCCCATAGGGATGATTCAAAAACGAGGGCCAACAGAGTCACACCCACCAAGAATGTGGAAAGTATCAGCGTACTCCTATGTGTGAGTCGGGACGACACAAATCCAGAATAGACGGAAGCCACAAGGGCACCAATCGAGCCAAAGAGGAAGACAGAACCGGCCTGACCATGGGTAAGGGTCAACTCATCACTTATAACAGGCATTAATGGTGAAAAAATATAGCGGCTGATAAAGGATACAAAAAACAGCAACGTCAAAAATAGGATATTTCCTATCATTGCTCTAAATGACTCAGGTATCGGACAGGCCTTGTCCATCGTAAAGGCTCCTATGTTTTTCCATCTACATCAGACTGAGACTATCGTGCCTGCACTCCTCTGCCTGCCAAAGGGAGAAAAGGTCTGTGTGGTTAGATCACAGACTGTGCTCGTTTCTGTCAATAACATCGTCTTGAATATCCGAAGAAAGCTGGGTGAAGTAGGCGCTGAAACCACCAATGCGCACGATCAAATCCTGGTGTTTTTCCGGATGTATTTTAGCGTCTCTCAATTCGTCGGTGTCTACCATGTTGTACTGAATATGAGACCCGCCATTCAGCATAAACGCGTTGGTATAGGCGACCAGTTTATCAACGCTATCTTTGCTCTGAATCATCGTCGCGGAGAACTTCTGATTCAGAACTGAAGCGAAAGATTCTGTGAATCCCGCCTTTATGGCCGAACGAAGCACGGCGGTCGGTCCTTTCTTATCCGCGCCTCTGAACGGAGACAACGCCCCATCATTTAGCGGTTCATAGGCTTTTCTTCCGTTTGGAAGCGCTCCAACGCCAAGTCCGCCGAAGTAATGCCAGGCTAGTCCTTCTCTGGCGACGATAAATTTTCGGAATGGTGAGTTGTCGTAACTCCTGATAATACGATATGAATCACCGCTCAGCTTTCCGGCCAGTCTGTCCACCTCATCAATGTCGTTACCATATTTGGGTTGAGCGAGACACATTTGACGAATCTCTTCACCACGGGTTCCTTCGAAATCATTGTCCAGAGCATTCAGCAATTCATTCATCGTCAGCCTTTTCTGGTCAAATACCAGCTTCTTTACCGCCATCAAAGAATCAGCAACGTCTATAATCGCTCTGTCGGATATACCCATCATTGTGAAATCAGGATGCGGTATAAGCAGATCCTGTCCCAATTCCATACACTTTTCAATTCCCGCCGCTGACAAAAACGGCAATCTCAAATGTTTTGGCTGTTCATCCCGCGCAACCGCGGCCAGTTCGAATACGCGGTGAGTGATGTATTCATGCTGCTTTAACAAGGCGGAGTATAGTTCATCAAAGCTGCCAAATTCTCTCGGATCACCAGTCGGGACTCCCGTAAGTTTGCCATTCACATCAATCCCGTTGTGGAGTACCAGATGCAGCATCGCTGCCATATTGACGGCAGCGACTCCTTCGGAGCCGTAGTGTTCCGCTCTGGATGGTAGACAGGGATATACACAACCCAGTCCGCACCATTCGCTTGCCTCTTCTCGAGGAATGCCGTCCTTCACAAAATGGGAAATCACAACCTCGTCATTTTCAAAAAGCGGGATACCCCCTTTTGTAACCAGGTTCGTCCGAATGGCCTTGTTCATTAGCCAATCAGGCGTATTCCTATTCCAGCGAAGTCCCACAGTGGGAGAAGACAATTGAAGGAGTCCGACAATGTGTAGAAAGAGATAGCTCAGCTCGTTTGAGGAGTCTACGCCCTTACCATTAACACCACCTACCATGATGTTGTTTATCGCGAAATTTATCTGGTGCGATTCCTTTAAACTTTCAGCAGCCACAAACGTCTGCGTGCCCCACCTGGCAACAAGCTCCATAATCAACTCAGCGGCTTTCTTCAGTGTAATGGTCCCCTTATTCAAGTCATTGACAAAATAGGGATACAGATATTGATCTCCCCGCCCCCACTGGGGATTATTATGCATGGGATTCTCGTAGTTTTTGCAGACGCCGACGATAGCCATCGACTGAAGCGCCTCATGGAGAGTTCTGGCCGGATTCTCCGGGACCTGTTCACAGACTCGCGCGATCTCCAGCAACTCCGTTTTTCGCTTCGTATTTCGCTCACTTTCAGCCATTTCTTTGGCCAGCGCGGCATATCGGCGGGAATGATTAATAGCCGCTTCACAGACAATAATCACTGATTCCCAAAAAAGGAGCTTTTGCTCATCTGTCTCAAGTTCTTCGGCACAATCGTCAATTCGCTTTTTAGCCTCATCAATAATGCTCCTGAAGCCCTGCTTCAGAATCTTCTCCCACATCAGAACCGATGTAGATTGGGCAAAGATACCGGTGTCCAGAGTTGGATCCTTCAATCTTGCCTTTTCAGCGTCTATCACCCAAGAACCAACGATTGATTCCAAAGCTTTATATGTCATTTCAGGGGCTGTTGACCCTTTAAACAATCGAGCACTCTCACGAAGGATCTCCAGGCTTTCAGCATCCAGACCGACATTGGCGTCCATTGTAATATTCAGCTCGGCGGTATCTTTCCAAATGTCAGGGATATAGTCGCCGGATATATCGAACGCCGTCGCACAACCAATAACCTCAGGGGTTAAGCGCCCAACAATGATGTCGAAGTCTTGAATCTTTATTTCAATATTCTCTAGTATTTTTCTTAGTAGTTTGGCGCGACGAATCTGGACATCTTCACCTTCTGTTTCCTTCCAGGACGCCACTGTCCATCTCTCTCTATCTGCGAAGAGCTTCCACTTGGATTGTTTAACGGCGTTTTTCCATTGTCGAATCCGTTCACTGATTTCAAGTTGGTCGATCCGATCCAGCAAATCGTTGTCTACGTTGACCATGATTTATCCCTTCGTGCATGTTACCTTGAGATTACGCAGTCAATTCCTAAATCTGTATAGGCCTTTTTGGTCGCCTCCAGTTCATCATAACTCATTATATGGGTTTTTTCCATTCGGTATTCCATATTGAGCGCTCTATACTTATCCTGACCCATTCGGTGGTATGGCATCAATTCAAGAGACAAAGCCTTCTTGCCGAGAGTCTTCAAAAACGCTGCTGTTTCCTCAATATTGGCCTTAGTATCATTTACGCCCGGAATCAAGGGCTGGCGGAAGAGCACATCAACGCCACGCTCGATGATGGTTGACGCGTTTTTTAAGATTTGATCGTTAAATTGCCCGGTGTACTTTTTGTGTTTGACCGAATCCATGTGTTTTAGGTCAAACAGAAACAGCTCTGTCACCGGTATCACTTCAAGAAACGCGCCAATATCCACAAAGCCGCAGGTCTCAACGCATGTGCCTATTCGCTCATTGTGGCATAATTCGAACAGTTCCTTTACAAACGCCGGGTAAAGTAATGGCTCTCCACCAGAAACCGTCACACCTCCGTTGGAAGTCTCATAGAACATTTTATCGCGTTCGACCGCATCCCAAACCTCATCGACTGTCATGAGATCGCCGTATCGAACAAGAGCGCCGTAATCGCATCGCTCAGCGCACTTTCCACATGACTCGCAATTGGAATGCTCGATACGATACACGCCTTCACCAGAACGAATCGCATTGTTGGGACACACATCCATGCATTTTCCGCACTGCTGGCATAGAGAATAAATGAAACCTGTCTGTGGTATTCTAGAGAGACACTCAGGATTAGCGCACCAATGGCAGGAAAGTGGGCAACCTTTAAAGAAAACCACGGTCCTGATGCCTGGTCCGTCATGAATGGAAAACCCCTGAATATTCGTGATGAAGGCGCTGTTCATATGATATTCCAATCATTCTGGTAAAGAAAACGCTTGAATCGGGTCTATTCAGCCCAGGGGGCCAGGTGGGCCTGGACCTCCAGGCCAGGGACGCTGGAAAGACATCAATTAAGACTCGCGTTCTCATTTTCTGATGGTTTGAGACAATACCAAAACCTTCAGTCTTTTTTTGGCGGGAGTCTACGGGATTCCCGGCTTGTATGTCAACAGGCAATTCGCTTCACCATATTGTGGGTGAATATGACGAAGCCGCAATATAAGGCCAGCGAGCTGAAGAAATGAATATGGATTAAGCGGGCTTGAGCGATGTACTTCCAACTACACTGTGGTTCTTGACACGCCAATAACATTTATTTAACCTAAGCTGTATGCGGAATGTATTTACCTGCCTGGGAGTCACTAACAAAGTGAGAACATGATGGTTTCAGAAAAGACTGAGATTTCTTCCGGAATAAGCCGACTCGACCTACTGCTGGGGGGAGGGCCATTCATTGGGGACAATGTGGTCTGGTACGACGAAGTGGGGAGTCTGGCCCCTGTGTTTTGGCTGAATTTCATCAGAGCCTCACAAAAGGAGAACAAGCCGTTAATCTTTTTGAGCTTTGATCGCTCAGTGAAAAATCTTCTGGAAATGTTGGGACCTTTGGCCAAGAATCCATTGCTCACCGTTCTGGATTGCTTTACGAACGGTAAGGGTGAAGGGGCCGAGGTGTTTTTAAGCTACTATGAGAAAGAAGACCCGGAGTGGCCGTGCCAGATCATCAGGGTAGACCAACCACGCAATCCAGACCATGTAACCGGAGCCTTTTACGGCCTACACAAGACCATGAAAGGGGATGTGCGTTTTGTTTTCGATAGTCTGACCGGTATGCAAGAGCTTTGGGGCGGGGAAGAAAGCATCCTCCAGTTTTATTCACATTCTTGTCCCAGGTTGTATGAGCTTAACACCATTGCCTACTGGGTTGTCGAAAAGGAAGCCCATTCCCAACGTCTCAAGGCCCATATCAATAAGACAGCTCAAGTCGCCATAGATCTATCCTTGAAAAGGGGCAAGACCTCTCTGACGATCGTTAAGGCCGAAAAGCGGAATCTGGAAGACTTGCACAAGCCCCATCATTACTGGAGCAAAGATCTTGACATTACCTTCGATTCCGAGAAGAAGGCAAGGAGTCCCATTGACGTGGGGAGGCGTCTGAAGGAGCTTCGTTCTCAGAAGGGTTTTTCCCAGACAGAACTGGGCAAACTGGTTGGAGTGACTCCCAGCACCATCTCCCAGGTGGAGAGTAATCAGATATACCCGTCTTTACCCGCCCTCATAAAAATAGCAGAGATCCTCTCTGTCGATGTCACATATCTATTGCAGGGAGATGCGGAATCTACTCATCGCGTTGTATTCCCCGCCTCAGAAGCATTTGACGTGCAAATCAACCACTTACCCAAAAAGAGCGTCACGGCCAAACGCCTGGCGCCCATGGACCAAGACACCAAATTCGAACCATACCTGATCAAGATCTTTCCTAAGAAGGAACTTCCGTCTCATTTCTTCACACATAAGGGTGAGGAAACAGGCTACTTGCTGTCAGGTGAGCTGCAAATGGTTTTTGAAGACGCGGTCCATACAGTGAAAGCCGGAGATATGGTTTCTCTGACATCAGAAAGTCCTTCCCAATGGAAAAACCCCGGGCCAACTACAGCCGAGCTTCTATGGATGAAGATCAAATAAGCCGGTAACTCACAGTTTTGCGCCTTGGAAATGGACGAGGCGGATCTCTTTTTGTGGGCATGCATGTTTCTCAGAAAGAGCCAAGTGAGCTTTCTCCGGCCCCCCAACAAAAAACCTCCCGGTGAGGTTTCACCGGGAGGTTTTGAGCCGCTCCGATCTTAACGACTAAGAGCTAAGTATCTTTTTCGCACTTTCATCATTGTAATCTGCAACATGCGGGATACCAGTCTCTGCCGCCGTTTCTCTGTTGCCGGACATGAGGTCAGAGCGTGTAATCTTGTCCAATGAGAATTTCCTCGCGCCCGCCATAAGCTGCTGCAGACCACATCCCAGTTTATCCGCCAGTGTATAGAAGGCAATGGCGCCATAAGGAATTTTCTTCATTTCCTTCTTACCCACTTTCTTTTCCACATCAAAGTATGAGGCGAAGATCTCTTTAGCACTGCTTCCCACCTGAAGGACCGATTTCGGCAATTCAGCCCAGTGACCACTGACGGATTCTTTTCTATCAGGTTTCAATGCCCCTTCAATGTTTGAACCGAGAAATCCGGGGATCATGATTCCTCTGCCCATGCAGACCAGCTTCGTAAATGGTGCACCCAATGCGATGGCCTTGAAGATATGATCCTCAAGAGCAAAGCCCCCTGCAAAGGACATGTCAACAACCTTCTGACCTTTATCGGACAGTATGCTGGCATATTCATAGGCCTTTGAATGGAGATTGATGGACGGCACGCCCCAGCTCTGCATCATGTTCCATGGGCTCATTCCAGTCCCGCCGCCGGAACCGTCAATGGTCAGTAGGTCAAGCTTTGCGTCTGTTGCGAATTTGATTGCCATGGCCAGTTCTTCCATTCCATAGGAACCGGTCTTTAAAGTGATTCGCTTAAAGCCGATACTGCGGAGGTAATCAACGCTGGCCATAAAGTCAGCACGCACTTGGTCCACTCCATCAAGATTGGTGGCGCCCAGACGACTGTGTCGGGCAAAAGACTTGATGGAGCCCTCTTCAAACGCCGTCTGTACTTCGCGTATGGTCGGATCAGGATCGACCACGTATCCCCGTTCTTTCAGAAACAGGGCATAGTCAAGACTGGTAACCTGAATCTCGCCGCCGATGTCCTTGGCACCCTGGCCCCATTTCAACTCGATGATGACCTTATCTCCATACTTGTCAACAACATATTCCGCAACACCGTTTCGAGTATCTTCCACATTCAACTGCACGATTATGGCACCGTACCCATCATAATAGCGGAGATATGTGTCGATGCGTCGGTCAAGTTCAGGGGCGCTTTCAATCTTGCCCTTTTTTGTTTCACCCGGTTTAATCTTTGATTCGCGGTCAACACCCACAACGTTTTCACCAATAACAACCGGAATACCCACCAAAGATCCCCCGACTGCAAACGAAGCCCAGTATTTTTCGGCAATGAATGTCGAGCCAAGAGCACCTGTCATAAGGGGCATCCGCGCTTTTGTCTTCATTTCGTTTCCAAACTCTGTTTCAACGCTGACATTCGGGAAAATACAGTCATCCGGGTCGTTAGTCAGGCCTTGCGGAAGCCCTTGAGAGCCGTAGGCATAACCCTGAATCCTGAGTGAATTGTAAGAAACCCCCACATGAGTCGTATTGTTGGAACCTGCCGTTGTAATACCGAAACTCCTGGGGTAGAGCAGTTTTCGACCAACAAGGCTCGAAAGCCAAGTCTCACATCTCCCTTGGCAATCCGCCCTACAAAGGGTGCAGAGACTCGATTCTGCCGGATTCCCTCTGTTTGTGGTTCCCAATACGTCGTTACTTTTTGAAAATCTCATGTCCATATGTACCCCTCCCTAATGAAATATATTTGCAAAAAGCGGTTCTGCGACAAAAAATGTCATGACCCGCTATGCCATAGCCGAGACAAAAAAAAGGCGTCCATCCCCATAAAGGATAAAGACGCCTTTGTCTTTCTGATCTCTCGGCGCACGCCGTTGTGCAGCGGTGGAAATCAGTCTACAGAAAAACTAATTTTAGTTATACTTAATTATTTGTCAAGATTTTTCGGAAAAAAAGGGGATTTGTTAAGCTGCACTAAAAGGGGCTGCATGAATAGAAGCCTAACTGATTGAAATTTATTGCAAATCTAATCGAGCTCGTCAGATAGGAGTATGGCCTCTGCCACCCGGCGCATGGACTCTCTGGAGTCCATGCTCCGTTTTTGAATCCACCTATAGGCCTCATCGGCTTTCATGTTGCGCCTGCGCATCAGGACCTCTTTTGCCCGTTCCACAAGCTTGCGGGTTTCCAGTTCCTCTTGAATCACCTTGGTTTTCACCATCAATTCTGTGTTTAGAATCGCGACTGCCGCCTGATTGGCCACGGCTTTAATCAGGTTTATTTCCGTTTCTGAAAATTCATGGGGTTCGGCTGTGAAACAGTTCAGTACGCCTACAACTTTTTCGTCACTTACTTGAAGTGGCACGCTCAGCATGGACGCCAAACCCAAGTTCTTCGCCATTTCCTTTTCTTTGAATCTGGGCTCCTGTAAGACGTCCCTGATCGTAAGAGGCTGGTTGTGAGAGGCCACAAAACCTACGACGCCTTCCTCCATTGTCAAAGAACGATCCTTGACATAATCCGGATCAATGGCCTGAGTGGCCTTTAGCCTGATTCTCTTTGGATTTTCACCTTCGTCTATAAGCCACAGAGAACAGATTTCGACGCCAGTCACCTTGGCAGTGACCATCACGATGAGCTTCATGATATCCTCGATATACAGATCAGAAGTGATGGCCCGGCTTATATCCGTGAGCGCCCTTATGTATCTATCGTATATTTCGGGTGGCGTTTTTTCCATCAGTAAAGTACGTAGCAAAACATTTCTTGAGTGTTTGAGCAGATTAAACAATATGAGGGGATTTTTCAATACAAATTAGGACCAACGGAACCCCAGAAGTAAAGAACCCCGCTTTAAAAAGCGGGGCATTATGAAAGGCAATGAGGGGGATTGCATCCCCCCTCCCCCCGCACCGCATTCATCCCCGCCATAAATGGCGGGGGATTCTGCAGGGTTCTCATAAGCAGCGAGTTCACTTTCCGGAAGCTTGAGAGCTTCAT
>Ga0209536_100015268_pt1 | contig 10971 bp, 7 predicted proteins | sample DeeMarSeWOR28_12_FD_187461 | JGI IMG/M metagenome (GOLD analysis project Ga0209536, IMG submission 187461) | Marine sediment microbial communities from White Oak River estuary, North Carolina - WOR-2-8_12 (SPAdes) (version 2) | ecosystem: Environmental > Aquatic > Marine > Intertidal zone >... | reverse complement strand
GTACCCGGCTTCGATTATCACCGTGGCATGGAAGGCCGTCGTTATCTGAAGCAGTTCTTCATGGACATGATCGCGCGGAAGCGAGCCTCGAACGACGAGGACGTCTTCGCCCACTTCTGCAAAGAAAGAACCGAGAGCGGTGACTACTACACCGACGAAGACATCGCCGATCACATGGTGTTTTTGATGCTCGCGGCACATGACACGACGACGAGCGCGTCGACGATGGCCGCCTATTACCTCGGCAATGACCCCGGCCTTCAGGCGAAGCTCGCTGCGGAGGTCCACGGATGGCCGAAGGAGCTGAGCTTCGACACGGTCTTCCATCAAACCAACGGCTTGATCTGCGTATTCTACGAAACCATCCGGATGCACCCACCCGTCCCGGTCTTGCTGCGGCGAACCATCCGCGCGTGTGAAATCGGCGGCGTTGCCATCCCCGCCGACACGATGGTCTGCGTTCCGAGCAACTACATCCACCGCCTGCCGGACTGGTGGCGCGAGCCGGACGAGTTCGATCCGAGTCGTTTCTCCGACGAGGTCGCCGAGCATCGAAAGCACAGCTTCATGTGGCTCCCATTCGGCGGCGGCGCCCACAAGTGCATCGGGATGCACTTTGCACGGATGCTCTTTCTACTGACGTTCCGAGAGCTCCTGAGCAACTACCAGATCGAGTACGCGAAGGACCATTACTATCCAGCCAAGCTCCAGCACTTCCCGTTCACGCGCCCGCTCGACAACCTGCCGGTGAGATTAGTACCGCGGTGAAAGCCGAATCGCTCTCAGTAAGCGTGATCGGCCTGCCACACGCTCTGCTGGGCGTCGTTTAGGCGCTTGGTGGCCCTGGTCTTACCCATCAACATGCACTGCCACTGGTAACGCCGCAAAAAGCGCCGAAACTCGGGATCGTCATACCTCGGAGCCCTCTGAAGCATGCTCTTGGCGTAGCCCCACCACATCGAAGCACCTCCGATGAGGACTGGCGGTCGCGTCATTCGAAAGAGCGCACTCGCCGTCATGTAGATGGGTGATGTCCCCATGAAGTACTGCCCGAATCCATGCCGCATTCGTCCCGTGACGAGCCCCTTGTGGCTAGACCCCATGGGCCGAAGGTGGACGAAGCGAAGGTCCGGCTCGTCGTAGCTGGCCGCGACCCAACCAAGCATGCGACAGCGGTGACCGTCGATACCATCCCACATCACCTCGCGAACGAACCCGTCAATTTCTTCAAAGCACTGGACGCGATAGAACTTCGTCATTCCGACGGAGTTTTCATCGCCGCACTTCTCGCTCACGAGCTTTCCGTCGAGGAGCATGTAGGGCTTACCGGAGCAGGTTCCTAGTCGCGGGTTGGCCTCCATCTTGTCCATGAGGATCTCGAAGTACCTTGGAGGCAGCTCGAGGTCGAGATCAAGCTTGCAAACGAAATCGAAGTCTCGCTGACTAATCGTCGCGTATCCGGAGTAGAAGGCGTCGATCACGCCTGGTCCAACCTTGCGGGCGCCGCGATCGGGGCGCGTGACGACCCTGATGTAATCAAAGCGCGCGCTCCATTGCCTCAGGATCTCCGGCGTCCGGTCCGTCGACCCATCATCGACGATCACCCACAAGGAAGGAGGCTCCGTCTGTCCTGTGACCGTTTCGAGCGTCCGCTCCATGTATTCCGCCTCATCGCGGCACGGGCTGACGAGACAATAGCGTCGACCGGCTGGCATGGGATCCTCCGCCATGGTTGGCTCAGTGTAGCAAAGCAAATCACACGCCGGCAGCCCGGCAGTCGATTTGTGCTTGTGCTATCCATGTAGATGTAAGTCTTGGCCATGACCTCTTCCGGAGAAGGCGAGCGTGGCGGATACCCGCTGCGCATCCTGCATGTACTTCCCGACCTTGATATGGGGGGGGGCCAACAGGTCTTGCGGCGCGCGCTCGAGGAAATGGAGCCAGCTCGCTTTGAGCACGTCATCTGCTACTTCGAGCCCAACCACGAGATGCGTTCGACCTTTGAAGCGATCGGAGCCAAGGTCCAATACATCCCGTTTCGCGGTTGGTGGTCCTGGCCGCGAACCCTTTTCGCGGTCGCATCACTGATTCGAGGTGAAGCCATCGATGTCGTGCACATCAATGGGACGCCGATCGACAAGCTCCATGGACAGATCTCGGCGCTAGCAACGGGTCGCCCCGTCGTGTCGACACTTCACGGTCCACGCTTCCGCCCGGGTCAGCGTTGGCCGCTTGTCAAACATCGGGTGCGCGAAACCGCTGAGCACCTGCTTGACCCCATGACCACACGGCGTGTCGTCGCTGTCTCCGACAGCGTGATGGAGAGCTGGAGACCCTATCTCGAATCACGCCACGTGCCCCCCTCCCGAATGCTGATCAATCAGAATGGTGTTCCGACGAAGACGTTCGATCGAGAGGCGAATCAGGATGAGGTCCGGCACCTGCGCACCTCCCTCGGTATTGAGGGCCTTTATCCGATTCTAATCACCGTCGGGCGCTTGGACAGGAACAAGTCCCATCACTTCATGATCCCCATGATGGAACGTATCCGCGAGAAGTGGCCCGACGCGAAACTCTACATCATCGGGGAAGGCCCGTTGGAGGGCGAGATCCGGGGACAGATCGCCGCGGCAGACCTCAGCGACGCGATCGTCCTCCTGGGGCGGCGGGCGGATGTTTCGGCGCTGCTCGGCATGGCCGACGTGTTCGTCTTCTCGTCGCTGAGCGAGGGCTTGCCTTTGGCGGTGCTAGAAGCCATGGCCGCCTCACTACCCATCGTGTCCTTTCGGCTTCCCGGCCTCGGCCCAGTCATGGAGGAGGGTAGACACGGGTTCCAAGTCGAGCCGAAGGATTGGGCAGCACTTGCTGCGAAGGTGCTTCAGATCGTGGAAGACCGCGACCTCGCCAAGGCCATGGGAAAAGCGTGCCGAGCAAAGGTCGTCGCGGACTACGATGTGAGCGCCTCAGTGCGTTGCTTGGAACGAGTGTACGAAGAGGCGGCTAGTTCCTAGCCGCTTTGGCTGCGCGCGAAGAACTCGTAATCTCCGAAGAGGCAATCGAGGAAGTCGCCGTCCGCTACGTCGCTCAAAATCGGCCAAGTTGGGTCACCATCCATGCGACTCGTCTGTGTAGCATGCATCGCGAGAGCCGATTGCTTCTGACCGAGAACGTCCCCGACGAACACCCGATGTTTGAAATCTCGCACCAGCAGCGCATTCACTCGCACGTGATCCCGGACGAGGTCCTTCAGGCGACGGCGCGAGCCTCGTTTTCCGCCCGTCCAAGGCCAGAAATCCCACAACCAGATGGGGTACTCATAGACAACTACTGATTGTCCAGCTTGACGGAGCGCGGCGCCGACAATTCGATTCGTCGCGGCGTGATCGGCGGGCGGCTCGGATGAGTGCGGGACGTAGACCTCGTCGGGTTGGACCGCCTCGAGGATGTCGCGGACCATGTCCGTAGCCTTCTCGGCGCGCTCGGATAAGCGTGTCTCCTCGATACCCAACATGTAAACGTCTTCCTCGGCCACACCAAGCGCGCGAACGGCCGCGAGTCCCTCAGCTGTGCGAAGCCGAGCGAGCTTGCTTGGATCGATCCATCCCTCGTGTGACTTTTGGCCGTCCGTCATGAAGACCACAGTCACCGGTGTACCGACCTTCCGCTTCTTGGCGATGGTTCCTCCGCAAGCCAGTGTCTCGTCATCAAAATGGGGAGAGAACACGATCGCCTTCCCGCCGAGATCGTTCGCGTCGAGAAGCCTTGATCTCCGTTCCATCATTCGCCGCAGCAACGACCGCGCGAGCCGTCTTTGCATGGAACCTGATGCGCTGCTGTTCGTCCTCAAAGCTCGCCGACTAACTAGTCAGGAATCGTATCGCGACGGCGTGCGTAAATGTGCCGAAAGTACCGAGTGTCCTTCTCGAGCTTCATGGGCAGGGTGGCCGGCCCGTATGAATCGACTCCGAAGTCGCTCACGGAGTACTCGAAGCCCTTCTCGTGCAGCAACGTAAGAATGCTGTGCAAGGTCCGAGGAAGCCCCGGCAAATGATGGTACTCGATGGCCATCTCCCGAATGAGAGGCAGCCGTTCGGCTGCGTCTTCGAGGGCATCCCATTCGGCTCCCTCGATGTTCATCTTCATGAAATCGCACTCTTCGGTGAGATAGTCATACAGCCGAATGGTCTTTACCTTCGTCTCGACGGATGCCGTCGCCGGGGCCGACTCGGAGAGACCTCCTCCAATGAGACCGTCCGCGAAGAAGCTGAGCTCGCCATCGGAGGACGAAACGGCGGCCTCGACGATCTGGACGTCCTTCAGGTTGTTCTGGGCGATGTTCTTCTTGAGGTAAGGAAGGAGTACCGGGTCCGGTTCGAAGCAGACGACGCGCGCATTCGGGCTGAGGTGCTTGAAGTAGAGCATCGACATTCCGATGTTGCTGCCACAATCGAGAACGAACGGGTCAGGGCGCGTGGGCTCGTAGTAGTAGATGCCATTCACGAACATGTCGTTGTAGAGGTGGTAGCAGACCGGCGCATCATTGAAGCTCACGTCGAACTCCGCCAGCCGGACGCTCGACTCGAGGCCGGTGCCTGCGTCGAGGATGCTCTGTCGAATCTGCCGGAGCTCCCGACCGGCCAAGCGGTCCCGCTGTGCCTGCAGGTAAGGACGAATCTTGTCACGAACGCCGCTTGGCACGACCTTCTTCGCCACTGCTCGCAAGGTGCTATCCCTCGATCCACTACCGTCGTTCATACTCGAAACTCTTGCTTTCTGCTTTTCGGGTGGGCGTTTTGTCAGTCACATGTTAGCCGCAAACGGTGGCCACGATCGAGTCGGGGACGTGATCTGCATTACAGGGCCCTATGTTGCGGGCAGAAACGGCAGCGGGAGCCCCAGGACGTGGCGGAGAGAGAGCGCTCCTGCCAGCGTCAGAAGCCAAACGAGGGTCATGGCGAGGTCCTGCCGCAGGACCAAAAGGCCGTGTCGCCAAAGACCATAGCCCTCGACGAAGTAGTCGGAAACCCCGCTGAGAGCGATCGCGGCGACGACCCCCAACATGCCAAACGCGTGGTACGCCACCGGAAGCCCCACCACCAGCAGCACGAACCGGGCGATGCCCGCGACAGCGAGGTATCGAGGCTGTCCTATCGCGAGCAGGGCGGCGCCCACCGAGTTGATCATCATCTTGGGCCACAAACCAAGGGCAAGAATAGAAAGCATCCAACCGGCGGCATAATAGCGCGGGTCGTACAAGAGGCGCACGAGCTGATCGCCCGCGGCGGCCAAGAAGGCCACCCCTATTGCCAAGGCCAGAATGAGGGGTCTTCGGTTCTTGACGATGAGTTGCCTGAGCTCAGCGCGCGGTAAACGCATGCGTTCCGTGGCTGCAGGGAAGATCACCTTCATGGCCATCTGCCCGACCAACATGTCCGGGAAGCTCGCAAGCATGAACGCAATCGTATAAACGCCAAAGATATCGAGCGGGATCAACTTCCCGAGTATCAGTCGGTCAACATGAGATGCGAGGAACCCGACGGCACTCGTGAGGAAAATCCACTTGCCGAAATGTATGATCGATCGCGCCGCGGCGGGATCCCACTCGAAGTGATTGCGAGGCTCGTCGGTCAACCGATAGCTCAAGGCCGTGCGCACGATTGCTGCGACGATCGCGCCGGCGACCAGCGCCCAAACGCTCCTGTCGATGAGAGCCCAGATGACCATCGTGATGATCGATGCAGCCTGGGCCACGAGCTCGAACACCGTCAGCCGCCCGATCGTCAAGAGCCGGCCCACCGTGAACTTGGCGGTGGATGCGAATCCATCGATAGCGCCAGTAAGGCCGACGACAGGGAGGAGATAGAGCAGCATCGGCTCTTGATAGAATCGAGCGACGGGCCCGGCGACGACGAGGGAAACGAACCAGATCAGCGCTCCGCGCCCGACCTGCAGGGTCCACGCCGTGTTGAGAAAGCGCGGGTCGCTCGATCGTTCGTTCTGCATGACGCTCGGACCAATGCCGAAGTCGGATAAGAGCTGCATGCCCTGAAGGAACACGAAAACTAGGGCCATCAGGCCGAAGGCTTCTGGGAAGAGCAGGCGAGTCAGGATTAGATTGCCGCCGAGGCGGAGCACATTGCTCCCGGCTATCCCGACGATGGTCCAAATGGTCGCCCGGACCGCCCTGCCGCGTAAGGACGTCTGAGGTACGCGCGCGGTCGCCCCAGGCGATCCACCGAGCTCGTTGGTCTCGCTCGTCATGGCATCCCGTCGTCAGGCGACGTGTTCCCTCTTCAACGTATCCCGCGCTCGCATCAGCAGGTGGCCAACGGTCTTCCGAAGGCTTTGCCGTGTCACGACCGGACTCGAAGCGAAGCGCTCCGACGCGCCGAAGAAGGACAGCTTGTAGTCATGACCACCCACGAGAAAATCGAACGTGTCGAACCCATCTTCGATCGCATCCCGTATCGCGTAGCCGACTACGACTTTGCCTGGCGAGAGCTTTTCGTATCGTCGATCGAAGCCGCTCGTATAGTAGGCCATGCTTCGTTTCACCGGGTCGACGTATGCCGCGAGCGAAGCAATCGGCGTATCACCTTCCCAGAGCGTTCTGAGCCAAAGACCATCATGCGCGAAGGCTGCCCGATACATGTGCCGATACTGCTCTAGGGTGCTCTCGGGGGCCAGGCCCCACCGAACTTGCCACAGGCTCATCAGCGTCTCGATTTCATCGGCGATCGTGTCGCAACTAGGGCTCGTGACTCGAAACCCCTCGAGCGCTTCCACCTGCGCAAAGCCGCGCTTGAGATTGTAGCGTCCCTTCTTCGAGAGGAACTTGGCGAGATACTCATCCCAGCTACTCGGAAGTGGAAGATAGGGGCAGGAAAGGGGCTCGCCTAGATCCACTTCGAAGCTCTTCTTGGAGAACCTAGTCAAGAAACGGTCGACCCTGGGGTCGAGGACCTCTTCGAGGCGGAGGCTTTCCCAGCCGAGCTCTTCGTCGACGTATTCTGCAATAGCATCGATGGCTGCGGCTTCGTACTTCGGGTCGGCAATGAAGCCGGTGATGGGGCCGAAGGGCTTGCCGCCCATGCGCAACTCCCGCATGACCTCGATCTTGCTGACGCGGATCGGGTGTGTTGCCAGGGGTAGGAACCCAACGTACTCGCCGGTGGTCTGATCTCTTGCCGCAAGTACGAACCAATCGCTTGCACTGATCTCGAACCAGGCTCTAAGCCAGGCCCACGAAACGAACACCTGCGCGTTGGGATCCGCTGAGTAGGCAACGTCCCAGCTTGCCTTCAGACGCTCAAACTCAGCCAGGTTGTCGATCCGATCGATATGCATCGTGGTTTCCGTCCCGGGCTCCACCGGGCTAGATACTCACAAGCATAATGGCTGCATAAGTGGACTGCTAGCTCATGCCACCACGGTCGGCCGCCGAGGCCTCGCTCTAGCGCAATTCGTAGTCGTCCATGCTGTCCGGATCATCGGAGACAAACGGGATCTCCGAGAAGTCGTCCGTGCTCCAGTTGTCGATGCAGGCGCCAGGCGCACAAGTTTCGATGCCCTCGACGGCTGCGTCACGGCCGCTGCCTGGGGCCCAGACGATGTTGTGCTCGGCCACGTTGTTGCGGCCCTGTTCGAAGTACACCGAGTCGACATAGTTATTGTGCACGGTGCTGTCGTAGGTCAGGTTGCTGCGTGCTCGGTGCTCGCCTTCGATTGGGTCAGAAGGAGGGTTGCACCGTGCATCGAAGGCAACGCACCTGAACTGGTCGTTGCCGCCTCGGGTGCGAACCTGGCAAATATTGTCCTCCGCCCGGTCTTTGTCGCCATGCAACTCGGCGAAGTACTGGGCACCGCCACCGTCGTCGTCGCTGAAGTAGTTCTTCAAGACATACAGCTTCTCGTGGATTTCGAGACAGCCGTCTCCGTCGCCCGGCTGTCCCCCGTTCTGCTGCCCAAGTGAGAACACATCACCCGTGTTGCGTCCTTTGTAGACATTGCCTTCGATGACACTGTAGCGCTGGATGCCTCCGATTGGCGCAGGCTTGTTGATCAAATTGGCGTGAAACTTCAGCTGGTGTCCTCCCGATGGTCCGTTCCACAGGTTTCGACTGATGACGTTTCGTTCCATACCCCGCCATCGAATCGTGTGCTCGATACCCCATTGCCCCTCGTCGGTTCCGCCGAAGACCGAACCGAGTAGAGCGTTCTTGGTCCCCCCCATCGTGATGTTCCGTAGACCCGACGAGAACGGGTGCGTATTTTCGACCATGAACATTTGCTCGTTGAGGCCGAGCGTCTCGTTCGACGCACAGTACTGAGTGATGCTAGGCGTCGAGAAGATTTGCCCCTGTCCAACGTCGGAGCTGGCCCACGAGCCCGTCAAATCGTTTCTCGCTAGGGTGACCTGCTTTGTGCGGTCTCTCGCATAGAAAAAGGACCTTCCACTCGAGGCCACGATGTTCAGGTCGGTGACGCGCACGTCCGTTGGGTTCGGGGAGGTTTCGACCTCGCATCCGTTGGTCAGCACTGCATTCGATGTGCCGCCGAATGTGATCTTGGGCTTGGCTCCCGTTCCATACGCTCCAATGTGAATCCTGACATCGGAGTGCATGAATTGGAAGCTAGTGCTCGATGCGAACGTCTCGGAGCGTCTGAAAAGCACTCGCTTGTTGGCCTCCACGTGCCCCTCTAGTGTCTCATCGAAATCGCTCGATGTGACGTGCACTGCACCAGACGGACATCCTGTAAACGTTCCGCTGGACGATACGCAAACCGTGGCCGCACCTGCCCAGACGACATCGGGATCGGATACGACCACGTCGCGAGTCGTACAGTCCGTGCTGATCCCTGGATCGCTCACGCAGAGCTCGACGGTGTACGTGCCCGGCTTCTCGAACAGATGAGCTGCGACTGGGCCATTTTGCGTATTGCAACTCATGCCCGATGCGGCGAACACTCCGTCGCCATCCTGACTGCACGAGGGATCGTCAAACCGCCAGAGGTAGTCGAGGTCCAGGTCTACTTCGTCCTGGGAGTGTCCGGCCCATGTTGTCCTCGTCGCATCGAAATGAACCCCGCATGGAGCCGCGCATACGTCGCTGGAACCATCCGCGGCTCGCGCCTTCGTGATGGTGGGTGTGACCGTGCCCGCGGGAAGGTCCGGCGGCAGCTCTGTAGCGGCGACCGGTGGCGAGCCCGGCAGGTTCGATGATGGCGCTGACGGGTCTGACGGATTCGACGGGCCTGCCGGGTCTGACGGATTCGACGGATCGGCCGGCTTCGACGGATCGGCCGGCGATCCAGGGGTACCCACCCCCGTTCCCGAGCGAGCTGCATCCCCCGTGAAGCTCTCGTCGGTGCTGATGAAGCCCTCGCCGCACGCCTGAAGTACGCATGCAGCCGCAATTGCGGCCGCTACCCCAACAATTCTCGTGGATCCCATGCTTTGACCCCCTCTCTCTGTGTTACTCCTAAAGGGCCAGAGATCGAGCTGTCTCTACATCGAGTTACAATAATATACGCACTTTGGGCGTAATTCTGCTTCGGCTGTAGGACTCGTATGGGCGCGAGCTATTCGACTCGAAGCTCGTAGTCGTCGAGGCTTTGAGGAGTTTGTGAGACGAAGGGAATCGACGCGAAGTCGCGGGTGCTCCGGTTGTCGAAGCATCCGCCAGGCGCGCAAGTGGCGAGTCCCTCTACGGCCACGTCTCGTCCGCTATCCGGTGCCCAAACGATGTTGCCGTGTGCACGGTTGCCCGAGCCGGTGGTGAACTCGATTGTTCGAGAGTTGAACTTGTGCGACGCGCCATCGAACAGAATGTTCGAATGGGCTCGATTTTGACCCACCATCGGCCACGGATCGCGCGCGGCGAAGTATCCGCAGGCGATTCCGGTTGTGCCAACCGCTTGACGCTCGCAGACGTTCCCGCTGAAACGAGACTGGTCGGCATCGATCGTCACGAAAATCTGTACAGACCCGTCCGTGTCTTTGAAGTAGTTGTCCTCGACGAGCATTCGAGATGCCCGTTCCACTCGTTCGGGCGGCGGGCTAGCCTGCCCTTGCTGCCCCAAAGTGAAGGACCAGATCGCATCACGCCCGTGGCAGAAGTTGTTCGAAATCACGCTGTACTCGTTCATCCCCCCGAAAGCCCCGTCGTTGAACTTGCCCGCGTGGTACTTCAACTGATGGAGGCCTGCTTTGGGTCGGCCGAGCCAGCTATTGTGTGAGATGATGTTGCGCTTAGCCACGTGCCAGCGAACGACGTGATCGCTTGGTGCTCCTCGGAACACGTTGCCCAGCGCCGCGCTCCGTCGCGCAGTCATGCTGAGGTTGCGCCCCTGCTCGGAGACCGCGTGGTCGTTCTCGACCAAGAACCACTGATCGGCTGGGCCCGGTGACCCCGCCGCTTGACAATACGCGATCTGATCTCTCCACTGGAAGATCTGTCCGAACTCACCTCCAAGCCAGCGTCCAGTGAGCGCTACGTGGCTCACCGTAACCTGCCGCGCCGGGTCCTGCAGTCGGATGAAGCTCGCCCCACCGTGGATCTGTATTCCGACGATGCGCACATCCACAGGTGCCGGACCACCACGCCCGGCCCGACCGCACGTGTTCTCGAAAAGAGTCACTCCGGCCGCTTCGACGCGTGGGCTTGCTCCCGCCCCATATGCGCCGACGAGCATCCGGTTATGGGAGTGAACAAACGTGAATGAATCGTCGGCATGAAAGGTCTGCCCGCGGTGGAACAGAACCCGTGCGTCCGCCTTGAGATGCGCCTTGAGAGCTGCGTCGAAATCCCGTTGAAAGCTCACCTTTTCAGCGCCGCTCGGGCATCCGGCATGGTCGTCGTTCACCGAGACGCACACGGTTCTTTTGCCTCTGTACACCTCGTCTGGGTCGGCAACCACGACCTCGGTCGAGATACAGGCGTCGTCCAGCGCCGTTGGTACACAAAGCGT
>Ga0209536_100015267_pt1 | contig 10971 bp, 8 predicted proteins | sample DeeMarSeWOR28_12_FD_187461 | JGI IMG/M metagenome (GOLD analysis project Ga0209536, IMG submission 187461) | Marine sediment microbial communities from White Oak River estuary, North Carolina - WOR-2-8_12 (SPAdes) (version 2) | ecosystem: Environmental > Aquatic > Marine > Intertidal zone >... | reverse complement strand
CGGTGCCCCGCGGGGCGAGCGCCATATCATCTTCATCAATCCGGCAGCCGGTCCCGCCCAAACGGCCATATTGCTTTTAAAAGCAGCGCTGCACCGCAATCTTCGCACGATCGTATATACCCAATCACGCAAAATGACCGAGCTGATTGCCATCTGGGCCGGCGATCAGACCGGCGACCTGGCTGGCCGCATCAGTGCTTATCGCGCCGGATTTTTACCCGCAGAACGACGTGAAATCGAGGCCCGCCTCGCAACGGGTGAACTGCTGGCGGTGATCTCAACCAGTGCCCTCGAGCTGGGCATTGATATCGGCGATCTGGATCTTTGCCTCCTGGTCGGCTATCCCGGCTCGGTGGTTTCAACCTGGCAGCGGGGCGGCCGGGTCGGTCGCAGCGGACAGGATTCCGCCCTTATATTGATTGCCGGCGATGATGCCCTGGACCAGTTTTTCATGCGGAATCCGGACATGTTTATAAACCGGGAGCCGGAATCAGCCGTGGTCAACCCCTATAATTCGCAGATATTGGCCAAGCACTTGGAATGCGCCGCGGCAGAGCTGCCCCTGAATGCCGCGGAACCGCTGGCCAGCAGCACGGATGCCCGGGCGAGCATCGAATATCTCGTAACGACCGGCGTCCTGTTGCGCAGTGCCGATGGCGCTGAACTGTATGCACGGCGAAAATTGCCCCACCGCCAGGTAAATATTCGGGGGGCCGGCAACCGATATCAAATTGTTGATCAGGTGAGCGGCAAAAGCCGCGGAGAAATCGATGAGTTCAGGGCCTTTCATGAAACCCATCCCGGGGCCATCTACCTGCATCACGGCGACAGCTATATCGTCGACAGCTTGGATTTAAACACCCGGGTCGTTAAGGTTGCCAGAGCCGATGTGGATTATTACACCCAGGTGCGCGGGTACAAGGAGATTGAGATTCTGGATATCGCTGACAGCAAGCCGGTCTGGGGCACGATCGCCTATGTGGGAAAAATCAGGGTAACCGATCAGGTCACTGAATATGAAATCCGCCACATCGCCACCAAAAAAATGATCAATAAAGCAGCGCTGAACCTTCCCCCCCAGATATTTGAAACCGAGAGCCTGTGGTTTAACATACCGCGCGCGATATACCGCGCGGCCGAGTCCGACAACCTGGATTTTATGGGCGGCATTCACGCCCTGGAACATGCCGCCATCGGCATCTTCCCCCTGCTGGTGATGGCGGATCGCAATGACCTTGGCGGATTGTCAACCCTTTACCATCCGCAGTTAGACAGTGCGGCCGTGTTTATCTACGACGGTATTCCCGGCGGGGCGGGCTTGAACCGCGCCGCCTTCGGCCATATTGAAAACTTGCTGGAAAGCACCCGGGGTATCATTGCCGGATGTGACTGTGAAACCGGGTGTCCATCCTGTGTGCACTCGCCGAAGTGCGGATCCGGCAACCGGCCGATCGATAAACCGGCGGCAATCTTCATTTTGGACAGGCTGAAACACGCGCCCCGGGCCGACCTTGCGGCTGACGGCAACCCGCTGCTAACCCCTAAACCCGCGGCCCGGATGGCCGCCGGACCGACAAAAGCCCCTTACTATGGCGTATTTGACCTTGAAACCCAGCGCTCTGCGGCTGATGTCGGCGGCTGGCATCGCGCCGATTTAATGAAAATCAGTTGTGCCGTGCTCTACGATTCAAAACAGGACCGGTTTATCGACTTTATGGAAAACCAGGTCGACCGGTTTATTGAACGTCTGCAAACTTATGATCTGATAATCGGCTTCAACATCAAGCGCTTCGACTATCAAGTGCTCAAGGGATACTCTGATTTTAATTTCCTGAATCTGAGGAATCTGGACATTTTGGAAGAGGTCAAAAATTATCTGGACTTTAGATTGTCGCTGGCGCATCTGGCTGCGGCAACCCTGGGGCAAAGCAAAAGTGCCGACGGTCTGCAGGCCCTGCGATGGTGGCAGGAGGGACGCATCATGGAGATTATTAAGTACTGCCGGCAGGATGTCAAAATCACCCATGACCTGTATTGCCATGGCAGGGATAAGGGATTTCTGATTTATCAGGATCGAAGCAATAAAAAAGTGCGTATCCCGGTTGATTGGCAGTAGGAATCTTTGGAAGTGCGAAGTCGGAATGCGGAAGTGGGAAAATTGGAAGTCCGAAGTGGGAATGCGGAATTGGGAAGTTGGAATGCGGAAGCGGGAAATATTTAATTTCGGAATTTAGATTGAAAAAAACCGCATCCAGATGTCCAATCTCCGATTTTTAACCTATATCTTACTGACATAGTCGTTCGCCGAACAACAGCCGGATATCCCGCACCCTGATTTCTGATAGCCCGGAATAATCAATCCGCATTCGATATCCGAAATCCGCAATCGCAAACCCCGCAACTCGAACCCCGCAACCCCTTTTTATACTCACCTAAGCGCCGATAAGCCCAATCAGCTGCCCCAAGTCCGTCACCACCAGATCGGGTGTCAGGTTCTGGCAGCGGGGGTCGGCGGTTCTCAGACGCAACGAGCGCTTATCGCCGGCAAAAAGGGCGGTTTTGAATCCGGTATTTCGGGCCGGATAAATATCGTTGAGCATATCGTTGCCGATGTATAGGACCGCGGCGGGCTGAATCCCTTTTTCTTTCAGTTTTTCAGCCGCCATTTTAAAAAGGGCCGGTGACGGTTTGGCCATTGCGTGCAGATAGGAATAGAAGATGAGATCGGGGCTAAATCCCAAATCTGCGGGATCGGAATCCAAAAACCAATGGAACAGCCAGGGGGTATAAAATTGGGCATTGGAAATAATTCCCATCCAAAGGCCTTGCCGCCGGCAGGCCGACAACAGGTCGGAAAGATTGGGCATCGGAGATACAGGATTGGAAATCAGCTCAAATTCCACTGCAAATTGGCGGATGCTATCTTTATCACCGGCCTGCAGCACCTGCTGCCAGATCCGGTCGATCTTGACTTCGGGAAAATCGATGCCGGTGTGCCGCAGCGCTGCATGACGGGCTTCGATGGCGCGGTGCAATGCATCCAGCAGGGCCCGGGGTGTTTTGTCGATTCCAAACTTGGCCAGCAATAATCCGATTTCCTCCAGTTGCGGTGAATTTTGTTCGGCTGAACCGATATCTCCCGATCCGCTGATAAACAGGGTGCCGTAAATGTCAAACAGCACGCACCGAATACCATGAATCAAATCGCCTGCCGGTGTTAAAGATGTCGGGATCGGTTGCAGCGGGCGGATATATTTTTGAATGGACTTTTTCTCGATCATCATTTCAAAGTGAGTAAACTTTTTTGGACACTATTGATAGCTATGGTTATAAATTTAGGAATTTAGGAATTGGGGGATTAACGGATAAAATCTTCATATTAAAAGAGATAGAATTCCTTCAATTCCTGAATCCCTAAATTCCTGAATTCCTGAATTTTACCTCCGTGTATTCACTCCACTTGAGCAGACTGAATTTCTCCAGGTCTAAAAAAGAGGATGCCACAACGGTTTTATCTATTTTTTGTCGAATGGGCGTGGTGCGGACCTTCCGGTAAACATCCAATAATTTTTGGCGGTACCTATCCGGGCTGTAATTTTTTAAAACGGCCTGTTTGTTATTTTCGATCAAATCATTTTTAGCGCATACCGTGCCGGGCGCTGCCAGAAAAGGGTTGATTTGAATCAACCTGGCCCGGTCCGTGCCGCGTGATACGGCGTGTAAAATAACCTGTTTCTGAGCTGATTCGTCCAGCAGCCCAAAATCGATCAGGGCATCCGAGGTTAGATGATCAAAGGCATTGCGCAAACGGGCATCGTCAATCGATAAATTAAACAGCCGGGCGGCCTTCAGGACGCATTCATGCCAGCGGGTCCGAAACTGCTGCAGGCCAATCCAATCAGTGGGAACATAAAGGCCGGTATAGAGATGTTCCAGACTCAACCCGTTGCTCTCAAAATCACGACAGATATCGGCAAGCTTGCGCCCCCAAAGCAATTTGCCAAAAAGCCACGGTTCTAAAAAGGAAAATCCAAATCCTTCGGTAATGCTGGTTGAAATCAGCAAACCGGCCGACGACACCAGCGTCTCAAAATCGTGGCGCAGCCCCTGGTCAAATGTGACACTTAAGTTCTGATCCCGCACAAAATTTTTCCAGGCCCGATAGCTGTTTTTATCCGCCGGGCTATTGGGCGGCAAGGTGATCACCACGGCTTGTGCCGGCCCCAAAAACAGGGATAACAAGATGGCTTCCCCGATATTTTTGCGCCGAATCGCCCGGATCGGGTATAACGCCATGGGATCTTCGACCGCGGGTTTTGAGGCAGGGGCGGGGATGGTGACGGCGTTTTCCATCAGGTGCAAGCCGTCTTGTTTTAAACCGGATTTGATTAAAATTCGATAGTCGCGCCGATTGATAACGCCATAATGACAATCGGACGGATAGGAGTCGGAAAAATAAGCAAGCGGTCGTCCGTCCTCTGCAAAGTCATGAATTTGCAAAAGCAGGTTGAGGCCTTCTTGCTGCAACAGTTTTAAAATTGCCAGAAAATATCGATTTTTGGCCAAAGTCGGGTTGTGAACATGCACCAGGTCACACGGCCCGTTAAATTCGGCACGAATGGCCTTTATGATTTTCCGGGCGGCACGCATCGGCTGAATACTTCCGGCAAAGTCATTGCTGTAACCAACTTCGGGTATATGGACAGTCGCAGCTTCCCAGGGCGTCGTCGGAGGATATCCGGTAATGACAAGTGGCTCGATATGGTGCGCAAGGGTCGCTAACTGCTGCTTTAAAACGGTGGTTACGCCGCCGGTTTTGAGGTGGTAGTGCAGATAGGCAATTTTCATGCTTTCTGCTATAACATTATTTTAAAGAAGAATCCAATATTGGGATTTAATTGGGCCCGCCCTGGTGCGACTTGCTTGGTTTATATATTTATACGTTTCGGGATAAATGTCGGCGGCCGTTTACATGCCGGGCGTTTAATCGGTCTGGGCCAGGGATGTGTTATTTGGTGCTTGAAATTTTCCTTGTTTTCAGTAGATGGGTGAGTTCTGAAAGGTCAACGCGTTGCTTAAACATATGGCGGAACTTCGGAACCGGGAAAATGATCACAGGGCCTCCGGTGCGGGTCGGCCGGTGTCTTTGTCAATTCTTAATATTTTGGTTTTACTATGGCTCAGGTCATGAAACTGCAGTTTTGCCGGACCGATATCGATGACATCAAGATCGTTAAGAATGACGGAATGTTTAATCGCTTTATCATTAATTTTGGGCTTGGACAACCCGCCGACATAGCTGATGTAAAAACCATCGGGCCTTTTGCTGATGGCTGCCGCTGTTTGCCCGACCCACATGCCTTTAATCACGACGTCGGATTCCGGATGCTTGCCAATTTTGGTAATCCTGTTGGACAGATCGATTTTGCCGTGCCCGCCGGCCAAAAAGGCCAAACCGCACTCTGAGCTTATCTCCCCATTTTTGATGACCGATTCGGGGATATTCGGCTGACTCTTTTTCATCATGGAGCGATACTGGCTCGTATCCATTATCATGGTTTTTTCAATTTTATCAGAGTCGGCATCGGGTATCTGCTCGCCATCGGCATACTTAAAGGTAAGCGAATGTTTACCGATGTTGATGATGTCGCCGTCCGTCAGCCAGTGGGTGTTGACGATCTTCTCATTGACAAACGACCCGTTTTTGCTCTGCAGGTCAATTAACACGAATTCGTCGCCCACCGAATCAATTTTGGCATGATGCCCTGAAACTGCCAGATTTTCGATCACCACGTCATTATTAGTGCGCCGGCCAATGGTCAGCGACAATCCCTTTTGCAGTTGATATTCACCAATGGCCGAATCTTTGAATTTTAGGGTTAAAATGGGCATTCTAGCACTCCATCGCATCCGTCCAGGGCAGGGTCAGTTAGCCATCACCCGGTCTCGTTCTCCGGCCCATCGGGAGGAGCGGAATTCCAATATTGGATTACGTTTTCGCGCTGCTGAATAATCTGGCGAAATACCTGCCGGTGATGGCCTTGATGCGGCTTAAATTAATGCGGGCATTTTTTAGCTTCTTGATCTTAAGTACAATCGTGGTCACATTGTCATCACCGCCGCGATCATTGGCCAGTTCCACGAGTTTCCGACAGGCCGTGTCCAATCCATTTTGGTTGACGAGCGTGAGAATTTCATCCGGTGACGCTTTATCGCTTAAACCGTCAGAGCTGATCACCAGGATATCGTCTTTAAAGCATTGAATTTCATAAATATCTGCTTTTACGGAACTTTCTGTTCCCATGGCCCGGGTCAGCACATGTCTGAATTCCATGCCCAGTTTTTCGGCGTTTGCCGGATCAATAGCGGCCTGCTCAGCCAGTACGGTATGGAGTACAGAAATTAATTTGATTTTGCCGTCCCTTATCAGATAAATCGGGCTGTCACCCACATTGGCCACGATAAATGTGCCGTCGGTAAAGTAGACGGCCGAGACGGTGGAGCCCATCCCGCGAAAGGAATCATTGTCAAGGGAAGCTTCATGTACAACCTTGTTGGATAATTGAATGCCGGAAAGAAGCTGATTGGCTGCATGGGAGAGCGTATTGTCCGCAACAATATTTTTCCCGCTGGCGCCATTGTTTTTGGCTTGCAGGATATGTTGGCTGATGGTTTTGACAACCAGCTGGCTGGCTATTTCACCCGCCAGATGACCGCCCATGCCGTCTGCCACGACATAAAGTCCCAGCGCGTCATCCAGAAACAGGGCATCTTCATTTCCTTTGCGCTTCTTGCCGACATGGGTAATGCCGGCTGATTCGATTGCGATCATAATTATAATTTATTGCCAAGCTGGATATGGGGGTTAAAATTCGAAATAACTTGCTGTTATCCTCATAATTTATTAATCATATAACAATATTGAATTTATGTCAAAAAATCAGGGTATTATAGGAAAGCTGGCTCATCCTCGCGAACACTGCCGTGCAATTACGGGATTCAGGCAATAATTTTAGATTCTCATTCAAAGCCGTCATAACAAATTAAATGATTCTGAATGTTCAATATTCAAAAAATTGCTGGTTCCAAAGGCCGAATACGAAGTATATATCGTCCATATCACTGAAAACATGAGCAAGTATTTAGGGAGCTAAGAAATGAAAACCATCGCACTGCTGCAAAATACCATCCAATATTACGCCTGGGGATCTGCCAGCGCCATTCCGGAGCTCCTCAACAAGGAAAACCCATCCGGCAGACCGTGGGCCGAACTCTGGATGGGGGCCCATCCCAAGGCTTCATCCTGGGTAAGCTGCGAGGGACAGCGGCAATCATTAATTGATTTGATCCGGCAACATCCGCAGGATATTTTAGGCCGCAAGATATCCGCAAGGTTTCAAAACAAACTTCCCTATCTGTTCAAAGTGCTGGCAGCGGCCAAGCCGCTTTCGATTCAGGCCCATCCCGACCGGGCCCAGGCTAAAAAAGGATTTGAACGCGAAAACGAGCTCAATATACCGCTGGATGCTCCCATGCGCAATTACAAGGATGACAATCATAAGCCGGAATGTATTTGTGCCTTATCCAATTTTTATGCTTTGTATGGATTTCGGACCATTTCCGAAATCGTCGGGTTGATGGCAACGGCCTGTCCAGTGGAGTTAAGCCGGGAAGTCGATCACCTGAAGACATGGCCGGATTCTGCCGGGTTAAGAAAATTTTACACGGCCCTGATGGCCATGGACCCGGCCAAACAAAAGCGGGTGGTCGATGAAGCCCTGCAAAATATAGACAAACTTGACGATCAAAATTCCGCTAATTGGATCAAGAAACTGTCGGATGAGTACCCATCCGATATCGGTATTTTAGCGCCGATCCTTTTAAATCTGGTTTGCCTGGAGCCGGGGCAGGCCCTTTTTCTGCCGGCTGGCGAGTTGCATGCTTACCTGGCCGGCCTGGGGGTCGAGTTAATGGCGAATTCAGACAATGTCCTGCGAGGAGGGCTTACAGCCAAACATATCGATCTCCCGGAGTTGCTGAGCGTGGTCAATTTTGAACCCCGTGCGGTCGACCTTTTGAAGACTGAGGGTTGCGGCCGCAATGAAAAGCTGTTTATCACCCCGGCCGACGAGTTTGCCCTTTCTTTGATTTCCGTTTCAGATGAGAGCTCTTATAGCAGTTCGACGCATCGAAGCGCTGAAATCTTGCTGTGCTCGGCCGGCGAAGCCGCCCTGCAAGATACCGGTACCCAGGACAGCCTACACATCAAACAAGGTGATTCCGTGCTGATTCCGGCCGCCGTGCAAGCGTATCAAATAAGCGGCAATGCCGTTTTTTACAAAGCCGCGGTACCGATTTAAAGCGTGATGATTGACGAATCCGCCGGCAGACAAGTCCTCCGGAGGCGGACAAGTGTTGAATGAAAAAAGCGGGGAGCCTCCTCGTTCTGTCATTTAGATTCTATTAGTATTTAGAAAAATGACAGATGCCTGAAATTTTCAGCAGCAGCCATCCCCCCCGGATCCATAGCAGTAATTCGGCTTCAAACTGCTTTAGATAGTGCATCCATGCAAAATTCAGGTAATAAATCTCCTTCAGCATCATTTTTAAGTTGACAAATTCAGATAGTTACAGTTAAAAAACCCTGTGTTTAAGGGCAGGGGATGAAATTGCAAACCGCTGGAGCTGTCCGGGCAAATATTTATCACGTTCGGTATAAAACATGCATAGATAAAACACGCTGGGATCGCAGCAGTTTTCCGGCTTACTGAAAAGCTTGGCAAATCCCATGTAACGACTGGGGGGATAAGGAAATTAACGGTTTTGAAGCACAGGAGCAACTGATCAATGACACTGACAAAAGCAAAGATTGTAGATGCTGTTCACAATGAACTCGGATTTCCTAAAAACAGATCCGCTGAGTTGATTGAAATCCTGCTGGAGCAAATCAAAAGCACGCTGGGAAACGGTGAGGATGTCTTGATCAGCGGGTTCGGCAAATTTTGCGTGAAACGCAAAAAAGAGAGGAGAGGAAGAAATCCTGCCACGGGTTCCGATATGATGCTTGAGCAGCGTTGCGTGGTGACTTTCAGATGCTCCCATTTGTTAAGAGACAAGATTAACAAGCAATAGCTCTACGTTAATGAATGGAATTTTAATTAGATGGCTGACACTTACCGGGGCCATCATTTTCACCTCCTACCTGCTTGACGGCATCCGTGTAAGCGGGTATGTGACGGCGGTTTTTGCGGCGGCAATGCTGGGCATATTAAACGCGTTGTTTCGCCCCATCTTAATTCTTCTAACCCTTCCCATCAACATCTTAACCCTCGGTTTTTTTACCTTTGTGATTAATGCCCTGATGCTGAAAACGGCATCGGCAGTGATCACAGGCTTTGACGTCGACGGCTTCTGGTCAGCGATTTTTGGCTCTTTGATAATCAGCGCGATCAGCTGGCTGTTGAATTCGTTTATCAATGAGCGTGGCCGGGTCTCCTATCATGTCCAATACGGCAGAACCCGGCATGCCGGCCGGCCCGACCAGCCCGGACACCCGCACCGCAAACAGATCGACAAGGATACCATCGATCTGGAAAACAAGGGCGACAACCACTGGGAATGAGCCCGCGGGAATGAATACTGAAGATTGAAGAATGAATAATTAAGGAATCCTGCCTTTGTAGTTGTCTCCAAAATTTAAAGTTAAAAAGACAGAATACAACAAATCTTCAATCTTCAATTTTCATTCTTCAATCTTTCCCGGCCACGCCGGCTTCGGCAAACGTCATCACCTCTTTAAAAACTCGCAGCGCCCCCTCTGCAATGCTCATGGCCATGGCGCCGCCGGTTCCCTCACCGAGACGCATGCTAAGGTTCAAAATCGGATTCAGACCAAGCTGTTTCAGCATATGCCGATGTCCGGGTTCCTCCGAACAATGGCCGGAAAGCAGATAATCCGTTACACTAGGGCAAATTGCCTGGGCGATGAGCGCACCGGCCGTCGAGATGAAGCCATCGATCATCACCGGACGGCGGTGATAGGCGCCGGCCAGGACACACCCGGCGATCCCGCCAATTTCAAAACCGCCGACCTTGGACAATACATCCAGACCATCTGCCGGAATCGGGTTGTTGACCTCGATGCCGCGGCGGATCATCTCCTGCTTGCGTAACAGGCCTTCATCATCGACCCCGGTGCCGCGCCCGACCATGTCTGACAGATCGCAGTTGCATAAAACGGCGCCGATGGCGGCCGAAGGCGTCGTATTGCCGATCCCCATATCACCGGTCCCGATGATATCGACGCCGTCTTGAAAAAGCCTGGATGCTTCCTGAAAACCCAACATCACGGCCTGTTCAGCTTCCGGCCGGGACATCGCCGGTCCCCGGGAAAAATTAGCGGTTCCCGGGGCAATTTTGTGAATAATCAGTCGATCGCTGGCGGGCCTATTGGCGTCCGCAAAGTCGGCAATGATACCCATATCCACCACATAAACATCAGCGCCCACATGCCGGCAAATGGCATTTATGCCGGCGCCGCCCGCCAGAAAAGTTTGAACCATGGCACCTGTGACTTCCTGCGGGTAGGCACTGACACCTTCGCTGACGATTCCATGATCGCCGGCCATCACCAGAACCGCTTTGCGATTGATCGACGGTTGCAGGGTGGCTTGGATTCCGCAAAGTTGTTCGGAGATCTCATGCAGCCGCCCTAAAGCACGCGTCGGCATAACCAGTTGCGCGGTCCTCTCCCGGGCCTTTGCAATCCACTCCTGATCGACGGGGCCAATGCCTTGCACGATTTCATTTAGATTCATTATTTCCTACCTCCTGTTTGTTATTTGTTTTTGTTATAGGTCTTATAAGTCCAATAGGGCCTATAACCAATAGGTCTTATCGGTCCAATAAAGCCAATAATCTTCGCCGGAAGGCCAAAAAAAAATCTCCAAGCGTAAAATACGCTTGAAGATT
>Ga0209536_100015265_pt1 | contig 10972 bp, 8 predicted proteins | sample DeeMarSeWOR28_12_FD_187461 | JGI IMG/M metagenome (GOLD analysis project Ga0209536, IMG submission 187461) | Marine sediment microbial communities from White Oak River estuary, North Carolina - WOR-2-8_12 (SPAdes) (version 2) | ecosystem: Environmental > Aquatic > Marine > Intertidal zone >... | reverse complement strand
GAGGAGGGGGTATGGTAGGAGCGGCTTTAGCCGCGATGGGTCTCTTGGTCATCCCAGAAACCCATCGCGGCTAAAGCCGCTCCTACATGGCCTCTACAGGTTCGGGCTAGGCAGTCGGTCCCATCAAAACCTGCCAGGAAATGCAGATGATGCCGCCCCAGGCCACGGCGAACGACAGCGTGCGGACCCAGGGGATGCCCAGTGCGTAGGCCACCGGGTGGACCAGGCGGGCCCAGAAGTAGGCGGCCGCGGCGGAGGTGGTCGCGTTATTGCTGATATCGAGCGCGTTGGCGATCAGCACCAGCACCGCGAATACCACGAGGTTTTCCACCGCGTTGTAGTGCGCTTTCTTCAGCCGCTCCGCCCAGGCCGCCATGACCAGGGGTGCTGCGGGATAGCCGACCGCGTCGCCAAGCCGGTTGCGGGTGATGACATTCAGGATGTAGGGAATCCACATCAGCGCGGTAAAGGTGCTGATCAGGGCGAGGTATTTCAGTTCGGGGGTCATGCCTGGTGCTCCTTTGGTTGTCTCACGGTTGTCTGTTATTTTCTGTAGGAGCGGCTTCAGCCGCGATTGATTGGGTCATAAGAATCGCGGCTGAAGCCGCTCCCACGGGCCGCCCCTACAAATTCGTCAGAACGGCCGCGTAGATCTCGATGGCGTCCCACAGGTTCTGCAGGCGCAGGTTTTCGTCCTTGCCGTGCTGGTTGTTGTCGTGGTTCGCGACCGGCAGGATCACCACCGGCGCGCCGGTCTCCTCCTCGATAACGTAAATGGGCAGGCTGCCGCCCATGGTCGGCATGCGGATCAGTTCGTCGTCGCGCAACTGGTTGACGATGTCAGCTACCGCGCGTGCAATGGGCAAATCGAGCGGCGCCCGGTAGGCGGGGTAGCCGCCATCTTCCCAGTCCACGCGCGCAATGCGGCCGTGCGCCGCGCGCTGTTCAGCCGTGGGATCCTGGTGCACCACCAGGTAGCCTTGCCGGGCGAGGTGCCGCTCCACGGCCTGGCGCACGTGGTCCAGTGTTTGCGCAGGCACCAGCCGCAGGCCGACCGAGGCGGTGGCCGAGGTCTGGATGCTGTTGCTCGCCCGGGGGCCGACGTTGCCGGAGCGGATGCCGCGCAGGTTGATGGCCGGGCGCATCACGGTCAGTTCCAGGCGTTCGTCCGTTTCCGGGCGGCCGATGCCCAGTTCCCCGACCAGGCCTTCATCGACCCGGGGCGCGGCCTCGATGGCGGCCATCTCCGGCAGCGCCGGCGGGATCACCTGTTCGCTGTAACCGTCGATGAGGATCTCGCCTTGCGGGCCCCGCATCGTGCCGATGAGTTCGGCGAGGCGGGCGATCGGGTTGGGCGCCCAGTTGCCGTAGTGGCCGCTGTGCAAGGGCCGGTTGGCGCCGTAGACGGTCAGGTCGAAGCCATAAGCCCCGCGCACGCCGTAAACCAGTTGCCAGCGCCGGCTCTGGTGCACCGGCCCGTCGCAGAACAGCCACAGGTCGGCAGCCAATAACTCGCGGTTCGCCGCCAGCAGCGCTTGCAGGTGGGGCGAGCCTGCTTCTTCTTCCCCGTCGAGAAACAGCTTCAGGTTGACGCTGAGTTCGGCGCCGCCAGCCGCCAGCGCATCCAGCGCCGCGGTCAGGGCCACGATCGGCGCCTTGTCGTCACCGGCCGAACGGGCGAAGATGCGCCACTCGGGGTCGAACGGCGCCTGCATCGGCACGATCTTCCCGCCACGCTCGACCAGGCCGTCGCGCAGCACCGGCGTCCAGGGGTCCGAGGCCCAGTCTTCAGCGGCGACCGGCTGGCCGTCGTAGTGGGCGTAAATCAGCAGGGTCTTCTGCGCACCGGGCGTGCGCCGTTCGGCGAACACGGCCGGCGGGCCGCCGGCCGTCTCCAGCAAGCGGACTTCGAAGCCCCGTGGCTGCAGCAGAGCGGAGATGGCGTCGGCATTGCGCCGGATGTTGACCGAGTCGCTGGCCACGTTGGGCAGGCTCAGCAGTTCGGCGAAGCCGTCCACGATCTGCTGTTCGTTGGCCTGGCGCCAGGCGCGCACCTGTTCGGCGGTTTCGGCCGGGTCGGCGCGGCAGGGCGATGTGGGGGCGAACGTCAGGATGAAAACGAGGGACAGGGGGCCAAGCAGCGCTGCGGAGCGTTTGTTCATATGTTTCGGAAACGATGGGGCGGATGGGCTAACCATAGGCTGCGGCAGGCCAATCTGCAACCGGGAACCCGAATCGGGAAGGGGTGGGGCCAATTCGACGAAAGCTTGATGCGTTGGGGTTTCAAAACAGTTATCCTTGCGCCCTATCGCGGGGTACCAGCCGGGTGCCGGGCGGAACGGAATCGGGACGGCTTCGATGAAGCGCACAGACACTTCTAATCCGGATTATTTCCACAAAGTCGTCGACTGTCAGTGGGGCTGCCCCGCGCACACCGACGTCCCCGAGTATATCCGGCTGATCGCCCAGGGCCGTTTCGCCGACGCCTACATGGTCAACCGCGAGAGCAACGTGTTCCCCGGCATCCTCGGCCGCGTCTGCGACCGCCCCTGCGAGCCCGCCTGCCGCCGGGGCCGCATGGACGAGAAACCGGTCGCCATTTGCCGCCTGAAACGCGTGGCCGCCGACCACCGCGGCGACATCACGGATCGCCTGCCGATGGCGCCCGAGAGGAAAAACGGCAAGAAGATCGCCCTGGTCGGCGCCGGACCGGCTTCGCTGACGGTCTGCAACGACCTGATGCCGCTGGGTTACGAGTGCACCATTTTCGAGGCGCAGGCCGTGGCCGGTGGCCTGATGCGCTACAACATTCCTTCTTTCCGGCTGCCTCCCAATGTCCTCGACGAGGAAATCGGTTACATCCTCGACATGGGCGTCGACATCCGCTTCAACCATCGCGTCGAGAGCATGAAGGACCTGCTGGAGCAGGGCTTCGACGCCGTTTTTGTCGGCAGCGGAGCCCCTCGCGGCAAGGAGCTCAAACTCCCCGGCCGTTACGATACGGAAAACATCCATATCGGCATCGACTGGCTCGAGTCCGTGGCCTTCGGGCACATCGACGCCATTGGCGAGCGGGTGCTGGTGATCGGCGTCGGCAACACCGCGATGGACTGTTGCAGAACCTCGTTGCGTCTCGGGGCGAAGGACGTCAAGGTCATGGCCCGCAAGCCGCGCGAGTTTTTCAAGGCGTCCGCCTGGGAACTCGAAGACGCCGAGGAGGAAAAGATCGAGATCGTCGTCAATCACTCACCCAGGGAATTCGTGGTCGAAGACGGCAAGCTCAAGGGCATGATGTTCGACCTGATGGAGTACGTGGTCGAGAACGGCCGCATCCTGGACCAGGAAATCACCGGCGAGGAGTTCTTCCCCTGTGACGACGTGGTGCTGGCCATCGGCCAGGAGAACGCCTTCCCCTGGATCGAGCGCGACATCGGCATCGAGTTCGGCCCCTGGGAAGAGCCGGTGGTGGACAAGGAAACCTACGAGTCGACGCGCGGCGGCGTGTTCTTCGGCGGCGACGCGGCCTTCGGCCCCCTCAACATCATCTGGGCGGTCGAGCATGGACACCAGGCGGCCATCTCCATCGACCGTCACTGCCAGGGTAAGTCACTGAGGGACCGCCTGCCCGTGCTGTTGCAGATGGATCCCCGCAAGATGGGCCTGCACGAGTGGAGTTACTCCAACCGTTTCGATCCGATCGCCCGGCGCAAGATGATGCACGTATCGCTGGAAAAGCGGTTCCAGGAACTGGACACCGAGGTCGAGCTGGGTTTCGACGCCGAGCAGACCGCGCAGGAAGTCGAGCGCTGCCTGAACTGCGATATCCAGACCGTGTTCACGGAGTCCCTGTGCATCGAATGCGACGCCTGCCTGGACATCTGCCCGGTGCAGTGCCTGACGATCACCAGCATCGGCACCGAAGAGGACATGGTCAAGCGCCTCAAGGCGCCCGTGCTGGAGCCGGACCAGCCGCTGTTCGTGTCGGGTGAGCTGAAGCAGACCGCCCGCGTCATGGTCAAGGACGAGAATTTCTGCATCCATTGCGGCCTGTGCGCCGAACGCTGCCCGACCGCCGCGTGGGACATGCAGAAGTCCCTGTTGAGCTTTCCACACGCCGCCGGCTACGGCGGCGACAGCGCCTCGAGTGAGCCCCCATGCCAGCAACGCAAAGCCGGGTAAACGACTTTGTCCTGAAAATCGCGACGGTCAACGGCACGGGTTCGGCCAGCGCCAACGGGCTGTTGCTGAAGGCGCTGTTCCGCATGGGTGTTCCGGTCACCGGCAAGAACCTGTTCCCCTCCAACATCCAGGGCCTGCCGACCTGGTATGAAATCCGGGCCAACAAGGACGGCTACATGTCGCGCACCGGCCGCGTGGACGTGATGGTGGCCATGAACGCGCAGACCTATGAAAAGGACCTCAACGAGGTCAGCCCGGGAGGCTTCCTGATCTTCGATTCGACCTGGCCACGCCAGGACATCCTGCAACGCGATGACATCACGGTGCTGGGCGTGCCCCTGGCCAAGCTCTGCAACGAGAATTTCGAGGTCGCCCGCATCCGCATCCTGATGAAGAACGTGGCCTGTGTCGGCGTGCTGGCTGCGTTGCTGAACCTCGACATCAGCGTGATACGCGGCCTGCTGCAGGAAACCTTCGCCAACAAGCGGAAATTGGTGGACAGCAACCTGAAGGCGATCATGCTGGGCTACGACTACGCCAGGGAGAATTTCACCTGCCCGCTGCCGGTGCACGCCGAGACGATGGGCGACAACAGCAGGAACATCATGATCACGGGCAACGAGGCCGCCGGACTGGGCTGCGTTTACGCCGGCGCCACCGTGGGCGCCTGGTATCCGATCACGCCGTCGACCTCGCTGATGGACGCCTTCAGTGGCTACTGTGAACGGTTCCGCGTGGATCCGGAGACCGGCGACAAGCGGTTCTGCATCATACAGGCGGAAGACGAACTGGCCGCCGCCGGCATCGTGCTGGGCGCCAACTGGACCGGGGCGAGGGCCTTTACACCCACGTCCGGCCCCGGCATTTCACTGATGAGCGAATTCATCGGCCTTGCCTACTACGCCGAAATTCCATCGGTTTTCATCGACGTGCAGCGGGTGGGGCCGTCCACGGGCATGCCAACGCGCACGCAACAGTGCGACCTGATGCTGTGCGCGTACGCCTCGCACGGCGACACCAAGCATCCTTTGCTGCTGCCGGCCAACCCCAAGGAGTGCTTCGAAATGGCCGTGCGCGCCTTCGATCTGGCCGAGCGTCTGCAGACGCCCGTGTTCATGCTGTCCGATCTCGACATCGGCATGAACGACTGGATGGTGCCGGAGCTGACCTGGGATGAAACTTACCGGCCCGACCGCGGCAAGGTGTTGGGGCCCGAGGAGTTGGCCAGGATGGACCGTTTCATCCGCTACCTGGACGTCGACGGCGACGGCATCACCTACCGGACCCTGCCGGGCGAAGACCCCAAGGGCGCGTACTTCACGCGCGGTTCCGGCCATGATCGCTACGGCGCCTACACGGAAAATTCCGATGCATACCAGGATGTCCTGGACCGCCTGCTGGTCAAATGGGAGACAGCCAAGAACCTGGTTCCGGATGCCGTATTGTCCAAAGCTGAGGAAGCAACCCGCCTGGGCATCGTTGCCTACGGCAGTTCCGACGGCGCCGTGATCGAGGCGCGCGACCGCCTGGCGGAACAGGGTATCCACGCGGACTATTTGCGCATCAGGGCTTTCCCCTTCAGCGCCGAAGTCGTGGAATTCCTTCACGATCACGACACGATTTTCGTGGTGGAACAGAATCGGGACGCGCAGATGCGCTCCTTGCTGACGCTGGAGTCGGCCGACACCGCCAATCGCCTCGTGCCCATCCTGCACTACAACGGCATGCCCATTCCCAGCGAATGCGTCGTCAAGGGCATCAGCGCTCACCAGGAGGCTGCAGCATGACCTTCATCCCCAAGCCGAAGATCGACCTGCCCGGCCAGCACCTGAACGATCTCGGCCTGTCGTTGCGCGACTACGAGGGCAGCCTCTCGACGCTGTGCGCCGGTTGTGGGCACGACTCGATCACCGCGGCGCTGGTGCAGGCCCTGTGGGAGATGTCCATCCGGCCCGAAATGCTGATCAAGATGTCCGGCATCGGCTGCTCCTCCAAGACGCCGGCCTATTTCGTGCATGGCGCGCACGGCTTCAACTCCGTGCACGGCCGCATGCCATCGGTTGCGACTGGCGCGTCGGCCGCCAACCGCGACCTGATCTGTATCGGCATCTCCGGCGACGGGGATTCGCTGTCGATCGGCTTCGGCCAGTTCGGCCACGTGATCCGCCGCAACGTGAACATGCTCTACCTGATCGAGAACAACGGCGTGTACGGTCTCACCAAGGGCCAGTTCTCGGCTTCGGCCGACGCCGGCAGTTCGGCGAAAAACGGCGCCATCAACCAGATGCAGAACATCAACACGGTCGCCACCGCGATCTCCATGGGCGTCAGCTTTGTCGGGCGCGCGTTTTCCGGCGACCGCGAACAACTGGTCCCGCTGATCAAGGCGGCCATCGCCCACCCCGGCTGTGCCGTGCTGGACGTGGTTTCACCGTGCGTGACGTTCAATGACCACGAAGGGTCGACCAAGAGCTACGCATACACGCGCAAGCACAAGAAGCTGGCGACCGAGGCCGACCTGATTCCGCCGAGGGGCGAGATCAAGGCCAGCTACTACGCGGGCGACACGCACCCCGTCCGGCTCCACGACGGATCGACCATCATCCTGAAAAAGGCCGATCCCGATTACGACCCGACGCGGCGCAACAACGCGCTGGCTTACCTGGAACGGCACCGGCGCCGCGGCCAGATTGTCACGGGCCTGCTGTTCATAGACCAGAACGTACCGGACATGCACATCCAGTCCCGGACCGTGTCCACCCCGCTCAAGGACCTGGAATACCGCGATCTCAACCCGGGTGGCGCGGCGCTGGCCGAATTGCAGCGTGGCATGAAATAGGGAGCCGGGAAAGACGGGCTCCACCGAACGGGCGGGCGCCTGAAGGGGGCCGCCCTATCCGCCCAGCGCCGCCGGGTTGCTGATATCGCCCTTGTTGAAGTCCACGTACTCCTCGCTGAGGTCGCAGGCGTAGACGACGGCCTTGCCCCGGCCCAGGTTCAACCGGATGTGCAGATCGAATTCCGCCGGCGCCACGCAGGCGCACAGGGTCGCGAAATCGACCGGGGTGGGCAGGCCGCGGCGCAGGGACCAGGTGATGTCCTTGCTGCCCGGCGCGCTGTAGCCCAGGTCGACCTTCTCCTCGACGATGCGGGCCGGTGAATAACCCAGCGCGTCGATGATGCGGCCCCAGTTGGGGTCGCCGCCGAACCAGCTGGTCTTGACCAGCACGCTGTTGCCGACCCAGCGCGCCGCGCGGTCGGCGTCGAGATGGCTGCGCGCCCCGCTGACGCGGATGTTCACGACGCGCGTCACGCCTTCGCCGTCCGAAACGATCTTGCGGGCCAGCGTCTGGCAGACCAGGTTCAGGGCCTGCTGGAAACGTTTGCCGTCACCGCTGTCCAGGCCTTTGATGGTCGGGTTCTCCGCCATCCCGTTGGCCAGGGCGAGCACGGTGTCGTTGGTGCTCATGTCGCCGTCGATCGTGATCCGGTTGAAGGTGACGGCGACCGCCTCGCGCAGGGCGCGCTTCAGCGCGCGCGAACTGATCGCCGCGTCGGAGGTGATGAAGCCCAACATCGTCGCGTGCAGCGGCCGCGAGGCCGGGCGCTTGCCGGTCGGGCTCATGCCCGGCTCGATCATGCCCGCGCCCTTGGCGATGCCGCCAATGGTGACCGTCTTGCCGCCCGCCAGAAACTGCACCGCCACTTCCTTGGAAACGGAGTCGCTGGTCATGATGGCTTCGGCGGCATTGGCCGCTGATTCGCGGCTGTGGGACAGCCGCCCGGCGGCCGCCTCGATGCCGGCCATGACCCGGTCCATCGGCATGGGCAGGCCGATGCGGCCGGTGGAGCAAACCAGCACGTCCTGTTCGGCCAAACCCATTGCCCGCGCGGCCATCCTGACCATGGCCGTGGCGTCCTTCATGCCCTGCTTCCCGGTGCAGGCATTGGCGTTGCCGCTGTTCGACACGATTGCCTGGGCCCGGGCCTTGCTGGCGTGCGGCAGGCTGACCTTGACCGGCGCAGCGCAGACCTGGTTGGTCGTGAACATGCCGGCCACCGCCGCGGGGCCGTCCGAGGCGATCAGCATCAGGTCGCGCTTGGGGCCCTTGTCGGAGCCCTTGCCGGTACCCAGCCGCTTGATATCGCAGAAGACACCCGCGGCCCGGAAGCCTCGAGGCGACGTGATGGAACCTTCGATTACACGGATTCGCTCGCTCATGGGGTCATGATATAGGCGTCGCGCAAATGGAGCACAGGGTTATTTGAAATGAGGGGGGCGGCCGGCGCCCCCGGTTGGTTCCGCCACGCGGCATTCGGCCGGCGCCCCTGTTATGATTTGGCCCTGAGCACGTCATTCACCGAACCCGGGTCGCAGAAGGAGTCGCCGCCATCGAAAAGTTGATCGAATACGGGATGGCGATTGGGCAGAGGCTGCTGGAACTGTCCAGCCAGACGGCCACTCTTCTGCAATTGGCGATTGTCGCGACGCTGGTGCTGGTAGCGCGGCTCGTGGCCTGGCGGCTGGAGCCGAAGCTCGAAGCCCGCCTCCGTTCGATCGAGTCCCCCAATCACAAGATGATGCGGCTCGCGGTCGTGTTGCTGCGGCGGCTGGACTGGGCGGTGTTCATCATCCTTTCCGGGATCGCTGTGCTTCTCATGCAGGCGTTCGGCTGGCCGGGATCCGCATACGTGGTCGAGACCGCCACGCTGCTGGCGCTGGCCTGGCTGGTCCTGCGCCTGCTGAGCCAGCTGATAAAGAGCCGGCCGCTCGGCAAGATGATCTCGATCGGCGTCTGGGTCTACGTGGCCCTGCTGGTGCTGGGGCTGACGGACGATGCCGCGATCCTGCTCGAGGCGGCGGGCTTCGAAGTCGGCAACTTCAGGCTTTCACTGCTGCTGATCGTCAAGATGGTGGTTTTTGTCGGCGTCCTGCTGTGGGTGGCCATCGGCCTGGGGAACTTCATCGACCGGCGCCTGCAGGGGTCGGAGGAGCTGACTCCGTCGCTGGCCGTGCTGATCGGCAAGGTCGCGAAGATCGTGCTGATCGTGGCGGCCACGCTGATCGGCCTGTCCGGCCTCGGCATCGACCTGACCGTGTTCGCGGTGTTTTCAGGCGCCATCGGCGTCGGCCTGGGCTTCGGGCTGCAGAAAGTCGTCTCCAACTTCATCTCGGGCATCATCATCCTGATGGACCGTTCCATCAAACCCGGCGACACCATCACCCTGGGCGAGACCTTTGGCTGGGTCCGCGAGTTGCGCGCCCGCTTTGTTTCCGTCGTGACCCGCGACGGCAAGGAATACCTGATTCCCAACGAGGACTTCATCACCCACGAGGTCATCAACTGGTCCTTTACGGATTCGCTGGTGCGGCTCGACGTCAACTTCGGCGTTTCCTACGACTCCAATCCGCACGAGGTCAGCTCACTGGCGATAGCGGCGGCCGCCGCCTGTTCCCGCGTGTATGGGAGGAAGACTCCGGTTTGCTGGATGACCGGGTTCGGCGACTCTTCCCTGGATTTCGTCCTGCGGTTCTGGATTGACGATCCACGCGAAGGGTTGACGAACATCCGCGGCATCGTGCTCCTGGCCCTCTGGGACGCCTTCAGGGAACACGGCATCGGCATTCCGTACCCGCACCGCGAAATTCTCATGAAAACGCCGGTCGTCGTTGCCCGGGGCGACGAACCCGGCGACTGATACCCGGCGCACTAGTTCCGCGGTCCGCCAGCGCGACTGCGGAATCGCCGTCAGCGTATAATGGGAGTTCCTCCATGAAGATTCCGGAGCACCGACGTGCGTGACCTTGCACACCTCTTTTGCCTGCTTGCCGTGACGATGGTCATGGCTTCCCCTGCCTTCGCGCAGACGACGCCGGCTGGCGGTTCCCAATGGCGCAACACCCTCGAAATCTACCTGATGGGCCCGAATCTCGACGGCTCGGTCGGCCTCGGCCCGGTGGATGGCGACGTGGACGTGGACCCCGGAACAATTTTCGAAGCCCTCGACGGCGCTTTTCTGGGCAGCTACGTCGGCGAAGCGGAGCGCTGGGGCGTGCTCGCCGACCTGGCCTACATGGACCTCAAAGCGGAGGGCACGGGCCCGTTGGGGGCGGTCAACTACGACGTGAACGTCAAGCAGACGATTTTCGGGCTGGTCGGCCTGTACCGGCTTACCGATACGCTGCAGTTGACCTTTGGCGGCCGCTACGTGGACGTGACCAACCGGCTGACCCTGACGGGTCCTGACCGGGAGGGTGGCCTGAAGGCCGCCGAGAACTGGATCGACCCGACCGTCGGCCTGCGGTATGTCGCGCCGCTGGGCGAGAAGTGGGTATTCAATGGAATGGCCGACATCGGGGGGGCCGGCGTGGGTTCCGACCTCACCTGGTTACTGTCCGCAAACATCGCCTACCGGATCACGGGGCGCACGCAATTCTACGCCGGCTATCGTTACATCTATTTCGACTATGAGGACGGCGAAGGGCGTGACCGCTTCAAATTCGACATGGCCCAGCATGGCTTTCTGGCCGGCTTCCGTTTCGAGTTCTGAGTACGAAACAAGCCCGCCTGACGGGCCGTATAGTAGAACTATCTAATGTAGTAGAAGGTATATTAGTATATACTGATATTTTTAACGAGAGTCAGGCTCATGACCAGCGTATCCTTTGCCGCCCGACCGTATCGTGCGGGCGGCGTGGCCAGGCGTTTGCCGTTTTCGATCATCCTCGGTGTGACCATGATGTTCGCCTTGTCCCCGGCGAGCGCAGCCGGGCTGCCGGCCGTGCCGGCGG
>Ga0209536_100015264_pt1 | contig 10972 bp, 8 predicted proteins | sample DeeMarSeWOR28_12_FD_187461 | JGI IMG/M metagenome (GOLD analysis project Ga0209536, IMG submission 187461) | Marine sediment microbial communities from White Oak River estuary, North Carolina - WOR-2-8_12 (SPAdes) (version 2) | ecosystem: Environmental > Aquatic > Marine > Intertidal zone >... | reverse complement strand
CTAGAGGAGACGGGCATGACAACAAGACGACCGTGGTCGGCGCGCATGGGCCTCGCCCTGGCACTGGCGCTCGCCGCGTTCGGCGGGTGCGACGACGACGGCTTGGGCGGCCTGACCGGCTCATACGCGGTCGTCCTCTCGCCGGGCGAGCCGCTGCTCGTGCTGCTGCCTCCGATTCCCGCCTGGCAGACGAGCGTGATCGGGGCGATGGCGGCCGGCGTGCTGGCGATCCCCAGCTCGATCGCCGTCCTCGGCCCCGAGGACATCCGACATCGTGCGCGCCACAGCGGCGCGGTCGCCGTCGTCGCCACCCACGCCCATACGCACGAGATCGATCGACTCGCGGCGGATCTGCCCGGGCTCAGGCATCGGCTGCTCGTCCGGGAGGATCCAGGCGAGCCTCCGGCCCACGGTCCCTGGATCGACTTCGCCGAGGCCCTCGCTACGGCCGACCCCGCCCATCCGATTCGCGACACGCGCCTCGATGACCCTGCTCTGGTGCTCTACACGTCGGGCACGACGGGTCCCGCGAAGGCCGTGCTGCACGATCACGGCTATGCCTTCGCAGCAGCACGACAGGCCACGCATTGGCACGGACTCCGCGAGCACGACCGCTTCTGGCCGACCACCGGCTGGGCCAAGGCGGCCTTCGTGCCCTGGTCGTGTGGCGCCGAGATCGTCGTCGCCCGCAACCGGCTCACTCCGACGGAGCAGATCGAGGCCCTCGAAGCGCTCGCTCCCGACGTCTTTTGCGCGCCGCCGACGCAGTACCGCGCGTTGGTCAAGGAAGACCTGACGCGCCTGCGCGGGTGCGGCCTGCGCGAATGCGTGGCGGCGGGCGAGCCGCTCAATCCCGAGGTCATCGAGGCCTGGCGCGCAGCGACCGGGCTGCGCATTCGCGACGGCTATGGCCAGAGCGAAGCCGGCCTGCTGGTGGCCAATCTGGTCGCTGCAGCGCCTCGGGACGGCTCGATGGGACGACCGCTGCCCGGCCTCAGCGTCGACGTGATCGACGAGCGGGGCATGCCACGAGCCTCCGGCGTCGAGGGCGATCTGGCGGTCCGCCGTCCCGCCACGGGCCTCTTCCGCGAGTACTGGAAGGACCCCGAGGCCACGCGCGCGACGAGACGGGGCGACTGGTACCTGACCGGGGACCGCGGTCGCCGAGACGCCGACGGCTACCTCTGGTTCATCGGCCGAGCCGACGACGTGATCCTCTCGGGCAGCCATCGCATCGGCCCTTTCGAGATCGAGAGCCGCCTGCTCGAGCATCCCGACGTCGTCGAGGCTGCCGCGGTCGCCCTGCCCGACCCGGAGCTCGGCCAGGTCGTGAAGGCCTGGGTCGTCCTTCGCGCCGGCGTCGTGGGAGATCCGATACTCGAGGAGGCGCTGCGGCAGCTGTTTCGCGAGACCGAACGCGAACGTCGGCCGGCGGCCTTCGCTTTCGTCGACAGCCTGCCGAAGACGGCCACGGGAAAAATCCTGCGAAGACGACTTCGGGAGCGCCAGGCGGACTGATACGCGCCTAACGTTCCCACCGACGTTCCAGGTCGTGCGCGAGATGTCGGGCCGACAGGAAGTTGTGCAGGCTGCTCCAGACCGCCGTGAGCGCCACGGCAGAGAGCGTGTAGCGCACGGCCTCCGAGCCCAGTCGAGGCTCCAGCACGTCGTTCATCACGCCGACGAAGAAGGGGCCGAGCCCGGCACCGACCAGGCTCAGCAGCAGCAGATTGATCGCGGAGGCAAGCGAGCGCATCCGCGCCGGCGCCAGCGCCTGTGTCGTCACGTGGATGCCGGGCGTCGAGGTCCCCATCAGGAAGGCCGAGATCACCAGGCAGCCGAAGGCGAGCGTCCGCCCGGGCAGAAACAGGAAGCCGAGCGCGAAGGGCGCGAACGCGAGCATCGTGATGCCCGCATAGCCCTGCAGCCAGCGGATATCCCTGCGCATCAGCCGATCGGTCAGGATTCCCCCCACGAAGATCCCGATGCCCGCCGGCAGCGAGGAATAGAGCGCCAGCGAGGTCCCGATCTCACTCGGCGAGAGACCGTGGACCCGCGTCAGGAAGGGCGGATACCAGATCATCGAGCCCGAGAACGCGAAGGAGTGCAGGCTCGCCGATGCGACCAGATGCCGGTAGGAGGGGATCCGAGCGAGCACGCCGATCGCCGTGAGCCAGCTCTCCCTGCCGCGCGGGAGCGGGTTGCCTTCGAAGCGACCGCGAGGCGGCTCGCGCACGGTGAAGCGCATCAGGACAGCAAGCAGCACGCCCGGCACGCCCGCGACGACGAAGACCATCCGCCAGCCCCAGATCTCGCCGACCCAGCCGCCCACCAGATGCGCCATCGCGACGCCGGTGCTCGCCCCGACCGTGAAGACGGCGAGCGCGAAGGCGCGCCGCTCCGGCGGAAAGTAGTCCGAGATCAGCGCATGGGAGGGAGGCGTGCCGGCCGCCTCGCCGACACCGACCCCCAGTCTCGCGACGACCAGCTGCCCGAAATGGCCGACCATTCCGGACGCCAGCGTGAGTCCGCTCCAGACCAGCAGCCCGAGTGAGATGATCGAGCGACGCACGCCTCGATCGGCCCAGCGCGCGATGGGGATCCCCGCCAGCGCGTAGAAGAGCGCGAAGGAAGGCCCGGTCAGAAATCCGATCGCCGTATCCGAGACACCGAACTCCGCCTTGATCGGCACGACCAGCATGCCGAGGATCTGGCGATCGAGCATGTTGAGAACGGCGACGCCGAAGAGCAGCACGAGCACGTAGGTCGAGTAGACCTGCGAGACGGCGAAAGCCTCGGGCGCCGGCGGAGGCGACGGATCCGACGGAGAAGCTGCATCCCCGTTCGCGCTGCTCATGCGGGGCCGATCATCCGGACACAGGAGACCCCGCGAAGCCTCGCGGCGCGGGTCGGGCTCGTCCTGAAAGTTTCCATCGATCTCCCCACCCGTGGCCCGGCTCGCCACGCGCTCCGCGCAGGCATTGCAGCATAGAGCAAGCGGGGCCCGACGAACGGACGAATCCAGAGACCCTTGGCGCTCGACCTCGCCCCGCGCCGGCGACGCATCCCCCCGAGCCCGACCCGTTGCGCTTCGCTCGTCGTCCCGCGTGGGCCGCTCTGCGCCAGGCCGAGCGGATCCCGGAGCGTGCTAGGCTGCCGCGCCGTGAGCCCCCGAAGAGTGAGACGAGCGCCCGAGGCGGCGCGGGAGGAGATCCTGCTGGCCGCCGAGGCCGCTCTGCAGGACGTCGACCCGAGCGCCTTGACCGTCGAGCTGCTGATGGAACGGACGGGCATGACCCGCTCTTCCTTCTACCACTACTTCAAGAGCCTCGACGAAGTCGCGATCGCCCTCTTCGAACGCATCGAGGCAGAGGTGAGCGGCGCGGTCGACGACTGGCTCTCGGTGGACGGCGTCGTGCCCGATGCCGATCCACGCGCGGCGACCGTCGAGTACCTGACGCGCATGTTCGAGGTCTGGCGTCGACACGCGACCCTGATGCGGGCCATGGAGCATGCCGCGGGCCGCAGCGGCGCGGCCTACGAGCAGTGGCGGGGCCGGGTCGTGGACGGCTACATCGCCCGCACCGCCGACTTCATCCGGGCACAGGTCGCCGCCGGCCGCAGCCGGGTGAGCGATCCCGAGGCGATCGCGAGCGCGCTGATCCTGATGAACGTGGCGGTGGCGACGGATCAGGCCCTGCGCGACGAGCCGGCGTCGCCCGAGAAGCTCGGAGCGACCGTAGGCACGATCTGGAACGCCACACTCTACGGAAATTAAGGGGTTTTTCGATCTTGTTGACATGTCGTTGATAGCTGATCTACTATTGACGAAACGTTGATAAGAGAAGGAATGTCCGCATGGATGCCGCGTCTGACCTCGACCGACTCGATCAGCTCGAAGCCCATCCAGGCTGGGCCAAGCAGGGACGACAGCCGCGGATCGCCATCATCGGCGCCGGCATGTCCGGCATCGCGGCGGTCGTGAAGCTTCGCCGCGCCGGCTACACCGACCTGACGGTCTTCGAGAAGGCCGACCGCGTCGGCGGCACCTGGCGTGAGAACCAGTACCCCGGCCTCTCCTGCGACGTACCCTCCTACTGGTACTCCTTCACCTTCGCGAAGAATCCCGACTGGTCCCACCGCTTCTCCTACGGCCCGGAGATCCAGGCCTACATGGAGAAGACGGCGCGCGACTTCGGGGTCACCGAGATCACCCGCTTCGAGACGCCCGTCACCGAGCTGCGCTACGAGGCGCCGACCTGGCGTCTCACTACGGGCCGCGGCGACGTCGAGCGCTTCGACATCGTGATCAGCGCCACGGGCGTCCTGCATCACCCCGCTCTCCCCGACATCCCGGGGCTCGACCAGTTCGAAGGCCCAGCCTTTCACTCCGCGCGCTGGGATCATTCGGTCGACCTCGCGGGCAAGCGCGTCGGTGTGATCGGCACGGGCTCGACCGCGGCCCAGATCGTCGGTGAGATCGGACCCGAGGTCGGTCATCTCGACGTCTTCCAGCGCACCCCCCAATGGATGGCGCCCTTCCCGCAGAAGAAGTACTCGGAGCCTTGGAAACGCTTCCTCAAGCTCTTCCCCTTCGTCCAGACCTTTCTCTACCACTTCTACTACTGGTTCATGAGCAGCCGCATCGGCGGGGCCGTATTAGGCGACGAGAAGGCCCATGCCAAGCTGGCCGAATCCTGCCGCGCGAACCTCGAGCAGAACGTTCCGGATCCCGAGCTCCGCAAGAAGCTCACGCCGGACTACCAGGCCGCCTGCAAGCGGATCGTGATCTGCTCGTCCTTCTATCCCGCGATCTCCGCGGACAACGCCGAGCTGGTCACCGAGGGCATCGACCGCATCGAGCCCGGCGGCGTGCGCACCGCCGACGGAAAGCTCCACGAGCTCGACGTGCTGGTGCTCGCGACGGGCTTCGACCCGACGCGCTTCATCCTGCCGACGAAGGTCACGGGCGAGCACGGCGTGGATCTCGAGAAGCGCTGGGACGATGCCCCGCGCGCCCATCGCGCCATGAGCGTGCCCGGCTTCCCGAATTTCTGGATGATCGAAGGGCCGACCGGTCCCGTCGGAAACCTCTCGCTGATCACGATCAGCGAGTATCAGATCGGCTACATCATCCAGTGTCTCGACAAGATGAAGCAGGACGGCCTCGACGCAATCGCCCCGCGCGAGGAGTCGTTCGAGGCCTACAACGCCCTGCTGCGCGAAGGACTCAAGAAGACGATCTGGATGACCGGCGGCTGCCACAGCTGGTACATCGACAAGACCGGCATGCCCAATCTCTACCCCTTCTCGCCGAAGCGCTTCAAGGAAGAGATGAGGCAGCCCGACTTCTCGGAGTACCGACTGATCGAGGAGGCGTCCTAGGCGGCGGACGGAGGGCCGGCGCGGCTTCGCCTCTGGGCAACACGGCCGCCGGCACGCCTGCTAAGCGTGTCAGCAAGAGCGACGGAACGCACGCCGCGCGAACGCGAGCGTGCGCTCCGCCGAGGGCCGAGGCGCGGTGCTGAGGCCGAGCGCAAGGGCCGAGGCGTGGAAGAGGCTCAGGCCTCGCCGCGAATCTGCGCGATGGTCGGGCCGATCTCGTCGACGATGGGCGCTAGCTCCGACGTGTCGAAGCCGTAGACCTCGGCCGCCGTCGTCCCGAGGATCGATCGGATCTCCTCCTCGGGATAGTCACCGAAGGTCATCGTCAGCTCCTTCATCGTCTTGGGCCAGGTGCCCTCGAGATGCGGATAATCCGAGCCCCACATCAGCTTGTCGACGCCGACCTCGTAGCGGAGCTTGCCCTCGTGCGGTCGCAGGAACGAAGCGCCGATATAGCAGTTGCGCTGGAAGTATCCGGTCGGGCCGAGCGACAGCTCCTTCGTGAAATGCTTGAAGATCGGATCGGCGGCCTTGAACTCGAGCACGCGCAGCTTCTCGATGATCCAGCCGACGCCGGCCTCGCTGATGATGTACTTGAGCTTCGGGTGTCGCTCGAAGACGCCGCCCCAGAGCAGCGCCGTGAACGGCCGCTGCGCCCACATGTCGACCTCCGAGATGAACATCGCCGTCGCACCCGGCACGTCGCCGTAGTCGGGCGACCAGCCGGAATGCGACTGGATCGGCAGGTCGAGCTCCTCGCAGACGGCCCAGATCGGCTCGTAGCGCGGATGATGGTAGAAGGGATGATCGCCGGTACTGGAGGGCAGCAGCACGCCTCCCCAGAGTCCCATCTCGCGCGCCGCCCGGATCTCCTTCACCGTCACGTCGATGTCGTCGACGTTGATCAAGGCGACGCCCGCGTGACGCGTCGGGTTGGTGTTGCAGAAGTCCGCCAGCCAACGGTTGTAGGCCTGGCATCCGACGAGACTCTGCTCGGGCGTGACTTTGTATCGGTACTGCATCAGGCCCGCTCCGAAGGGCGCCATCTGCGGGAAGATGACTTCGCCCGCGACACCATCACCGTTCAGCTCCTGGACGCGGGTCGCAGGATCGAACTCGCCGCGCCGCGGCGCGAAGGGGCTCGTCTCGTCGGTCAGCGTCTCGAGGATCTGCGCGTCGGTCAGCCTCGTCGCGGGATCGGACATCGCCTTCATGCGCCCCCCGCCCTGCTCGCCGCCCTCTTCGACGTAGGCCTCGACCGCCTCCTGATCGAAGAAGGTGCCGGCCCGCGACATCATTTCGCGCGCGTGCGCGACCCACCAGGCCATCGCCGCCTCGTGGAATTCCTTGGGCATGTATTCGTTGTAAGTCGCGGGCAGCGCCCCCGCATGGCAATCCGAGCTGATCATCATCACTTTGGACATCTTGGATCCCTCTCTCGCTTTGTCCGGCTCGTTGTTCCGGATCGTTCCCCTGGACTCGATGACCCTGGCTGCTCAGCCGAGTCCCATGTGTTCCAGCTCGATGGGGCATTGCCCCGCGGCGAGCTTCTCGGCCCGCTCCTTCAGCTGGGCCTCCATCGACTCGCGACCGATCATGATCACGAAGTCCTCCTTCCGGATTCCCTCGAGCGCGAACCGCGCCAGCTCGTCGAGATCCTGCACCGGCATCTCGAAGCCGGCCTTCTTCGCCCCTTCCATGAAGGCTTCGAAGGTCGTCTCCTGCCCCGGATCGACCTCCTTCTCGCGTGCGAGCTGCTTTGGCCGATTGCGCTTGGTCGTCCAGATCCCGGTGTTCAGGAGTCCGCCGGAAGGATAGAAGATCGCCGCGCGCAGGTTCGTGCCGCGACCCACGAGCTGCGCCGCGAGACATTCCGTCATGATCGAGACGGCGGCCTTGCTCGAGGCGTAGACGACCTGCTGGGCCAGAGGCGAGATCCCGCCGTCACCCGACGACGTATTGATCACGAAGCCCTCCTCGCCCGAAGCGATCATGCGCGGAACGAAGGCCTGAACGCCGTGGGCCACGCCATTCACGTTCACGCCGTGCACCCACTCGAAATCCGACGACTCGGTGTCCCAGAGATCGAGGTTCGGCGCCGAAACGCCCGCGTTGTTGAAGAGCAGGTGGCAGTTGCCGTAGGTCTCGAAGACCCGGTCGGCCAGCGCCTTCACGGAGTCGAAATCCGAGACATCGGTCACGACGCCCATCACCTCGCCACCGAGCTCCTTCGTGGCCTTCTCGAGCGCCGCCGCCTCGACGTCCGCGATCACGACCTTCATGCCCTCTGCCAGACAGGCCTTGGCGAGCGCCTTGCCGATTCCGCTCGCGCCGCCGGTCACGACCGCGACTCGGCCCCTGAATTCCTTCATGTCCTGAAGCTCCTCTGCGCCGAATCGAAGTCGAGCGCTCTCTGGTCGATCGAACGAGACAGGTTCGCGCCGCGCCTAACGCGTGGCTGGCTGCAGGCTCTCCGCCAGCAGCCCGGCCACGGAGGCCGCGCGCTCCGCGATGGGAAAATCCTCGAAATGCACCCAGCCAAGCGCCACCGACCCGAGCAGGCTGGCCGCGATCATGGCGAGGCTCTCGACCGGCACGTCGCTTCGCACGCGACCGCGAGCCACCGACTCCTGCATGTAGCGCTCGAACGCAGCGTGGTAGCGCCGGTCGTTGTCCGCCGGAGACTCGGAGTAGGCGATCGAATAGATCCGGCCGAGCAGATCCCGCCGAAACTGCTTCTGGTTGTCTTCCTCCTGACCGGGGCTCTCGAGCAGGGTCACGAGATGCTCTTCGATCGTGCCGTCCTGCTTCGACAGGTCCTCGAGGAGCTGCTCCAGATTCGAGATCGCCTGATCCGCCATCATGCGGAGCACCTCGTGCTTCTCGGCGAAGTGATTGAAGAAGGTTCCGTAGGCGATGTCGGCGCGCTCGCAGAGCAGCGCGACGGGCGTCGCGTCGTAGCCCTGGGTCTCGAAGAGCTCCCAAGCGGCCTCGAGCACGCGCGCGCGAACCTCGATCCGCCGACGTTCTCGACGACTCAGGCTCGCGTCCTCGCTCGTGACCTCGACTGCATCTCCGACAGGCACCATGAATCAAGACTCCTCGTGAGGCCGACGCTCCCGCGACGTGCCTCCCGACCTAACGGGGCTCGTCGCGGAACCAGGCGCGCTCGGGTCCGATCCGCTCTGCGAGCGGATTCAATGCGTCGAGGTCGAAGCCGTAGAACTCAGCCGCGTTGCCTCCGAGCATCGCGGCGATCTCGTCCTCCGGCAGCCCGTGCAGCGTCTCGACCATCATCTTGCGCGTATGCGGCCAGGTGCCTTCGGGATGCGGATAGTCCGTCCCCCACATGATGTTTCCGACGCCGATCTCGTAGCGGAGCTCCGCCTCGCGGCGCGACATACAGGAGCTCCCGATCCGCACGTTGCGCCGGAAATACTCGCTCGGCTTCATCGACATGTGCTTCTTGTAGCCGGTGCCGAGCTTGGCCGAGAAATGATGGTCGTCGTAGCGCTGATCCATCAGCTCGAGCAGCTCGGGAACCCAGATCGAGCTGCCCTCCGTGATCGCCAGCTTGAGCTTCGGATGGCGCTCGAAGACTCCCGCCCAGATCATGAAGACCAGCGGTCGGGACAGCCACCAGGCCACCTCGGTGACATAGATCCCGAGCGCACCGGGCATCTCGACCGCCGCAGTGCCGGGGGCCTGGCTCGCGCCGAAGATGTCGGCCCCGAAATAGTCCTGCATGGGGGCCGCACCCGAGTGGAGGTGGAGGATGATTCCGAGATCCGCGCAGGTCGCCCAGAGCGGCTCGTATTTGGGGTGGTGGTAGGGGGTCTGGTCCATCCAGAGATGCGGCAGCATCACGCCGCCGAGACCGTTCTCCGCGGCCCACTTCACCTCGCGGATGGCCTCATCGAGGTCCCAGAAGGGCGGAACGAGCGCCAGCCCGAAGCGCCGCGTCGGCTCCTGCGCCACGAACTCCGAGATCCATCTGTTATGCGAGCGCGCCCCGGCCCATTGCAGCTCGGGATTCGCGCCCATCGGCATCAATCCGAGATCACCACCGAAGGGCGGCGAGTTCTCCTCGGTGAGCCCGTCGACGAAGAGAATCTCCGCGGCCACTCCGTCTGCGTCCAGGATCTCATTGCGGCGATCGCTGTCCCAGGCCCCCGCGAGCCCGTAGTCCTTGCCCTCGGCCCACTTCTTCGACTCGTTCCGCATCTCGAGGGAGTCGCCCGCGGCCGCCAGCATCTCCATCCTCGCCTTGTGCTGTACGTCGAACTCGTCGCGGTACTTCGGATCGAGGTATTCGCGGTAGACCTCGGGGCGGGGGCCGGCGTGGCCGTCGGAGGAAATAACGAGAAAACGATCCATGACCTCTCCTCTGCTTCTCGATGATGGGCACCGTGACTCGGGGGGCGTCTGCGGCGCGACGGCGCATCGTGACCGTCGTGTGGGCATCGGCTCCAGCGGCCTCACCGCTGTCATCGCGCGACCTCGCGATGACGCCTGCCCGACGCGGGCGCTGCCCGACAACTTTGTACCGTAGTACAAATTCGTACTCAGGTACACGAGATCGGCCAAAAGCGTCCCAGGACACTCTAAGCATCCGTTATTCAAACGCTTTCAAAGGTCGGCGGGATACGAGGGAGGCCGCGCGTCGAGCGGATTTGCCCGCGTCCCCGCCAGCAGCCTGGGTGCGGTCGGACTCAGCCGGCCTGGTCGACCTCGCGCTGGCTCTCACGCGACGGCGCCCGGAGATGGCCGAGCCCCGACATGATCAGTGTCAGATCGAGCGGCTCGTCGTCTCCGGGCTCGGGCCCGCGTACCGGCGCGGGCACCGACGCGGCGTCCGACGGACGACCGATCGAACGCGCTTCCACCGCCGCCTCGAGCTCGCGCAGCGCCTCGTGGATCCCGTCGGCGTAGATCCAGGGATCACGGACCAACCTGCGGTCGACCAGGAATCCGAAGTCCACCTGGTCGTCATGGGAGACGGCCGTGACGTTCATGCCGTTGGCGACCTGCAACATCGAGATCGGGTAGAGCTCCTCGACCCGCGCCCCGGCCATGTAGAGCGGCACGGGCAGCCCGCGAACGTTCGAGATCACGAGATTTCCCGGCAGCGGGATCAACGAGGGCAGACCGTGGGCGACGCGCGTGAGCAGCCGCAGGACGCCGGGCGCGAGACATTGCCCGAGCGCGGTCAGGGTCTCGAATGCGCCAGCCGCGAGGCGCTGCTTCGCCGCCTGCGCGCTCTCGTGAATCGCCGCGAGGCGCCCCGCGACGTCCTCGATCTGCGTCGCCAGACTCACCGGCATGCTCGAGATCTGGTTGCCGAAGCTCTGGTCCCCCTGCTGCCGGAGCGAGACCGGACACAGCCCGACCACCGCTTCCTCGGGAAGCGCGTCCTGCTCGAGCAGCCCGCGCCGCAGACTCGAAGCCACCAGCTCGAGCAGCACGTCGTTCATCGTCACATCGAAATGCTTCTTGGCATCGCGCAAGGGCCCGAGCGGAACCGTGGCGAAGGCGAAGATTGCGGAGCTGTTGGGCGTCGAGATCAACAGGGTCTGCCCGTGCAAGA
>Ga0209536_100015263_pt1 | contig 10972 bp, 11 predicted proteins | sample DeeMarSeWOR28_12_FD_187461 | JGI IMG/M metagenome (GOLD analysis project Ga0209536, IMG submission 187461) | Marine sediment microbial communities from White Oak River estuary, North Carolina - WOR-2-8_12 (SPAdes) (version 2) | ecosystem: Environmental > Aquatic > Marine > Intertidal zone >... | reverse complement strand
AGGTGTATCCCTCTGTAAAATAATTGTGCAAAAGGGGCTGTACCCTGTCCAGGGCATTGGCAAGCCGGGATTCCGCCGTCTCTCTGGCTTCAAATTCCTGCCACAGTTTTAGAAAAGATCGGGCCTGATCTTCTGGCAGAATATTAAAGATCCGATCGGCAGCCTGAACTTCCCGCCGGGCCTGATCCTGCCTTCCTTGGTCATCGTAACAAAAAGTATCCCCGGCATCGATTTCAACCAGATCATGAATCAGGAGCATCTTTACTACTCGAAACATATCAATTGCATCGCCTCGGGCATATTCCGACAAAACCAAAGCCAGCAGGGCAATATGCCAGGAGTGTTCTGCCGAATTTTCACGCCGGGATCGATCCATGAGAACGCTACGCCGCAATGTGTTTTTTAATTTATCGGCTTCCAGGAGAAACTTAATCTGCCTTTTGAAACGCCTGCTCTGATCCGAGGTCAACTCACTTTCAATCTTCTCAACTATACTAAGATCATCAATCATATCGATGGTCATCACCTGACTCCATTATTTGTATTTTTCCACCAATTCTGTGCGCTTTTCATCCGGCAGGGATCTGATATAAGATTTCCACCCCGGGCACCATCCAATATGCCATTTCCAGATTCGGCCTAAAATTGATCGAGGATTTTTTTCATACCGGGCTCTCATTTTACATTTTTCACAGCGCTGCATAATCTAACCTCCATTGGCGTTTATTTCCTATTGAGTCCTTTTGTCAACTTTGGTTTAAACATACTGAAATCAAGCTCGAGGTTTCAGGTGTCGGGTGTCAGGTGTCAGGACTAAAATAAAAGATTTCAGGTCACCTATATTTATTGCATATACCCGAAGATAATGTATTCTAATCAGATCCAGGAATCAGCGCCCAAAGGGACATACAGCTGCACAAATACCGCAATTATGGCCTTTATGAAACTGATAATAATGTTTCTTTTTCCATTGGTCACAACAAGCAACATCCAGAAGTGCATCCCTCTGAATTCCGGGCTTCCAGGGATTACCGACAATGGCACCGGCCGGACAGGCCTCAACGCACTGTCTGCATTTGCCACAGTGGTTTTTTGTCAACGGCTTTGCACAATCTAAAGGCAGATGGGTGAAAACAGTGCCCAACCGAATCCAGGGACCGTATTTTCGGGTTATAAGCAAACAATTGCGACCAACCCAGCCGATACCGGCCCTCGTCGCGGCGGTTTTATGCGGGAATTCACCGCGGATATTGATGGGATCCGTGCGTTCTGAAGCGCTGAAGGTCCGTGCTTCAAATCCCAGTTCTTGAATTTCGACAACCAAGGCTGCGGCGGCCGTATCAATAATCTCATTGGCCCGGGTATATTCATCCGCATAGGATTGCGTCGGTCCGGTTCGGATGCCGGCCATAATGTCGGGATTCATTCGCACGGCAAAAGAAATCGCACGCGGAAAATTACGCCCCCCTTTGTCCCTGAAATTGGGAATTCCCTCGAGATTGGCCACTCCGAAACAGGTTACGTCAAATTCGAGGAGTTTTGAAGCGATTTGCCCGCAATAAATATTGTGGTTGCTTGTTTCGGTATCCATTCGATTCATTTTTGAAATCCGTTAGATTGCAGACTTGATGTTCGTTCTGGTTATCACATTATTCAATAAATCCGTGAGATCCTGATATTATCTGAATGTCAAAATAAATCCAAGATGTAAATGATAATAAGTTCTATCACAAGGGGCGACGCCGGATGATATGCCTGGGGAGGTTTTTACAGAGCGGAGTAAGAGTATTGATTAAATTAATTGATAAATATTTCGATCTAAAAAATAAAAGGCAGCGCCGAAAGGCTCTGCCTTTTATCGGGAATGCAAACTCGAATATCAGTGTTTGGACCACTTTTTGGGCTTTTTCTGCTTCAATTGTCCGGGAGGGTATTTGGCTTTATGCTCTTGATGATGCGTGTAGGGCTTATCCGTGTCCATTTCAATGCTCACAGAGTCTCCCAGCCTGGTGCGCAAGTTATAGGGCAATGACGCAGATACTTGCCAATTTTCACCATGCAGGTAAAAATAAATTTTTCTGCCCGCATCATAATACACTGAGCAAGATGGATAGTAACGATAGTGGTATTTTGCCCGATATCCATGAGCCGGCGCATGGGGCGGCGGCCCCCCCTTTTTTGCATTTTTCGATTTTTGCGCGCCTTCGTATCCAGATCCTTTTCCCCAATCAACACCAAACCCGCCTCCGGTTGTCGCGCAGGAAGTAAGGGAAAATAGAAAAATGAAGAGAGTTAAAAACATGCTTGCCCTTTTTAAACAAATAAAATTCATCGGAATTCTCCATTAAAATTAAAATTTCGTATATTTGCCACCAAGGGGCACAAACATGAAGCCCGTTTGGGTAACAGAGTATCTCTGATGTTTTATCGGGAAATATAAAAGAAACTTGAGGGATAAATTCGATCTATCAAATAAGCTTGTCCGATACCACCGCCGACAATAAGATAATTCTTTGCTTCCATTGTGGACTCCTTTTTTGCGTTTTTCGAGCAAAATATGCAGTCTGGTAGATTTCGTGCCCATGAATCGACCCGCGATTCTCGGCATGTGTCAGTATTTAGTTGCTCGCTGAGTTTTTGATAATCACATTAAAAGTCGCAGCTAACTATTGGGGGAGCAAATATCAAGCAAGGACGAGTCAAAGGAACATGATTCGTTTAATAGTTTTTGCCTACCATTATTACCCAATTCTTCTCCTATTGAAACCATCTGTTAGATGACAAATATAGTGGTGTATAGCGGACATATTCCTGCAATAGCCAAAAATTTTAGGAGGTGAATAAGATGAGATTAAAATTAATCCGCGGCATAACCTTATCTCTTATAGTCTGTATTCTGCCGGGTATTAGCGCGAATGCAGCTGAGATAGAGGGCGTTATCTTCCCTGAAAAGTACACTGCTGATGAGTTAGAACTCGAGTTACGGGGCTTTGGGCTTCTGCGGTATATGGTATTCGTCAAAGCCTATGTGGGTGGATTATACCTGCCTGCAGGTACCGCTGTTGATCAGATCCTGTCAGGTGTTCCCAAACGACTTGAGGTCGAGTATTTCCAAACCTTTAAAGGAGAGGCTTTCGGTCAGGCCACAAACAAGATCATCGCCAAAAACGTGGATCCGGAGACTCTCGAACGACTGCGTCCCAAAATCGAATATCACAATTCCTTGTATCAGGACGTCGAACCGGGCGATCGCTATTCTCTCACGTATATCCCCGGAAGGGGAACCGAACTGGCACTGAACGGCGTACCGAAGGGCATCGTCGAGGGCTCTGAATTTGCAGACGCCCTCTTTTCGGTTTGGTTCGGTCCAAACCCGATTGACAAATCATTCAAGAAACAACTTTTGGGATTGTGATGAGCGCTACCGTCAAAGAACATGTTTCTGTCTACAAAAAAATCGCCTACGCCACACCGGCATTTGCGCTGGCTGTCGTCGGGATACCGGTGTATGTCTATATTCCGAAGTTCTATACCGACGTGGTTGGCATCAATATAACCATTTTGGGTTACCTTCTTTTGAGCGTAAGGATTTTTGACGCATTTACGGACCCTGCGATCGGTTACATTTCTGATCGAACGCGAACACCATTTGGGCGGCGGCGGCCGTACATCGCAATGGGATCAATTTTTGTCGCGATCACGATGTATCTGCTATTCAGCCCACCGGTGGCCTCATCCGGCTTTGAGACGGTTTGGTTCGGGGTTTGTATCTACGCGCTGTTCCTCTTCTGGACTATCGTCACAGTGCCTTTTGAATCACTGGGGCCGGAAATAACATTCGATTACCACGAACGCACCTCGCTGTTTGCTTTGCGTGACGGCTTTCTGATTGCCGGAACACTGGTGGCCGCGAGCTCTCCTGCGATTGTTCAATGGCTCTTCGGTCTGGCCGAGGATGCGCAAGGCGAACGTCTGAAATTTTTCTGGCTCGCCATCATTTATGCACCCCTGGTGATCGGATCATGCTGGTGGTGTGTTTCGGCCATCCAGGAAAAACATCAAACCTCATCTTCGGCAAATCTATGGGGGGCTCTGCGAGATACGCTTCGGAATCGTCCTTTTGTCATCCTATTGGTTTCTTATACCATCAGCGCCATCGGGAACAACCTTCCGGCAACGCTGATTCTCTATTATGTGCAATACGTATTGCAGTCTGAGATGGCAGACTTTTTTCTGTTACTCTATTTTATAACCGGTATCGCCTTTTTGCCGGGGTGGATTTGGCTATCACGCAGAACGGGCAAAAAAATTGCCTGGCTGGCTTCGATGGCCATTAATACCGGAGCGTTTACAGGTGTGTTTTTTCTGGGGCCGGGTGATGCGAATATATATGGTGTTCTGGTATTTCTTTCCGGTATCGGCTTGGGTGCCACCCTGGCCATACCCTCTGCCATACAAGCGGATGTGATCGATTACGATGAATTACTGACCGGAGAGCGACGCGAGGGACAATATATCGGTTTGTGGTCTATTTCAAAGAAATTGGCGGCGGCATTGGGAGTGGGCGCCGGTCTGGCAGCGCTTGGAATGTCAGGTTATACTCCCAATATCGAACAGACCGAACAAGTCCGATTGACCCTGCGAACACTGTATGCGCTGGTACCCTCAATCTGTAATATGTTGGCATTTGGGATTGCCTTGGCCTACCCTATCAGCAGTCGAATCCATGAAGACATTCGCAGGGCCATTGCTATCCGGCGACAGGGAAAGCCGGTAATGAATCCTTTGAAGCCGACTCAAACTATAGTCTAGCATAACGCCAACCGGCTTTTAGTTTCATTATTATGAATTCTTTCATATAACTAAAACAAATTTTCACATCACCAAAACATGTAACATGGAAAACCGGATTTTATCTTATTTTTTTCGTGATTTATTTCTTTCGTGCTTTCGTGATTGATTTTTTTGGCTTAGTATGGGTTAGGAAAAAAAATGGAAACCACGCTTACAATAATGGGTTGCAGTTTCGTTGCTCTCCTAACAATGATGTTCATCGGATGGCTGATCAGCCTGTTGTTCCGCAACGTCACCGTCGTGGACAGCCTCTGGGGGCTTGGTTTTGTTTTGGTGGCTTGGATCACTTTTTTCATGGCCGAGGGATATCACTTAAGAAAACTGCTCATCGTCGTGCTGACGACCCTATGGGGCCTGCGATTGGCAGCACACCTATCGTGGCGAAATTGGGGAGCGGGTGAAGACCCCCGCTATGGTTCCTGGCGCAAGGCCAGTGGCAAGCGATTTTGGATCGTCAGTCTATTCAAAATTTTTATTCTTCAGGCCATTTTTTTGTGGGTCATCTCACTGGCATTGCAAATCGGCCAGATCGCGTCAACTCCTGACCAGCTTACCGGGTTTGATTTCTTGGGCCTGGCTCTCTGGTTGCTGGGTTTTTTCTTCGAATCCGTCAGCGACTTTCAACTCGCCCGGTTTAAAGCCGACCCCAACAACAAGGGCAAGGTCATGAATCAGGGTCTATGGGCCTATAGTCGCCATCCGAACTATTTTGGTGAATCGCTGATCTGGTGGGGTATTTTTCTAATTACGCTTGCCACACCGAACAGCTGGTGGACGGTTATCAGCCCTGTGGTAATCACTGTCGTTTTATTGAAAATGACGGGTATTCCGCTCACGGAAAAATCAATTTCAGATAGACGTCCCGAATATAAAGACTATATTAAGCATACCAACGCTTTTTTCCCCTGGTTTCCCAGAAAGGAGAAATCATGATCTCATTGGCTCATCTTTCAGATCGAGGTATACTGCCGGATAGACTGATTCGCTTCGGCATTCGCAGACTCGATAGAAAACGCCTGCAGGCTGAGCGGCGCAGAAATATCGAAGATCAGAGCAAAGCGCTTTTACGGTTCATTGAAACGATGCGCAAAAGCCCGATTGCCATTCAGCCGGAAAAGCCCAATGAACAGCACTATGAGATCCCCCCGGGCTTTTTTCAAAATATTCTGGGTAAACATCTAAAATACAGCGGATGTTACTGGCCCGAAGGGGTCAATACGCTGGATGAGGCCGAAGGCCAAATGCTCAATTTAACCAGTAGAAGAGCCGGATTGGCAGATGGCATGGAGATTCTGGAGTTGGGCTGCGGTTGGGGTTCACTGACCCTGTGGATGGCTGAACGCTATCCCCAAAGCCGGGTGGTGGCCGTGTCAAACTCCAAATTTCAGGCAGATTTTATAAACGCCAGATGTGCCGAACGACATCTGGACAATGTCACCGTTATCACGGAAGACATGAATCATTTCAGTATCGACCGTCAGTTTGATCGCGTGGTGAGCGTTGAAATGTTCGAGCACATGCGCAACTGGCCGCTGCTGCTGCAAAGTATCAGCCAGTGGCTGAAACCGGAGGGCAAATTATTCATACACATCTTCTGTCATCGGAAATACACATACACCTATGACGGCGAGGGAGACGAAAACTGGATGGGAAAATACTTTTTCAGCGGCGGCGTGATGCCCTCATTCAAGCTTCTGTTTTATTTTCAGCATCACCTGATGATCGAAAACTACTGGTATGTTAACGGCATGCATTACAGCAAAACCGCCGAGGCCTGGCTGGAAAATCTGGATAAAAACCGCCAGCATGTTTTACCGATCATGCAAGACATTTATGGGCCCAAAGAGGCTCAACGCTGGCTGCAGCGCTGGCGCATATTTTTTATGGCCTGTGCCGAGCTGTGGGGATATCGCGGCGGGAAGGAATGGTTGGTTTACCATTATCTGCTTAAAAAAAGATAATCACGGCTATGAGATCTCTCAATGATTGGCCGGAGAATACTCGAAATCCAAACCGAAACCCGCCGCGGTCGCAGGCACAGTCATCTGATTTAATCAAACTGGCAAAACAGGAATATTCCACATGATAGATAGCGACTATCTGGTTGAAATACTGACGCCAAAAAGAACTGACGGCGCACTCAACAGCACTGAAACCAATCGGTTTGTGGAACGCTACTTCCGAATTATCGATCATGGAATGGGCGTCTCCGTGCCGGACAATCCAATGGGTCAGCCCCGCCATAGCTTTCCAGAGATGATTGCAAAGGCCGGCCTGCCCATTGTTTCGCAACGGATCGTGATGAATCTAAATACATTTCACACCAAAGATGAACTGGATGAATTGCTCAGAACTGCCGCTCGGCTGGGCATCGAATACTTGCTTGTTGTGCGCGGAGATGGCGGCTCCCTGCTGCCGAGACTCGATCCCAGAAGTATCGGCGGGTCAAAAAGTGTGGTGACATCCATCGATTTGATTCGCTATATCAACCGTGAATATGCCGGAACCTTTACGACCGGTGCGGCATTCAATCAATACAACGCGATGCCGTTGGAAGGCCAACGCTTAAAACTGAAGGTCGAGGCCGGTGCCAGATTCGTGATTACCCAGCCTGTCATTGGCAAAGACGCCAATGTGGACGCTCTCTTCAGCTTCGACATCCCGGTGGTGGTTGAAGCCTGGATGTCGAAAAATGTCGAGCTTTTTCTCAAGAGCGTGCGCAGCTCAATCGAGAATATCGGTAAGGGTTTTGATCCCCTGAGCAATCTGCGGCTGCTCCACAGGGTCTATCCAAATAGTTGTATCTACCTCTCCATGCTGGGATTCAGGCAAAGCTGGAAAGCGGTTTTACCCAAACTATGATCATGTTTGATCCACAATATGCCAATACAGGCAGGATGAACGAATCTTGAGGTGACTATCATGGATAAGAAGTTAGCTGATGTTCTGCTAAAAATCGGCGATGATTTTAGGGATGTGATTTCAACGGGTTCTCGATTTTATCGTGAGATCGATATTGGAAAACAGGCGGCAAAATGTGGTTATTCCGAGCTTCAGGAAAAATATTGCAATACATACGCCATTGTGCCCTTGAAGCATCCGGTGAGCGGTATGAAAGTCCGGGTGGACGGCAGAACCTTTGTGAATTATGCCCAGTTTGAATCCGGTGTGGTGGTGCCGATATACGTGGCCAGAAATGCCGGACTATCTTACAAAACCTTTATCCCCCATGACAGTATGATCTATAATTTTGCCTGAGAAAAAATAATGTGTGGAATCAAAAAAAAATCAAATTGCTTGTCACCGGCGCATCCGATGTTACTTAAATATGAACATTGACTCGGTTGCTATATTTATTTATCTAACAAAACGAAAGTTCCTGTCATAGCGATGGTGGTAGACAAAAATAAAGAAGAGGCACAAAATGGACATAAGTATACGGATTGGCGGTGAGGCGGGCCAGGGGATTCAGTCGATTAGCTCGATTATTGCCCGAACGTTTGTGCGGCACGACTTTTATGTGTTCATCAATCAGGATTTTGCGTCGCGCATCCGCGGCGGTCACAATTTTGATCAAGTTCGAATATCGAATGTCCCGGTTCAGGCGGTCGACGACAAGGTTCACATTCTGATCGCCCTTGACAAAGAGACGACCCGACGGGATATCGATTGCATGGCCGAAAATGGGATTTTACTGTTCGATGAGGATGCGATCGATTTTACATCTGAAAGCCCGAATCATTTCTCCATTCCCTTTGGCAAGATTGCCTCTGAGGTCGGTAAAAGCAAGATTATGATCAATTCGGTGGCAACCGGTGCAGCTATTGCCCTGATGGATTTTGATCTGCAGCCGGTGTTGAACGGCTTGCAGGAGCAGTTTCAGCAGAAGGGCTCCGAGATCATAGAAAACAATCAAAAATGCGCAATTGCCGGATATGATTTTATCCGGAAAAATTTGAAAGAAAAATCGCTTTTCAGGGCGCCGTCTGCAAAATCGGTTCGTCAAAAGATGCTGCTCACCGGCAGTCAGGCCTTGGCATTGGGTGCGATGGCTTCCGGCTTGAAATTTTATTCCGGCTATCCCATGTCGCCGTCCACCGCCATCATGGAATTTGTATCCTCCCGGGCTGATCAATACAACATCGTTCTCGAGCAGGCTGAGGATGAAATCGCAGCCATCAACATGGTCATTGGTGCCGGTTTCGCCGGGGCACGGGCCATGACGGCGACGTCTGGCGGCGGATTCTGTTTAATGGCCGAATCCCTGAGCCTCGCCGGCATGACCGAGACGCCGGCTGTGATCGTTGTGGCCCAGAGGCCGGGTCCATCAACCGGGCTGCCTACCCGGACCGAACAGGCGGACTTGAATTTTGTGATGCATGCCGGCCACGGAGAATTTCCCAGAGCCATACTGGCTCCGGGCCACCCCGCCCAGGCGGTACATCTAATGTCCAAGGCCTTCAACCTGGCGGACAAATATCAAACGCCGGTTATTGTGCTCGGCGATCAGCATTTCAATGACACCTTCTTTACCGTCGATGAATTGGATCTTGAGAGCATCACGATTGATCGCGGTTACATTTTGACCGATCAAGATTTACCCTCGCCCCGCGAGTACAAACGCTATTCACCCGGCGAATCGGGAATTTCTCCCCGGATTCTGCCGGGACTCACAAAAGCGGTCCTCTACGCCGACAGCGATGAACATACCGAAGAAGGCCACATCACCGAGAGGGCCACCATCCGCAACCAGATGATGCGCCAGCGCATGCAAAAACTCGAAAGATTACGGCAAGAAATCGGTCCCCCGGAAATCTATCCTGCCGGTGAAGCTGAGCTTGTTCTGCTGGGATGGGGATCGACCCACGGCGTCATCAAGGAGGCCGTGGACAGACTGAATCAAAATGGAATGGTTGCCCAGATGATGCATTACAGCGAGCTTTTTCCATTTAATCCCCGGAATATCGGGATTGCAGAGCTTAGAAAAGCTAAAATCATTGCCGTTGAAAACAACTACACCGGTCAATTCGCCGACTTCTTCAGCAAGGCGACTGGCCTATCGGTTCATCAAAGGATTTTGAAATACGATGGACGGCCATTCACAGCCCGCGAAATCGTCGACCAGATCGAAGACAAAAATAAGGAGAACAACAATGGTTACCGTGGAAGACTTTCACAGCGATGATCCGATTGCCTGGTGCCCGGGATGCGGCAATTTTTCCATTTTAAAAGCACTGAAAAAGGCCCTGGTGGACTTACAGCAAAAACCCCATAAGCTGGTCATTGTATCCGGCATCGGACAGGCACCGAAAACGCCGCATTATTTGCAAAGCAATTGTTTTAACGGTTTGCACGGCAGGACTTTGCCGGTAGCCACCGGAATCAAGCTCGCCAATCATAAATTAACGGTCTTGGCCCAGGGCGGCGATGGTGATGGTTATGGTGAGGGCGGTAACCATTTCCTGCACGCCATGCGCCGCAACATCGACATCACTTATCTGGTGCACAACAACCAGGTCTACGGCCTGACCAAGGGCCAGGCATCCCCCACCAGCGATCTCGGTTTCGTCACCAAAACAACACCGCGGGGAGCCATAAGCCCGGCCTGCAACCCGCTCCTGCTCGCCATTGCTTCCGATTGCAGCTTTGTAGCGCGAGGCTTTGCCGGAGAAATCGACCACCTGGCGGGTTTGATCATAGAAGGTATCCGGCATAAGGGGTTTTCTCTGATCGATATATTGCAGCCCTGTGTTTCCTTCAATCGCGTCAACACCTTCAAGTGGTATACCGAACGGGTTTACAAAATCGATGCGGATTCCCAATACGACGCCGGAGACCGCCTGAAAGCGTTCCAAAAAGCCCAGCAGTGGGGAGACAAAATCCCCATCGGCATCTTTTACCGGAATCAAAGACCAAATTTGGAAGAACAAATACCGGCGATTGCCGACCAACCCCTGGTCGCGCAACAGACAGATCCAGATAGCTTTTCAGAGCTGCTTGAGACCTTTAAATAGAAAAAATGGTACCTCATTTTCTTGGAGAAATTCACTTTAGCTTTTCAAGGCAGCCTGAATTCGCATATACTCACCGAGATTATCCATGGTCATCAGACCCACCA
>Ga0209536_100015261_pt1 | contig 10973 bp, 6 predicted proteins | sample DeeMarSeWOR28_12_FD_187461 | JGI IMG/M metagenome (GOLD analysis project Ga0209536, IMG submission 187461) | Marine sediment microbial communities from White Oak River estuary, North Carolina - WOR-2-8_12 (SPAdes) (version 2) | ecosystem: Environmental > Aquatic > Marine > Intertidal zone >... | reverse complement strand
GCCGTGTCGGTATCGGTGACGACGGTGCCGATGGGGCTGGTACCGCTAACGACGACGGTGTTGGTAAAGCCAGCGCCCACGGTGGGCGAGACGCACTGGTAGGTGGTGGTCAGGGTTGCGCCCAGGCCAGCGGAGAAGACGCGATCGCAGGCAGGGACGAGGGCGTCGGTGACGGTGATCGGGGCCAGGGGTACCTGTCCGGTGTTGGTGACGATGATGGTAAAGGTGACCGGACCGCCGACCTCGATGACCTGATTGTCGGGCAGTTTCTCCACGGCGATGGACGGTGTGATGACCGACACAGGTGCCGTGTCTGTATCGGTGACGACGGTGCCGATGGGCGACGTCCTCAGCCCGGGTGAGGTATGCGCCCGGCAGATCATGCCCGTGAATCAGTTGAAGAGTAAGTGGTGATGAGGGGACACGGGGGACAAGGAGACAAGATGGACAAGGAACGAGAGGCGGGAGCACGCGCCCAGCGCGCGCCTGTGACCGATCCCGAGCGAGCAAGCGACCTTGATCCAGCGTCCCACGACGTGGGAGTCCGCGGTGTAGGCGAAGCGAACGACCGAGCCGGCCCGGCGGCGCTTCTACGCCGCCGGGTAGCAGGGCCAGTCTAGGGACCGCCTGTCAACGAACCGTCAACATGCCTTCAATCCTGGGTTTCCGGGACCCTCGGGGGCTGGCGAAGGCAACGCTTTCTGCTTTCTTTCCAGGCCGGGTTGGCGCTCTCGCGCCCAGCCTCAGGGCCCCCACCCAGGACTCAACGTTCCCGATAAATCGGGTGTTTTTACTGGCGGAAAGACGGATGAGTGTCTTCGGTCACAGCTCAACTACCGGCCCTGCAGGCGGGACCGGAACGCGTCGAGTTGTGTCCTTGTTGATAACTGGAGGACTCGAAGCGATCGGACTGATGGGCCTATCGCCACGGAAAGCCGTGATCATCATGGCCACACTGGCCGCCGCTCTTACCAGCGGCCCGTCTGCGTACGCCCAAAACCAGCCCGGCGCCAACGACGCGCGCCCGGACGAGCCGCCGCCCGTCCCGATCGCAGCCGCCGTCCGTCGTGACGGGGACATCCATCTTGACGGCCGGCCAGACGAGCCGGCCTGGAGTAGCGCGACTCCCATCACCCGCTTCGTGCAACGCGAGCCGGTGGAGAACGCGCCCGCCGAGCAGCCCACCGAGGTCCGCGTCCTGTTCGATGATGGCGCTATCTATGTAAGCGCGGTGATGCACGACTGGCAGCCGGACCGCATCGGCGACCAACTGGTTCGCCGAGACGAGCACGGCCAGTACGACTACTTCGAGTTTTCCGTCGATCCCAACAGCGACCGCCGTACCGCTTACCGCTTCAGAGTCAGCGCCGCCAACGTTCAGCGCGACGTCTATATCTACGACGACGTGAGAGAGGACGACGCCTGGAACGCGGTGTGGTCGTCGGCCGTGCACCGCGACTCCACCGGCTGGAGCGCCGAGATACGCATCCCGCTTTCACAGCTGAAATACAACGCCTCCGACAGCACCCAGACGTGGGGCGTGAATTTCTCGCGGCGACGACTGGCGTCCAATGAAGTCACTTTCTTCGCGCTCGAATCGCGGGTCCGGCACGGCAAGGTCAGCGTGTTCGGGCAGCTGCAGGGAATCCGGGTGCCCAGAAGCCCCCGGCGCATCGAGGTCCGGCCCTACGCGTTGACCAGCGTCTTCACCGCGCCGTCCGACCCTGGCAACCCGTTCTTCGACGGCTCGGATTTTCAGAACCGCGCCGGGCTGGACTTCCGGTTGGGGGTCGGTGCCGGCTATACGCTGGACGGCACGGTGAACCCGGACTTCGGACAGGTCGAGGTCGATCCCGCGGTCATCAACCTGACGCAGTTCGAGACGTTCTTCCCGGAAAGGCGACCGTTTTTCGTCGAGGACGCCCAGATCTTCAACTTCACGTTGTCGGGGGGACGGTCGAACCAGCTGTTCTACAGCCGGCGTATCGGCCGCGCGCCGCAGGGCGCGGTTCCGGACGAGGCGCAGTTCGAGAAGGTCCCGGCCGAGACAACCATACTCGGCGCCGCCAAGTTTACGGGCCGCTCGACCGGCGGCCTGTCGTTGGGTGCCCTGGGCGCGGTCACCAGCCAGGAAGTCGGCCTCGCCTATATTGATTCCACCGGTGCCATCGAGCGTCACTCGGTGGAACCCAGCAGTCAGTTCGCCGTCCTCCGCGCTCAGCAGGATTTCCGCGCCGGTGCCACGACGGCCGGCATGATATTCACGGGGATGAACCGGAGCCTGCCCACCAGCGGGATATTCAACTTCCTGACCTCGAACGCGTACAGCCTGGGCGTCGACTTCGAGCACAACTGGGGCGGCTCGGGCTCGCGGAATTGGGCGCTGTGGGGTTACTTCGCAGGCACGCACATCAAGGGCTCGACCACCGCGCTCATCGACGTGCAAGAGGCGCCGAACCACTATTTCCAGCGGCCAGACGCTCCCAACCTCTCGGTGGACTCCACGGCTACGTCGCTCACCGGTGTCAACTGGAGACTTCAGTTCGAACGACGCAGCGCGCGTCACTGGACCGGCGCCGTGTGGCTCGGCCAGATATCCCCGGGCTTCGAGGCCAACGACATGGGCTTCGTGCCCACCGGCGAGCGGTTGGATGCCGGTGCTCGCCTCACGTATCGGGAGATCAGCCCGGGTTCGGTCTTTAGGAACTACAGCCTGTCGTTCTTCACATTCCAGAACTGGCGGCACGAGGCCCTGGAGAATCCGTTCTCCCTGAATTCGTGGCGGCACGCGCGCAAAGGCGGACAGTTCAATCTCCGCAACCGCTTCGAGCTGCTGAACTACTGGGAGCTGGAGGCAAACGCCGAGTACCGGCCCGCAGTGCTCAGCGATGTGCTGACGCGCGGCGGCCCGCTGATGATCCGACCCGGGGCCTGGGAAGTACAGGTCGGATTCCAAACCGATCGTCGCAAACCCATCTCCATCGAACCCAACTTCCAGTACGAGAACCTGATCGACTACGGTAATCGCTGGGCCGTGGGGCTCGGATTCCAAATCCGGCCGGCCCCGAACTGGGAGCTGATGCTCCAGCCGCGCTACGACACGGGCCTCGACCCCGCCCAGTACGTATCCACCGCCGGCGATGTCGGGTTCGATCCAACCTATGGATCTCGCTATTTCTTCTCCGACATCAGGCGAGAGCAGTTTTCCCTTGAGACGCGGCTCAACGTCGCTGTCAGTCCGGCTCTAACGCTGCAGCTTTACGCCCAGCCGCTGATCTCGTCGGGCAACTACGTGACGACGAAACAGCTGCTGGCCGCCGAGAGCTTCGATTTCGATGTGTTCGAGGAAGGCGAAGCGATCAGCAACGGTGACGAAGTATCGTGCGTAAGCGGGCGAACCTGCGTCGCGGATGGTGAGCGTTTCATCGATTGGGACGGAGACGGAACCACCGATTGGTCGTTTAGCGACCAGAACTTCCGTATCCAATCACTTCGCGTGAACGCGGTCTTGCGTTGGGAATACCGGCCCGGCTCGACGGTCTTTCTCGTCTGGCAGCAGAACCGAAGGGCTCGCTACGACGAGAGCGGCTTCGACCTCGCCAACGGATTCAACGCCATCGGCGCCATACCCGCCGAAAACGTCTTCATACTCAAAGTCAACTACTGGCTCGGGCTGTAGCGCCCGGTTGGCCTCATGTGGCGGCATCGCCCGAGAGTCAACACCCTGCGGCTGATCCTGTCCTACTCACCCAACCTCGATTCCGGGCAGGAAGCGATTGCGCGAGCCGCCTTGCGAGCCAGACGTGTTGGAGAGAACGCGGCCTCGTTCCCAACGTCGTCGCCGTGGATTTCTATCGAACGGGTGATCTATTGGACGTGGTACGGACGCTGAACCAAGCTGACGCACGATAGCGGAGGAGCGATCGTGCACGGATGGCCTCGGCCAAACAGCCGAGCGCTGGATCGTACTGTATCGCTGCGCGGTCCCCGCAACCGCGCAGCGAGTGAGTGCTAGCGGCTAGCGGCGCCCGCCTCCTCCGCGCCTGCCGCCGCCACCTCCTCCTCCACCTCGGCCCCCACCACCTCCACCGCTCCGTTCCATCGCCTCATTCACGCGCAACGTGCGCCCACCGAACTCGACCCCGTCGAGAGAAGAAATCGCTGCCTGCGCCGCGTCTTCGTCCATCTCCACAAAGCCAAAACCACGAGGACGTCCCGTCTGCCGATCGTTGATCAGGCTTACCGAGAGTACTTCTCCGTGCTGAGAGAACAACTCGCTGATGTCGTCCTCTGTCGCCGTGAACGGGAGGTTCCCGACGTAGATCCGCTTGGCCACTGTTCGATACCCCCTGGATGCTCGAATTAGGGTTAGCTACGTGAGGTAGTACGCCACTGAAAAGTGGAGGTCATGGAGCGAAGGCATCGCACCGAAGCGGGGAACTCTGAAGACTCGGCTTGGAAACTCACTCGACGACCGGTTGAGGTTAGCAGTGCATCAAAGCTAATAGCTGGATTAATACGCAGCAAGCAGCGCGTCGTCCTTCAGGCTTCCTCCACGTGCCCATTCCTCCGCCTTCGATACAGCAGCCAACCGTAAATGACAATGTTGATAACAATTACAATCATGCCCAGTACGACCTGAACTTCCCGGGTCAGCCCCCTGGGGTAGAGCACCGGGATCACGTAATGCTCAACGAACCCGCCTCGGTAGCCCGCCGAACCACCCAACACACGCAAGCGGTTCTCCAATGGCGTCAATGGGCAAATCCAACCCGCGAACTCGATCAGCGCTCCCCAGATCGCCGCTGGTAGGTGGACCCAGGCCAGGCGCCTCCAGCGCAAAACGAGGAACGCTCCGCCGACGACGAATAGGACGAAGGCGAAGTGAACGAGAACGACCAAGTCGGCCAGGAGGCGGTACGGCATCTAATTCCGGGTTGCCCTTGTGGGCGTCACGGCCAATGTTACGCGCCAGAGAAGTCAGTAGTCATTAGTAATTCGTGATTAGTACCTACTAATCAGTTCGAGTCGCCCATTACGCAACCCGACCGTCACCGTCCCACGACCCCAGGAGAGACAAACATGCCTCGGTGGATGACGCCCTTGGTTCTCGTTCTTGCCTTGATCATCGGCCCGGCTATGCTCGACGCGGAGGTCGTGCGCGTCGAGATCGAGAGCCGAGAAGACGTCCTGGACGGTCGGCCGTTTGGCGCTGCCGGGCCCTACGAGAAGATCACAGGCAGGGTCTATTTCGTTTTCGATCCGAACAACCCGATGAACGCGCGGATCGTCGACCTCGACAAGGCCCCGCGCAATCGCGACGGGCTGGTGGAGGCGTGGGCGAACTTCACCGTTTTGCGACCGAAGAACCCCGTGCCCGGCGGCGGCGTAGCGCTACTGGAGGTGAGCAACCGCGGCGGCAAGGCCTCCCTCTCCTATTTCAACGGCGCGGGCCGCAGCCTCGACCCCGTCGATGCCGAGCACTTCGGGGACGGTCTACTCATGCGCATGGGCCTCACTGTCATATGGGTCGGCTGGCAGTTCGATGTGCCGCGGCGCGAGGGCCTGCTGCGACTGCACGTCCCCACGGCCCAGGGCGAGGGCGGCGCGTCACTCGAGGGACTGGTGCGGGCCGACTGGGTCGTCGATAGTGAGACGCAGGACCTCCACATCGGGCACCGCAGCCATATCGCCTACCGCGTGGCCTACCCCGACCACCCGGACAACGTCCTCACCGTTCGCGATGGACGCAACGCTCCACGGCGAATGGTAGCGCGAGATGAGTGGCGTTTCGCTCGACAGGCCGGCGACAGCGTGGTCCCCGACCGGACGCACATCTACATGGCATCGGGCTTCGAGGCGGGGAAGATCTACGAGCTGGTGTATCGCGCCCAGGATCCCGCCATCGTGGGGCTGGGGTTGGCCGCCGTTCGGGACATGATCTCCTACGCCAAGTATGATCCGGCCAGCCCCTTCCCCGTTCGATACGGGGTCGCCATCGGCATTTCGCAAACGGGACGCTTCCTTCGCCACTACCTTTATCAGGGCTTCAACACCGACGAGAAGGGTCGAAAGGCCCTGGACGGCGTGATGTCTCACACCGCCGGCGCCGGGCGCGGCAGCTTCAATCACCGCTTCGGTCAGCCCTCGCGAGATGCGCACCGCTATTCGGCGTTCTTCTATCCCACCGACATCTATCCTTTCAGCAGTGCGACGCAGACCGATCCCGTGACGGGCGCCAGCGACGGGCTGTTCGCTCACCAATTCGACTGGGAGAACCTGCCGAAGGTTTTTTACACGAACACGGGCTACGAGTACTGGGGCCGCGCAGCCGCGCTGATCACGACGACCGTGGACGGGAAGGAAGACATCGATCTCTTCCCGAACGAGCGATTCTACCATCTGGCCAGCGGGCAACACTTCGTCGAACGCTTTCCGCCGCCCGAGGCCGGGGCGATTCCAGATGCGGAGGCCTACCGGGGCAACCCGCTCAACTTCCTGGTCAGCATGAGGGCTCTGTTGCACCGGATGGTCGAGTGGGTCCGCGATGAAATCGAGCCACCTGCCAGCGCCTACCCACGCATCGACTCTGGGACACTGGTGGCCTTGGAGCACGTGAACTTCCCCGCCATTCCCGGTGTGAAGTTCCCGACCGTGGCGCACCAGGCCTATCGCGCGGACTTCGGCCCCCGCTGGGCCGAGGGAATCGTCGACATCCAACCGCCAAAGCTGGGTGAACCGTTCCCCACCCTAGTGCCGCAGGTCGACGTACTCGGAAACGAATTGGGCGGCGTCGAGACCACCGATATCCTGGCGCCTCTGGCCACGCACACAGCGTGGAACCTGCGCTACGGGTTCCCGGGTGGAAGCGACGAACTCACCGATTTTCGTGGGACGTTCATCCCGCTGCCCGCCACCGAGACCGAGCGCGAAGCGACCGGCGACCCGCGCCCCAGCATCGAGAGCCTGTACTCCGGCAAGGAGGAGTACCTGACCGCGGTAGAGCAGGCGGCGCGTTCCTTGGTGAAGAAGGGGTTTCTACTGGAGGAGGATATCGGCGCGACGCGGGGCCGCGCCTCGCTGTATTGGGACTGGATCTTCAGGGATTAGCGTCCCACGGGAGCTGCAGAAAAAAGCTGGGGGCTGTCCCGCATGAAGCGGAACAGCCCCCTCTATCTCGCCTAAGCGAAAATAGGCTTTAGCTGCCGACCTTGGTGACGTTCGCCGCCGCCGGGCCCTTGTCGCCCTCGACGATGTCGAACTCGACCAGCTCGTTCTCGGCCAAGGTCTTGTAACCGTCACCCTGAATGGCTGTGTGGTGAACGAAGCAATCCTTGTCTCCGTTCTCCGGGGTGATGAAGCCAAAGCCCTTGCTGTCGTTGAACCACTTGACTCTACCGGTGGTACGCATCTGCCGTACTCCCTCTTTTTGTGACGTCGGAGTCCGGCTTTGCCGCACCTACCGACTATCGATCTCGCGGACCTGAACCCCCGCGCTGGGCTGCTGTCACCTCATACCGACGATCATGCCGGCAGGGCTTCAGCCACTGACTTGACACCAAAAAAGGGACCTGCTCGTGAGCCAGGTCCCTCAAAGTGTCGCTGGTACTCTAGCGCCAACAAGCTACCTACTGGCGTTTCGGATGTCAACAATCGCGCTGCGCCGGGAAAACCACTGTCACTCGGCCCATCTCAGGGCCCGCAGGACAGGATATTCGCCCGTCTTCTCGATCTCCTCATCGAAGAAGTTCCAGTTCACCAACCCGTCGTCCGAGCGCGCCTCCAGCAGCAGGATGGCCAGAAGGCCGAGCGGCTGACGGACGGAAACGACGGCGGTCCCTGCCGGCACCGTCGCCCCCGTCTCTTCGTACCGCCCGAACACGGTGCGCTGCTGATGACCCTGGTACTCGCGTTGAGCGGTCCGGGTCGAGTCGATCACGAAGCGCTCGACTTCCAGGGTCCTTGGCTCTTCCAGGGCTTCCCACCGGACCCCGTGCTCGTCCAACTTGCTGAGAACGCGGCCCAAGTCGCCGGGGACGAGATACGCGGCCGGGGCCCGGACCGTTTCTGTCGCCCGGAAGGTGCCGAACTCGGGCATCGTCTCCGAGCGCCGCACGTCGAGCCTCCGCAGCATCGGCTGGCCCGAATACGGGTTCAGCTCCTCGACGACGTCACCCATGAGAATCTCAACCGGCTGGTCCGCTTTCTGGAAGGTCGCCCTCAGAGCGACCTCCTTGTCTACCAGGTCGGCCTTGTCGGCCGCCTCGAGAGTGGCGCGAATCGCCAGCACGTTGCGGTGCGCATAGTCCGCGACCTCTTCGACGAAGCGGAGCGTTGCCGTGATCCGGTCCTCGAAGGTGGCGTACGAATACGCCTCGCTCAGCAACCCGATGCGATTGCGCACACCAACGTAATTCGTGAGATAGCGAGGCTGATGGCCGAATGAGTACCACCCACGCTCCACATCCATGCCGCGCCACGGCAGATTCCCGTAGTAGTAGTAGTGCCAGTCGTATTTCTCGGCGATCGTCTTCGTTACTTCCGGGAGAAGATCCTCGCGTAGCAAATCCACGAGCCCCGGGTCGGTGTTGGGATGCAGCGGTGGCGCGTACGTGATGTGATACGCGTGGCGCGTCCCGTTCGTGGTGTGCAAATCCATGATGATGTGAGGGTCATACCGGTTCCAGAACGCTACCAGGGAATGCGCCTCCGGAGTTTCGAGCTTCACATTGTCCCGGTTTAGGTCGAGCCCCTGTGCGTTGGGACGTTGGCCCATCCCGGCGACGGGGCCGTGCTGATATCGCCGGTTGGTCAATCGTATCCGCTCGTTCCCGTCGGCGTTATAGATGGGGGCTACGAGCAACACCATCTCCTCGAACCACTCGCCGTGCTCGCCGTTGGCCAGCGACCGCAGCAGCATCAGCATCGCTTCCTTGCCACAGACCTCGCCCGCGTGGATGTTCGCCTGCACGAACATCCGTAGCTTCCCGCTGGCGAGCACGGCCTCGGCCGATGCGTTCTCTACGTCGCCCACCACGACGACGGGCAGCTTCCTTCCTTCCATCGTGTAGCCGAGCGTGGTCAGGTGCATGTTGGGCGCGGCGTCGATGACGGCCTCGACGAACGCCATGACGTCCTCGTACCGACTCGTCTCCTCGAAATTGGTGGACTCCGGGCGTGTCTTTAAGGTCAGGCGACTCCTGTCGCTTTGCGCCTCTGCCGGTCTCACAAACCCCGACGCGACGAGTCCCGCGAGAAGAAAGGTCGCAACAGCACGCTTGGGATGCGTCATTCTATTGATCCGTTCCTTGTGAGAGATTACGCTAATCGACAGCCACAACCATTGGACTGTGGGACCTGTCGTGCAAGCCCCACGACTCGCTTGCCACGCCCGAGACGGCGGCCCAGTTTGTTGAGGCTTCACAGACAAGACCCGAGATCAGGGAGATGCCGCAATGAGCTTACGGCCGCGCGCCCACACCGTTCTTTTCGCCGTCATAGCCACTTTCGCGCTAATCGGCACACTACGGGCCCAATCGCTGTCGCCCGAAAAGCAGACCGCACTGGACGTCGTTGACCAACTGTCGTCAGAGATCCACCTCATGGCGATGACGCTGTGGGACTATTCCGAGACGGCTATGCTGGAAGCTCAATCGGCGGAGTTCCTGGCAGCACTGCTTGAGAAGGAGGGCTTCACCGTGGAACGGGGAGTGGCGGAGATGCCCACGGCGTTCGTGGCCTCTTGGGGAAACGGAAGCCCGGTGATCGGTGTCCTGGCCGAATTCGATGCGCTGCCTGGAGTCGGCAACGCCGCAGTGCCACACCGCCAGGATCGTGAGGACGGCATCACCAGCGGACAGGGCTGCGGGCACAATCTGTTCGGGGCAGGCTCGGTGGGAGCGGCCATAGCCCTCAAGCGCACCATGCAAGAGCACAATATGCCGGGCACGGTGAAGCTGTTCGGAACGCCAGCCGAAGAGACCGTGGTCGGCAAAGTCTACATGGCCAAGGCAGGCGTGTTCGACGACGTGGACGCCACGCTCGACTGGCACCCGGGCCAGGAGACGGGGGTGCGCAATCAGCCGGGCCGCGCTCTCAACAACTTCACCGTCGAGTTCTATGGCCAGGCAGCACACGGTGCAGGCGACCCCTGGAACGGTCGCAGCTCTTTGGACGCGGTGGAGATGATGAACTACGGCGTCAACCTGATGCGCGAACATATCCGTCCGTCGGCCCGTATCCACTACGTGATACCCAACGGCGGCGACGCCCCCAACGTAGTGCCGGAATATGCGAAGGTCTGGTACTACGTCCGCGAAGCGGACCGCGAAAAGGTGGAAGAGTACTACAACTGGATACTGAAGATCGCCGAAGGCGCCGCCATGGCCACGCGGACCGAGCACAAGGTGACGCTCATCACCGGCGTGCACGAGATGAACCTCAACCGGCCGCTCCAGGTGGCGATGCAAAAGAACCTCGACGCCATCGGCGAACCCGTCTTCAGCGACGATTACCAGCAGTTCGCCAGGGACCTGCAGCGTTCGCTCGATCTGGAAGAGAAGGGCCTCGTCACCGAGATCCAGGAACTCGCCGATGAGCCGGAGCCGGTGAGCGGCGGCTCTACCGACGTCGCCGAAGTCTCTTACATCAACCCCACCGTCAGCCTGCGGGTCACCTCAGCCGCAGCCGATGTGCCCTGGCACAGCTGGGCGACCTCGGCTTCGCATGGAACCGAGGGAGTCATGGTCGATTCACCCAAGCAGACTGACCACGGGCCGCCACGGTCGTCGGTGGTTCGATTCGGCAATCGCCGCTGGACGGTCGGGACGATGGTCCTGGTCAGCATCACCGTCGCCGTGGTGCTCACGGCCGTCCTGCAGCTGTGGGCCTTCCAGGCCCCGCTGCGCTGGGACCTGACGTCGCAGCGCGTCAATTCGCTCGACGACGGCACCAAGGCGGTCCTTGCCGGGCTG
>Ga0209536_100015260_pt1 | contig 10973 bp, 5 predicted proteins | sample DeeMarSeWOR28_12_FD_187461 | JGI IMG/M metagenome (GOLD analysis project Ga0209536, IMG submission 187461) | Marine sediment microbial communities from White Oak River estuary, North Carolina - WOR-2-8_12 (SPAdes) (version 2) | ecosystem: Environmental > Aquatic > Marine > Intertidal zone >... | reverse complement strand
ACAATATCAATTCCCATCGGACAGCGGCCGTTGCAGGTACCGCAGCCCGCGCAATGCCAGATGCTGTCACTGCTAAGCGCCTCGGCTTCCATGCCAAGTTGCGCCATGCGCATCAGACGACTCGGAGAGACCTCAACATCCGGCTCCACCGGGCAGCCGCCCGAGCACTTGCCGCACTGATAGCAATCGCTGAGGTTCTGCCCGCTAAGCTCCTCCACCTTGCGTCGAAATTCCGAGTGCAAAGCCTTGTCTGTTAAATCTGCCTTCATTCGATTTTTCCTGAATTTCTTTGGTACTTCGCTGCTTCCAACCAGCCGATTCGATAGAATCGGCCGGTCAGCGTTATTCAACCAGGGACTTACCGGTCTCAATCTCTTCGAGCACCTTATCGAGGATCTCCATGACATAGCCGACGTTGTGCGCTCCGTAGCTGCCGTCTTTCAGCACCATATCGAGCTTGGTGCGAGCAGATCCCGCCAGTTTTTTGGCTTGCGCCAACTGTTCGGTTGATGCTTGAGAAGACTCGAGCGCCTTCTCCAACTCGGCCAGCGCCGGCTCAAGCTCGCCAAGCATTTCCTTCGTCGCTTCCTGCCACGAAGCGATCTCGTCTGCATAGTCCTCATTGCCATGGCAATGAACACATTGCTTGGCCCCGGATATTCTACTCGTGAGTGTTATCTCTCCCATCTTGATGATCTGAGCGTCATCGTGGCATCCGTCGCACGCCACGCCCGCCTCATACATCACATCCGGCTTGACGTCCAATTCCGCTACAGCGATACCAGCATAGATGGCCTCCTGTACAGTATGCCGCTTGCCTCCGTGACAGGTTGTACAGTTGCTCGACGTCAACAACTGCTCTGCCATCGCGAGACTTCCATGTTTGATCTCTTCGTGACAATTCAGACAGTCGAAATGCCCTGCCGATACATGAACCAGATGGCCTTGCTCCTGATCTTCGAAGTGAATGTGTTCCTCATCCTCCAGATGGCAGGCCAGACACCGCACTTGCGAAACGATCCCGCTGCCCTGGGTCACTTGACTGTGACAGTGGACGCACGTGACGTCTCCGTCGCCAGCCATAAAGTCCTTGTGACTGAATGGCTCATCCACAAAGGTCACCGGCTCGGCCGGCATGGGGTGACACGTCAGGCAGTCGCCGGTGGCCACCTGTTTGTCACCCCGGCCATAGAAATGGCACGTCAGACAGGTGGTCTTGCTGACGCTGATATGCTGACCCTGAACGGTCTGTCCATGACAGCTAACACAATTCAAAGACTTTCCGTTGGGGTTTTCGCTCAGATGTCTATCGTGGCGGAACTTGATCTTGTCATAGAGCATGACAAACTTGTCGTCTTTGCCGATCTCTTCATGGCAGCCGCCCTGCTGACAGGAGGCGCTGCTGATCTCACCATGAGGCTTGGTGCCGTAGGAGCCGGCGACATATTGAACCAACTGCACCATTCCCTGCGCCTTGGCAGCCGCAGTGCCAGCCACACCCGGCACTGCATGGCATTCAACACAACCCACATCCTTGTGCGATGAATGTTCCCACGACGCATAATAGTCTCCCATATTGTGGCAGGAGCCACAGAACTTGGGATGTCCCGTTATTTTGATACCGTAGGCACCAAGCGCCACGGCGCCAAAGGCTGCAACCACCAGCAGCATCAGGGCCGCACCGAACCCGGTGAAAAGCGAAAACATCGGCACAGTACCCAGCCGAGTGATTCGCTTGAGAAGATGGGGCAGCAGGAATGCCGTCGCCAACAGGGCCCCGGCAATCGCCAGATAGAAGAATATGTGCGCCGTAAATATGCTGCTGGACCCCCTGAGCCAATCGTAACCCATCAGCGCCAGGGCCACACTGAGCAGGTACGCATAAATGTCGTCCCGCACGGTCAAAAACAGACAGACAAACGCAACACCACTGGCCAGGAACACCAACCACGACCTGTCCGTCACCGGAGCCAGAATCCCAACAACACAACAGAAACCCGCCACTACTGCTGCCGCCGTATAAAGAGACGCCGACCAGGCTTTGGCAGAGGTGCGATCGAGCACGTATCCCAATGCCACAGACACCAGTGAAACACCCACCATCAGATGCATCTGCTGACAGTAAGGTGTGTTGGTCAAGGCCGCTATACCGAACAAAAGTGCAAAACTGGCCCACAATGCCGTCCCCAGCCGCAAACCCTTGTTGTCCCGCAATCCGGGCATGAATGCATAGAACACCACCAGAGGCGCGGCCGCCAGATACAAATATGACGCACTGACAGACCATGCTCGAATCAGCACCGCAGCTGCCAACAGGATGCTGGTCACATGGGCGGTTACAACGGCGGTACTGGCCATGGCGCTGAATCGGTTACGCGTCACGGCAGCCAATAATAACAGTATCAGCACAACACCGGCGCCGGCGCCCAGACGAGTCTCAAGCCCGGAGAATGCGCCATGGATTACCAGCAGCGCCCCCAGCGCAAACAGCCAGTTAGCCAAACGGCCGGCACCCAGACGCCGCTGCGGAATCCACGCCAGCCAGTAGGCCGCTGAGAAAACCAGCAGGCATGCCCCCACAACCGTAACACTCAAGCCAATGACAGACGACAGCGCCGCCATCACTGCCGCGCCAGCGGTCGCAAGAAGCGCCAGCCCCTGCAGGAACAACTCGAACACATCGCGCTGCTCCCGGTTCGGCCGCCAGGCAATTAGAACGGCAGTTGCCCCTACAGCCGTAACACAGCACAGCAAGTCAAGAACCCCACCGGACCAGGCGGTCGAGAACGCCGCAGCAGAAAGGATCAGCCATCCGAGGTTAGCGGCACCTCGCATTGTCTGTTTGCCGCGTGCCTCTGCCGTGACAAACAATAGGCCGGCCACCAGCGCTGCCCCTGCACAAACGGCCCAGACGATCATGTTGTCCCAGACAAGTGATACGGTGCTTGGCACGGCAGCCGGGGCCCAGTCAAGCAAGGCAACCATTCTTTCTGAAGGCAGCAAGGCTGCTGCGATAAGCATACCTGCGATCGACGGGCCCATGGCATAGTAGCAGGACCTTTCCTTCAGGCGCGCACCCAGGTAAAGCAAGACGGCCGTCGCTATCAACGCAGCAACTACGGCTATCTCCAGCTGGTTCTGCAACACCAGGAAGAACCAGCCAAAGAAGACTGGAAAAATCGCTGCCACTGCTATTCGCCTGCGAGTGGTCGAATCTTCCGCCTTCGTAAAAAACACACACAAGAGCCCCAGGCAGGCTAGGATCACCTGTGGCCCAGCCAGAGCCCATATTGACACCGAGACGCCCGGAAGCTGCCTGCCAAAGCCAAGCAACCCCGCCGCGGCAAACATCACCGCGGCAAACACATAGCTGCCACCTTTGTCAGTCTGGCCTCGCCGTTGCCAGGCGATCAGAGAAAACGTGAGCCCACAGATGGCAGAAGCCAGAGCAACATACAAATTGTCTGCCTTAAGAAAAACGAGCGGCACGACCGGCACGGCCAGCCCCACGGCGCCGAAGAAGAAACACTTCGCCACGACGCGTTCACCCACGGCCGCTGTCACGACGTCCTCAACTGCCCGGGCCAGACGCTCGTATGCTATCCACAACAGCAGTGACGCCAGCGCCAGATCCAGGATTAAGAAAGGCCAACTCCAGAGGGAAAACACAAGCGATACCAGTATGATCGGCGCCGAACAGAAATAGAAATGCCGAGACCAGCTGTATTGCCTTTCGCGATGAAGACCCGTGCCCACCAGCAGGACTATTGCTGCTGCTGCAATGGCCGCTATCCAACAATAATCTATCGACCACAGCCCCTCTGCTAAAAGCATCACCCCAAGGGTCAGGAACAGGGAGAATAGATACGTGTAGACAGCTCTGTGACCGGTCATTCGATGCGCCAGGTAAACACCTGCGTAGCCCAGAAAAGTCAGCGCCGCTACATGTCGTATCAGCCCTTGCTGGATAATGTCATTGACCTGTATCAGGGCCCAGACGGAGAACACAAGCACGGTTATGTTCATCACCCGGAATACGGTGCGCGGAAACGCCCTGAGTTGCTCGGACAACCATCGATTTAGGCAATGGCCAAGAATCAGGAGAAAGACAACCAACGCCAGTGAAAGCAGGGGAAACGATGTGAGAGGTGCTCCCAGGCCATAGCATGTCAGGAAGAATGCGACTGCACTAAAAAGCATCGCCCCATAAAGAAAACCCGCACGTCGAGTGATCACCGAGGCCGAGTAGTAACCCAGAGAGAAGATGAATACGAGGGTGGCTGTCAGAAACGGATGCGTAGAATTGAACTCCGTGGATGCCACAATCAGCACAAAGGCAATAAACATGCCTAATCGGTGAAGAGGCTCAGCCGGAAAAACCGATAATCGTCGCCGTTTCACGTGCACCTTGCCTTTCTGTAATAACTTGGGCCTCTGGGCCTTGAACTACACTCATAAATGACTATAAGATATTTCAATTCCACTATTGCAAAAGATATGCCACCACAAAGAGAACTCCATGCCTGGCAGGCATAACACGACATCAGTCGTTGTTTTTTGCTGAAAAATGCCTACTGCCTCCCTCGCCGGCGCCTGGTCTTACTGAATAAAGGCCCGCGATTGACTTGCGGAAAACCGTTAATTTGTCGGTAATCCGCTATAATGATTATGACACTCCGATTCTATGGATTTGGCGCGGCCGGCTCGACGGAACACATTCTGAAAACAGGACAGTAGAGTCATTTGGTGACGAATACATGTTTCGATAATCACCCACCACAGAAAACATGGTTCCCATTAGAACCACCCAATAATACCGTCCCCTGCGTGTCAGCACAATTTTGCCGTCGCGTATCACAAGGGTTCCCGTCAACAACAGAAACAGCAACTCACCGCCAAGAAACTTCCAGAAATGACGACCCACCCTGTTCTCTATATCGGACAGACTGGCCGAGCCTGCAATCAACACGAGCATGAACGTATAACGCATGCGGTCACGTGTAGAGAAATCTCGACATGCCATAATTGGGGATTGATCCAACTCGGCCCTCCGAATGTAGTCTTCAACAGAAAAGGTATTGTGGTACACAGTCCCATTGATATAACCCCATGATCCAGGACCCACTCCAACGTACTCATCATGACTGACAATGTATTCGTCAGTTAGTCCCGGCTGTTTTGAGAAGCACCACACCGATTCACATCGGTACTGGCCAGCCAGTTGATCCACGATAAAATCGTACGCCTTTCTCTCGTGCAGTTTATTGTCTCTTCCGCATCTTTCCTCGATCTCCTTCCGTTTACAACTGGAGATCATCAGAGGATAATAGGTAATCTGGTCAACATCTAACACTTTGAGTGCTTCGAGTTCTTCGGCCAACATCTCCATGGTCTGGTTGGGAAAGTTGAAGATCATATCGACATTCAGCGTATCAAACATCCCTTTGGTGGAGGCCAATCGTTGCTTGATCTCCTCGCTTGAGCCATATTGTCCGGACCGATGAACTCTGGTTAGAATATCATTGCTAAGTGATTGAACCCCAACAGAAAGACGATTGACACCAACGTCTTTAAGCTCTTGCAGGATATCCGGAACCAGATGGTCAGGGTTGGCTTCCGTGGAAATCTGACGAATAGGCCAAAGTGACTTGACCAGTGATAGGATCTCCACCAGTTTTTCAGGCCATATAGTGGGCGTGCCCCCGCCCACATAGACCGAGTCAAACTGATACCCAAGCGAAAAGTAGGTTTCTATTTCCTTTTTCAGAACCTCAAAATACCGCCCCGCCAGCGCAGGCTCAAATTTTGTTCGGACAAAAGAACAATATGGACAAAGGTGGGCACAAAATGGAATGTGAATATAGAGAAGGTATTTTCTGGATTCATCCGGCAACAGCGGCGCACAGGATAGTCCCGGCTTGAAGGCCAGGTAGTGCTGTGTTGTCTGCGTTGCACAGTATCGCAGGAAATGTTCAATCAGCATTTAGTTACACTTCTATGGTTCTTAGGGTTAATGCTGTGTCAATTCTATGCCTTACAACTCGGGCTCGCATTAAATGGCATTGGCATTGCAAAAGACATGCCACCACAAAAAGGACTGTATCGCTGGCAGGCATAACACGATGTAAGATGTTATTCTCAAAAAGAGTACATCGTGTCACTCAAAGCCTGTCCTCCTGTAAGAAGTGCAGTGTTGACTTGCGGAAAACCGCTAAAGTGTCGGGAACCCGCGGTTATGATGAAAGACCATGCTGTCTCTCGCAGCACTGGTTTTGCTATGACAGGCGGCACACTCAACCATCATACCGAGCCGGGTGCCATTATCCACAACGTTGGCATCAGCCCCTCATCACCAAGCCGGGATGCCCCTGCATACTGTGAGATTTGGCACAACAAGTGGAGATCTCGTCCTCAGCCAAACAAAGAACTGGGACCACCTCCGGGGCAGTCCCAGTTCTATTACTCATCTAGCTTTCAATGCTGCACAGCTTACTGCAGAGCAGCAATGGCCGCGTTTAGCAAGGCTTTGGTGTAAGGCGGGTTGTGGGCGCCCGAACTGCCATCCTCAATGGCGATAAAGATATAGTCCCAGAGAGCAGAAGCCTCTGCCGCAGGATAGGTCCCGACAACCGGATGTCCTGCTTCATCGAGTAGACCCTTGGCTATCAGCAGATCGCCAAGCTCGGTGATCAGTGCATCGACCGCAGCCATCGCGCCGTCGACGTCATCTTCCGGGGCGTGGCATTCGTCGCAAGACGACGACACTGCCTCAAAAGTATGAGCCATATCCGGTCCAATGTGGCAGGCAACACAGGTATCACGCACCAGCCTGTAGTGGAAACTGGGGACACCTGCAGCACCAGCGCCGCCGGTGCCGAGCAGCATCGCGCTCTGTGGGCCGTGGTGGGGGCCCCAGTGCGTGCTGGTGACGGCGATATTGCCGTCGGCATCCGGCTCAGCAATCGCTCGGCGCGGCTGGTGGCAGTTGGCACACAGGTTGCCCTTGCCGCCGTCATACGTCAGTTCACCAAAGGCGTAGAGATTTACCGCCGCGGTGGTCTCCAAAGCCCAGTCCGCCTCCGTGTAGCTGGTGTGAACCTGGTGGCAGGCACGGCATGACTGGCGAGTCGGGCTGGGATCTCCTTCTTCGACCGTGTCTGGCGTGAGCCCCGCAGCAACCATTTTGCTAAAGGCGCCGCCGGAGTGACAACCGGCGCAACCGGCACTTGTTCCACGCACATAGGATTCACCGGTTCCATGTACGGCCTCGCTCATGGCAGTTTGCTTCTCGGTGATCACTGTCGTGTCATTGTGGCAGGCCATACAGTCAGTTACCTGTACTTGAGCGAACACACTCGAAGTGCCCACCAACAGGACGACAAGGCCCAAAGCCATAAAGTTTGTTCGTTTTTTCATCACACTCTCCTTATACATTGTTCTTCATTTACTGGAGATTTGTGCACAAATCTCAGTGTTTGTCGGCAGTTACATGATGGAGAATCATCAACATGCTAGGCCGAATCTTGTCAGCGTTATCTTAGGGGGCACCACCTCCTTCCAACCCAATATGGATGCCACTATCAGCACATAAGGCTAAAAGCAAGCCTAATTGGCGAAGAAACTCAGCGGGAAAACCTGGTTTCTCGGCGCCGTTTCACTTATACGTTACCTTTCTGCGATCATCAGGGCCTATGGCCCTGAATGGCATCTACAATGAAGATAGACCGTTCCAGGCTTCACTGTAGCAAACGATATGCCACCATAAAATACCTTTATGCCGGGCAGGCCTAATACAAGAGGGCATAGTAAACTGGCGGGAACCCGCTAATGTGTCGGGATTCCGCTATCCAGTTGGCTATTGATTGGATCAACGCCGCCACGCTGGACGATTAGCGCGCGTTATTTTCCCTGTATGATGCTTAGATGAAGCCAAAGCGTTCAACGTAGTGTAAAGGACGATAGATAAGTACCCAAAAGACCGCTTAAGGCAAACTTATTCGCCTTTTCTATACCCGGTAAGATGGTGCGTTGGCCGTGTATAGAAAACAGGGCTGCCGAATGGCAGCCCTGTTCATTCTACAAAACGCAGCTTACTTCAGCACTTCGACTGAGGTGAACCCCAAGACCACTTGACATTCCCCACTTACTTGAACAGTGCCATGATGTACTCGATCACTTCAGCAAGAGTGATGGTGTAGTCGTCTCCACCCTCGATTAGATAACCGCCTTGCTTCATATGCTGGTTAAGGGATATAAGCCCATTGGCATCATCGGCGTTGATCATTTCAGCTCTGTGACACGCACCACAGGCTCTTGAAGCAGGACCCGTGATATAAAGCGGCACCTCGCCTATGTTTCTGTCCCAGCCTTCGATCGAATCAGAGGCCGACAAAGCGCCGGGCAGCGACTTTGACTGATCCGGCACGTTATACGTGCCTGGATTGTGGCATGACTCACAGTTTGTAATTCCGTGTGTGGGATACGGGAATCCGATGTGGTGATCGTAGTGCAAGGCTTCCACTGGATCGGCGAAATTAACATCGCCAATATCAAATGCCTGGCCCGAGTGTATCGCATGAATGTAGGAGTCGAGCGACCTCGACTGCATTTCCAGATGAGAGCCGCGACTCTTTGTAATGTGACACATCCTGCAGGTGACGATACTACCGCCTCTATCCGGCGAGTGGTAGTTTGTCGCAAGTGCTTCATGGCAGTTGTGACATCCTTCAAGGTCCACGATGGGGCTGAAGTAGTCATCGTCGAAGTCATTGGTGCCGAGGTCAAAGGTTCTGGAGGGGGCATCTAGTGCAACTACACCATCAACATCTTCCAGCTCCGGCATAACAGCAATTTCCACTCTCTTTACAGAACCATCAGCGATCAGGTCAGCCCAAGTCGACATGTCTACGACGACTTCCCAAGCGCCGCCCGCCGCCGACACTGTCGTAGCACGTGGGTGCTCAGAACCTACCTCATATTCCAGGGCTCTCGAATCGTTGCGGTCGATTACGCCATCGCCATTATCGTCAACAAGTCTTTCGTGTGGACCCACGATGAAGTCCTTCGTGTCCCAGCCATACATTCCGACCATCACGGTGGGTATAATGTCCGCCACATCGATCCCTGCGAGGTCCGTGACCTCGGCCGCACTGAATTGGATGGTAATTTTGTTGTCGGCTACAGATGCAGCATCAATTGTGACCACAACAGCGTCAGAATACTTCAGACCTTCAGCGGCATAGATCATTGTGTCATAGCCAGGGTGAATATCACTGAATGGTGCGGCTATACGCCCGCTTGAATGACAGTTACTACAGTTACCTTCGAGGCCATGAGGCACTATGGTCGCGAGTGCGAGTTCGGCAGTGCCGTGTTCTTCGGAGCCATTCACTGGGTGACAGCTCTTGCAGGTCTCCACTGTAAACTTATCATCCGCCAATATGACATCAAGTTTGCCTTCGTGGCAGGTTACGCAGTTTGCCATGGACTGAGGATACGGGAACTCCATAGCATGAGACATATGCACGTCATTCATGAGCGACGTCTTGTACGCGTACAGTTCTAGCTGCTCAGGCGTAAAAATAGATAAGTCTTCATCTGAATGTAGCCACTCAACAGCCTTTTCAGGATCATCAACCAGAAGCTGCCATTCGAGATGGCCGCCTTCACCGTTATCCAAGTGACAGACCTTACAGGTGTACATATCTGTTGTGGGATCTTGATCAACCTGTCCATAGATGTAACTATGCTTTAGGTAGGGCACCGTGTGGCATTTTTCGCAGCCATCGTTGTTGGCGGCAGAAACATAGTCAACACCACCTCCCAATTCAAGTACAGCTGCGAAAGGGTACTTGTTTTGATAGACGCGAGCAGGCAGTCTACCCACTGTTTCATCTCTACCATAGATCGCGATGAGGCCATCCACGCTATCTAAATCACTAGAATACGCAGCGTCCGAGTTTGTTATTGTACTCGTGGATACACCAGTGCCTGCATCATAGCTTAGAGTTCCTTTTAGGGTCTGCCTTCCGGCTGACTCGAAACTCGTACCTGTATATGGCACATAGTAAATTCCTATTGATTCTACATCGGCTGCACCAATTGGTTTACCATCCTTGGTCATTCGGAAAGTTACGATGTGTGTATCTGGAGCTACATATTCGTAAGTCAAATCGGTAACTTTAATCACACCGTCCTGATACAATTCGTCATAGGACGCCTGATGTGCGGCGCCAGCTCCTTCGTGACAGATTACACAAGACTCAGGTTGGACATCGGCACACGGCTCTTGAGCGAACACACTCGAAGTACCCACCAACAGGGCGCCAAGGGCGAACATTAGAGCTATTAATCTTGTTTTTGTTTGCATCGTATTCTCCTTTACATTGTTTTTCTTTACTGCAGATTTGTACACAAATCTCAGTGTGGGTAGGCTGTTACATGATGGAGATTCACCAACATGCTAAGCCGAATCCTATCGGCATTGTTTCGGGGTGGCCACCTCCTTTCCAATCCAATGTGGATGCCTCTTTCAGTACAATGGCGATCAACACGCCTAAATCAGCGACGAAGCTCAGCGCGCAAAACCGGCTTCGTGTCACCGTTTCTCTTGTACCCTACCTTTATGTAATTGTCAAGGCCTATATGGCCTTGAACGGAATTCATAGCCACGCTGAAGTACTTGCCCGCCACCATTGCAAACGACATGCCACCATAATAAGACTATTTACCAGACAGAGATAATACGATGTAAGGTGTTGTAAGTCTTGACTTTACATGGTGCGACTCACCTGTCTTCCTGCGAAAGGGGCAGAATAAACTTGCGGTAATCCGCCGATGTGTTGGATTTCCGCTACCACGACGAAGAGGTTCCAAGGCACTCTATTTAAGAATGCCGCGTTGGCCCAAGGCAGATCGAAGCAGGGCGCCAGCCGAGTCGGTGGAGGCCGGCATCGGCCCTTTCTTACTATGGA
>Ga0209536_100015259_pt1 | contig 10974 bp, 8 predicted proteins | sample DeeMarSeWOR28_12_FD_187461 | JGI IMG/M metagenome (GOLD analysis project Ga0209536, IMG submission 187461) | Marine sediment microbial communities from White Oak River estuary, North Carolina - WOR-2-8_12 (SPAdes) (version 2) | ecosystem: Environmental > Aquatic > Marine > Intertidal zone >... | reverse complement strand
ATCTTCATCCAGATCATTATTACCTTCAGCTGTTTTATCAAAATATAAAAGTGCAGAGATTGAATCTCCTTGAAAAAGATAACTCAAACCCATTTTCAGCGCCGTAATTCCTTTAAAGTGATCATCTGTTGAAAACTCAAGAAAATCCACGTAGTAATCCCTGGCAGATTCATAATTACCCAGAGAATATTCTATATCGCCCAAGGCTAAACCAGCGTAATTTTTTAACTGAGTAAAATTTGTATCAGGCGATAATAAAACCGACTTGTAAATTCTCGATGCATTCACTAAATCATATTTTTTCAGATAAAGATTCGCCAGTGCATATCGAAACAGTAAATTCTTTGGAAACCTTGCATTTAAATCGTCCAGAATTCTTTTAGATTCAGAAAATTTAAGGAGAAATTCAGAATATATCTGTGAAAGATAGAATTTAGCATCTATTTTGGATAGCTGTCCCTTTTTTGATGCAATCTCTAAGTAATCTAGTCCGGCTTGCTTATCGCCTGTCATACCTGATAAGCTAAGTGCCCACGACCACGTTTGGGGTGCTTGAGAAATTGCAAAATTGTATAAACCTTTCCCCATATATGCATCGTAGTAAAGGCTATCAAAAGTTAATAGATCATTAAAAAAGGAATAGAACTTGCTTGCAGCGAAAATTGCGTCAAAATAATTTTCGTCTCTTGTAAAAGCGAATGTCCTATTAGCGTAGACCGATCCGAGTATGTAAAGCACAAACACATCAGAACTATCTTTATCAAGAAATATTTCCGCCTTTTCGATAGCGGTATCGGAATAAGCATAGAAATTTTCAAGATCATAATCGCTTTTACTATCAAGATAAAACCATAAAGAGCTGATTGATTTGTAATGATATCCTGCAGGATTTTCAGGATCAATTTTTATAATATCATCAAATGTATTCTCAGCTGTTTTGAAATTGAAGTTATATAATGCAGTTAATCCATTACTGATTTTGCTCTTTAGTTTTGATTGTGGATTGATTGAGACATTGAAAATGAGCAAAGAAAATAAAATTATAAATACTAACCTGGAAATCAAATGTATGAGAGCCTTTATTAACAGCATTTGCACACGGATGAGGAATGGTAAATATTAGTGAATAGAATTATGCGTTACTTAACATTTTTTTCAATGGAATATTCAATTGCAGCTTTCACAAATTCCCTGAATAAAGGATGAGCATTTGTCGCTCGTGATTTAAGTTCCGGGTGAAACTGGCAAGCCACAAACCAGGGATGATCTTCTAATTCTATCATTTCTACAAGTTCTTTATCAGGCGACAGTCCACTCAGGACCAGACCATTGTCTATCAGTTTTCTTCTGAACTTATTATTAACTTCATAACGGTGACGATGCCTCTCAGAAATGTGGGTCGCACTGTAAGCTTCGTATGCTTTAGTCTTATCCTGAATAACGCAAGGATAAGCCCCAAGTCTCATAGTTGCACCCATTTCTTTTACATTTTTTTGTTCGGGCATCAAATCAATTACAGGGTATTTGGTTTTCTTGAACTCCGAACTGTTCGCGTTTTTCATACCACATACGTTTCTAGCAAACTCAACCACAGCACACTGAAGTCCGAGGCAGATACCAAGGAAAGGGATACCATTTTCTCTAGTATATCTTATTGCTTTAATCTTTCCTTCTATGCCCCTTTCACCAAATCCTCCGGGAACAAGCACACCGCTTACACCCTTTAATTGATCTTCAAAATTATCAGTTTCACAATCTTCAGCGTTAACAGGTTTAATTTTTACTTTTACCTGATTTTCAGCACCAGCATGAATGAATGCTTCCATTATACTTTTGTAAGCATCCATATGAGTAATGTATTTTCCACAGACAGCAATTTCGATTTCCCGATTCGGTTTTTTAATACCATCAATAAAATTTTCCCATTCATCAAGTTTAATCTTTCTCTCCTGCAAGTGAAGTCTATTAGCTACAAGTGAATCAAGTTTTTCCTTATGCAATACAAGTGGCACTTCATAAATTGATTGAACGTCATAGGCAGATATAACAGCTTTTGAATCGACGTTGCAAAAGAGTGCAATCTTCTCTCGAATTTCTTTAGGTAATTTTTTTTCAGATCTGCAAATCAACACGTCTGGTTGTATACCAAGTTCTAGAAGATTTTTGACACTATGTTGAGTTGGTTTTGTCTTTACTTCGCCAGCAGATGAAATGTAAGGAACAAGCGTAACATGAATTACCATCGAGTTTGCTCTGCCAAATTCCAGCATATGCTGTCTGATTGCTTCTATGAATGGCAAGCTTTCGATATCACCAACCGTTCCACCTATCTCTGTAATTATAACTTCGTATTCCCCAAGTTCACTCAACCGAACTAGTTTCCGTTTAATTTCATCAGTTATATGAGGTATTACCTGAACAGTAGCTCCAAGATAGTCTCCTCTTCTTTCCTTAGTAATCACTTCATTGTAAACCTGACCAGTAGTTGTATTATTTGCCCGGGTCATATTTACATCTAGAAACCTTTCGTAATGTCCAAGGTCAAGGTCGGTTTCGGCTCCATCGTCTGTTACGTAAACCTCACCATGCTGAAACGGACTCATAGTGCCAGGATCTACATTTATATATGGGTCAAATTTTTGGATGGTGACGCTGAATCCGCGCTGTTTTAGAAGTAAACCTAGTGAAGAGGCAGTAATTCCTTTCCCCAATGAAGAAACTACTCCTCCAGTTATAAATATGAATTTTACTTTTTTGCCGCGGGCCATTTGATTTTTTTTTGCCCTCAAATATAGACTAAGGTCAAGTTATAAGCAATTTAACCGGTTATAAAAGTTTTGTCTTCAAATTATAATAATAAATTTTGAAAAAATTTTTTGAACTATTTTTAAGATTTATTTGCCAATAGCCAAGATTTTTGTTATTCTTATGAAAAAAGATTTCATAAATGGAACCCGGTATTAAATTAACAGCAATATTCCCCGTCAGTGCGAAACGTCTGTACGATTCGTGGTTAAATAGTAACACTCACTCATCTTTCACATCAGGAAAGGCAGAGATTGAACCAAGAAACGGTTCACGCTTTTCTATTCAAAATGGTTATATAACTGGATCAAACCTTGTGCTTCAACCTTACGGAAGGATAGTGCAACATTGGAGAACGAGTGATTTCCCGGAAGGCGCACCCGATTCCAAACTAGAGATACTTTTTGAAAAGCACAACAGTGGTACGAAATTGACAATCATTCACACTCAACTCCCCAATGGCCAAGAGAAAAAATATGAAAAGATCTGGAAAGAAAATTACATAAAAGCAATGCGAAAATATTTTCAAAAACCTAAAACATTGAGTAAAGCGAGGTAATAAACAGCTAACCAATAATATTCTACTTGAACTGCCTTCCAATATTCAGCTATATTTGTCTTTAAATTGCAAATTTTTAATGGGCTTTTGTTGAAGTATATTTTTTCTTTTCTTTTAATAACTATTCTATTTTTCTCCACAACAATCTTTGGCCAGGACACTACGGAAAGTCTTGCCTTTAAGAATAAAAGACCGCAGCAAAAGGCGCCATATTTTTACAGACCCGACCTAGCATACCAGATCTGGCAGAAATTTAAACTAACACAGGAAGCAAATGCGGGTGATCCACTTGCACAACACGAATTGGGCATACGATATCTTTTAGGTGAAGGTATCCCTGCCGATACTTCTCAAGCAGTTTTCTGGATGAAGAAAGCAGCAGACCAAAATCTAACTTCAGCAAAATATAACTATGCTATAATGCTAATTAATGGAATTGGAGTTCGCTGGGATCCGTTTGCTGCTTTCAAATTATTCCAGAGTGCAGCAAATGATGGAATGGTTCAAGCGCAATATGTTGTAGGCATTTTGTACACAGATAATCTTACTGTTAGAAAAGATTATAACCTGGCGTATTATTGGATCAAAAAAGCAGCTGACAATGACTACGAACCTGCAAAGGAAGTTGTAGCTCAGCTCGAGCCAAGAACTTCCAAACCTTTGGTGGATTCTCTATTTAATACTTCAGGCAAACCAGAAGACAAAAATCCAATTCCTAATCCTTCTGAGAATCTTACTTCATCATTAGGATTGGTGTTCATAGACTTTGATACAATATCAGACTCTGCAATAGCAATTACGGATAGTATGCTTATTGAAGACATCGATATGATAGGAACAGACAGCCTGGCAAAAATTCTTTTAGCAAATAAACCCTCAAACTTAGCCCAACTTGTAAATCCACGAAATATTGAAATATTAAATTTGCTGGCAGACAATGGAAGCCCTGAAGCTCAATCAATCGTGGGAAGAATGCATGAAAAAGGAATATATTTTAATAGAAATTTGATTGAGGCAGCAGTGTATTATTATCGCGCTTTAAGAAACGATTCACCACTCGGAACAAACCTACTCTGGCAGTTATCGCGGGGAAAAGACCTACATCAATCAGTACAAAGAGAAAGTGAAGATGGAAATAACATTGCAAAATTTGTGTGGTACGGATTAACTTCAATTAATTTTGATAACCGAATTGCAATGGCTGATGCACTAAATCTTCTTGAAGAATCCGCTAACGCTTATTACCTGCCGGCAATGGTGGAATCGGGTTTAAATTATTATGCCAACAGATTTGGAAGATTTAATATTGAGACTGGACTCAACATCTGGAAGAAAGCAGCGCTACTTGGCAGTAAGGAAGCGGAGATCAGGTTGACAGCTTCGCGAATACTGGATTCATTCGGAGCGTACAATAAACGCGAGGATTTTAAAAAACTAAAAAAGGCTGCAAAAGAAGGTTCATTGTTTGCAATGGTTACAGTTGGTTTATGTTATGAACAGGGACTGGGAACATCACAATCTAAACCCGAAGCTGTTAATTACTTCCGATCGGCAGCACAGCGTGGGAGCCGGTTCGCTTATGAAGAATTGAAAAGAATTTATGACGAGCAAAGACCTTCTGACAAAGAATTTCTTTTATCAAATTGAATTATGATTAATATAAAAACTAAACTACCTGAGTGGGGCACGAGTATTTTTACAATTATGTCCCGAATGTCAGTTGAACACAATGCTATAAATCTTGCACAGGGATTTCCAGATTTTAATTGCGATGAGGAGCTTCTGGAACTTGTTTCATACTTCCAGAAAAAAGGTTTTAACCAATATGCTCCGATGCAAGGAGTTCCCAGTTTGCGCAAAGCTATTTCAGATAAAATTAAAAAGTTATATGGCAGACATTATGATTTCGATAAAGAGATAACTGTTACCGCTGGAGCAACGCAAGCACTGTATACAGCAATCACCTCTGTAGTGAAACGTGACGATGAAGTTATTCTTTTCGAGCCTGCTTACGACAGCTATGTCCCTGATATACTATCAAACGGTGGGTTGCCCGTCTATATTCCTCTCAATCCAAAAGATTATTCATATGATTGGGAGCAGGTAAAAAATAAAGTATCGGAAAAAACCAAAGTAATAATTCTCAACTCACCTCACAATCCGACTGGTAGTCTGATTACCAACGAGGACATAAAAGAACTTGAGAAGATTACTGAAGGAACCGACATCCTCATCGTTAGCGACGAAGTTTATGAGCACATTATCTTTGATGGTGAAAAGCATATCAGCTTGGCGAGTTCAGATGAGTTATCAAAAAGAACCTTTGTGATTTCTTCGTTTGGTAAAACATATCACACAACAGGTTGGAAAATGGGCTATTGTGCGGCACCTGAAAATCTCACTAAAGAATTCAGGAAAATGCATCAGTTTATAGTGTTCTCTACAAACACACCTATTCAATATGCTTATGCCGAATTTATGAAACAGGAAGAAAAATATCTGTCGTTGGGAAAATTTTATCAGCATAAACGGGATATATTTCTAAACGAAATTAAATCATCAAAATTTAAATTGAAGCCTTGTAAAGGAACCTATTTTCAACTTCTTGATTATTCCTCTGTCTCAGATAAAACAGATATGGAATTTTCCGAATATCTAACGAAAGAAATCGGTGTTGCGGTTATTCCACTTTCGCCTTTCTACGAAAGTAGAGAAAGCCAATCTTTAATAAGAATTTGTTTTGCAAAAACCGATGAAGTAATTAAGGAAGCTGCAACTAAATTGAAAAAATTATAAAACCTGGAATGAACAGAACTGAACAGTTGACTCTTCGAAAAAAAGCTGCGTACATTTCGCTTGCTGTGGGAATTGGTATGTTTATTACGAAGATGACTGCCTATTTCATTACTGGTTCTGTTGCAATTTTTTCTGATGCAGCAGAATCGGTTGTACATGTTGCTGCGACAGGTATGGCTTTGTTCAGTATAATTCTCAGTTCAAAACCTGCAGATGAAACTCATCTTTACGGACATGGAAATGTAGAATATTTTTCTGCTGGGGTAGAAGGTTTTCTCATCGTTTTTGCAGCAGGAGTAATTATTTACCAGGCAATTCTCGACATTATAGCCGGACCCACTCTTGAATCCCTTAGTATTGGGGTTATTTTTATAAGCGCTGCCGGGATAGTAAATCTTGCCCTTGGGTATTACCTTATAAGAACCGGAAAGAAAACCAATTCATTAACTCTTATTGCTGATGGAAAACATGTTCTTACTGATGCGATTACCAGCATTGGCGTACTGGTTGGAATTATTCTCGTTTTAATAACTAATTATGTCCTGCTCGACCCGATCCTCGCGATTATCGTAGCACTTAATATTGTTTTCACAGGCTATAAATTAATTAGAGAATCAATTGGCGGATTGATGCTTGAAACAAATCCCGAAATTTTGAAGACTATTTCGGGTAGATTGATTTCAATTAGAAAAGATTACTGGATAGACCTTCACGAATTACGTTACTGGCAATCCGGTGAAACGACTTTTATAGATTTTCATCTAATACTCCCCTTCTACTTTACCATACAACAATCACATAATGAGGAGAAAAGAATTGACGAAGAGCTTGAAAAAGAGTATCCTAACTCGCAAATAAAAATCCACTTCGATTACTGTAACTATGACCTTTGTAAATTCTGCGGTTACCAAAAGTGTGATGTACGAAAAGATGAGAAAAAAATTGACTTTAATTGGAATGTTGAAAAGTTAGCCGGGAGTGCGGTTTATAAGACTATCAAATAAAGCTTTTTACTTTTCGAACAGAAAATATATAATCCAATTTTGAAACTCCTTGAATTTATATCCCTATCTGTATCCCTTACAAGAAATATCCTAAAATGTAACTAAGAGTAATAAACAATATCATCAAACCTAACAATAGCTTTAGCCATTTAACCTGAACAAAACGTTGTACTTTTGTAAACAGATATATTCCTAAGCCCTTATCAAGTGGGGTAACTGTGAAACCTTTCAACTTGTATAACAATTTATCTTTTCTTAATGCTAAAACCAGCGATTGTGGACTGACATTCTTTCTTATTAGACTAATTTATATTTCTTCATTTCTGCAACTCATCGCGATTAGGATTAAGAATAACATAATATTTTAACGAATTGTTTTCCTCTTACTTTCCTAGAAATTTAACGGCGTATGGCTTAGGCAGAAACTCTGAAGAAGGGAAACAATTAAAGAACAACTTTAGAGGATTAAACATTCAAATTTGTCTAAACTTATATAATTTCTTTGATTTATTTAATTGTAGGTTAGAAACTATATATTACTAATATCTCACTGGTATTTAGTTAAGTATATCTATTTATTTTTCATTGACGTTTCAAAAACACCTGCTTTAATCCCATCTTTTTAATTTCTCAATTCATTTTTGTACAATTCAAGTACTTTATTAGCCCACTCATCTACTGAAAGTTGTTGTTCAACCGTTTTCCGGGACGCGTCACTTAGCTTAGAATGTAACGACTGATCTGTGAGAATTCTCTTCAGGGCTTGTGCCAGATCTTGTGGATCTTTATGATTTACTAGCAGCCCGTTCTTTTCGTGTGTTATTGTTTCGGGGATACTTGAGATTCTTGTAGCCACAATAGGTAATCCAAAACTCATTGCTTCCAGAATTACCAGTGGATGTCCCTCATAGTGAGTAGATAATGTAAATATGTCAAATTGGTGATATATTTCAGCCGGATTAGATACGGTTCCCAGAAAACGAACTTTGGATTCCAAATCCAATTCTTTAACCAGTTCCTCTATACCCACTCTTGTTGGTCCATCTCCGACTAACCAGAGCTCACTCACTATTCCACTCTTACACAGAATGCTGAAAGCTTGAATGAGTGTTGCATGGTCTTTTTGTGGTCTGAAGTTCGATACTGTTCCAATGATAGAAACGCTCGATGTATTAACCTTCAGAATATTGTTTTCAGAAACTTTAATAGATATACCATTCGGGATAAATGTGATTTTACTTTCTTCTGTCCACCGATTCTTTATAAGCAAATTTGAGATTTCCCGGCTCATAGAAATATGTCTGCTTATAACTCTTCGATCCGTTATTCGTGCCACTAATCCAGAAAACAACCGCTTGAACTTTCCTTTCAATTGGGTGGGTGGTAAAAGAAAATCATTTAGCGCAATAGGCGGATTATGCCAATGATAAATTACTGGTAGTTTTAATCGTCGAATTGAAAATGCAAGAGAGAAGGGTAATGCAAACAAAAAATGGAAATGTACGATATCAACATTATGCTGTTTACAGATTTCACGAAGTACATGCGGAAATCCAGAACGTAAAGGATTCTCTATTTCCGGAATGATCAGTATTTTTGAATAATTTTCTAACTCAGTTTGCCAATTACGTTTTTTGGGGAATCCGATTAAAAGGGTATGCCCATTAATTATAGTAACTTTTCCTAGTGCGGTAAGATGCTGGGAGATACCTCCACCAAAATCCGGCGAGTAATTTAGAATATTCAGAATGACCATTAAATTTAACTTTAAGATCTAAGTATTGGAAACTGAAATAATATCCATTAACAAGGGCAATGTCAATATTACTTAAGAGAAATATCCTAAAATGTAACTAAGAGCGATAAACAACATCATTAAACCCAACAATAATTTTAACCATTTTATCTTAAAAAAACGCTGTACTTTTGCACCCAGATAAATTCCAAACAATCCACCGAAACCGAAAAGAGCACCAAGTGCCCAATCAGGTGAAACAGTCATTGTGGTTGTTTCGTACAAAGGTGCTATAATCTGATAGAACAAAATCCCTGCAATCGATGTGACCAATGTTCCCAATAATGTGGCACCGGCAATAGCATATACAGGAAGACGGTAAATCGCAACCAGAAAAGGCGCAATTATTGCTCCGCCACCTATTCCGTAAATACCTCCAACCACACCAACTATTAACGACAGCATAAAAATCTGTACAGTGTTACAGTTGTATACTTCATCCTGAAATTCAAATTGGTACCGACTTAATGAGAAATTTATTGTCTTAGCCCTCCATTGAAGTTCTCCTTCTCCTGAATTTTGTACTGCTGATTTTTTTTGATCCTGTTTTTTAGCCATTTCAAAAAACATCCTTATACCTAAATATAAAAGTACTAAACCAGCAAATACTTTAAAGAGTTTTGGCTCAGGCAAATATTCCAAACGTATAAATCCGCCCGCAACTATACCCGGCAAAGTGCCTGCAATAATAATCAAAGCTAGGGGGAACAACATTCTGCCATCACGGAAATAACGATAGACACCTCCCGGTATAGCGACTATATTGTAAACAAGGTTTGTCGGACTGACCGCCGGACTTGCAAAGCCCAGAACACTCACTTGAAAAGGAAGAAGTATGAATGCCCCTGATATCCCAACCATCGAAGTAAAGAATGAAATGATAAATGACACCAAAGGTGGTAGCCAGATTGGTATATCAACACCTGATATGGAAAAATGCATTTCCATCGTATTACAAAATATTAAATATATTTTCTATCATTATAAAAATTTAAGAATTACTTAATGTAATATTATTATTTCACTCATTTAATTAATTCACGACTTAAATTAGTTCTACTCTTTTTATATAGATATGAATTAATTATTTAGTCTCTTAAATGTGTGGATCTTTCTCTTTGCTTTGTATCATCAAACCTACGATATGATAATCAGCATTTTGCAATCGTTTCATCTACTAATACAAAATTAAAATGTACTCTCAATATCAAATACGACAAATATTGTTAAAAATAGAATATATAAATCAAAAGTAAATCTGGCTTTCGATATGTACTCTAAATCATAATTTATCATTTCCTGTACTTTAGTGTTTTTCTTTCTAGCTTTTACCTGCCAGAGTCCGGTAATTCCCGGTAACACTTTACATCGTTTCAATATTATCTCTGGAAAGGGTTCCAACATAAATGGAATTAAAGGTCTTGGACCAACTAGGCTCATATCCCCTCTTAAAACATTATACAATTGAGGTAATTCATCGATGCTCGTCCTACGAAGGAATGATCCAATTCTCGTAATTCTTGGGTCATCACTTCTTTTATTAAGAATACCGTTTATTTTGTCAAAAGATTTCCTACTCCTTTCACTTTCCTTTGCCATATAATACATCGTCCTGAACTTATAACAAACAAACAAAGTTCCATAAATACCTACTCGCTGTTGTTTATAAAGAACGGGTCCTTTGGAAGAAATTTTAATTAGAACTGCAGCAATTAATAAAATTGGGATAGTGGCTATTAACAAAACAGTTGTTAGTATTAAATCAAAATAGCGTTTATACTTTTTTAAATAAAGATTATTTACAGGATTGACTATTTCAAACTGATCAATCATTTCCTAAATGAACATTGAAGTTTTTGATTAATTATTCAACGGCAGCAATCTGTGGATCCTTGACTTTAGTTAGTATCAACAAACCAACAATAAAGAAAAATGCAATTGAGATTATTGCTACCCTCTGGCTGCCTGTTAAGTAGCTAACAAGACCAAAAGTTAAAGGACCAATAATCGCAGAA
>Ga0209536_100015258_pt1 | contig 10974 bp, 8 predicted proteins | sample DeeMarSeWOR28_12_FD_187461 | JGI IMG/M metagenome (GOLD analysis project Ga0209536, IMG submission 187461) | Marine sediment microbial communities from White Oak River estuary, North Carolina - WOR-2-8_12 (SPAdes) (version 2) | ecosystem: Environmental > Aquatic > Marine > Intertidal zone >... | reverse complement strand
ATCCGGGAGCGGGGTGGTTTACAGGTATCCCGGAGTACGCTACGAGTACCGCTCGAGTGTAGAACTGTTTGGGTGGCCATTAATCCACATCGCCAGCGGGGTAAATCCAGAAACTGGTGCTCCATTGGTTGCAAAGGGGATCCTGGCGATTGGAAATTTTGCTGTTGGGTTTTTTGCGATTGGGGCGATAGCAATCGGAGTTTTTACGATTGCAGGTATTGGAATTGGGCTTTTCGTATTAGGGGGGATCGCGCTGGGAGCGTTTGCTTTTGGAGGTCTGGCTTTTGGAATCTTCTTAGCAGTGGGTGGCTTGGCTATTTCGGTAGGTTATGCATTCGGGGGTTTGGCTTTATCTATCAATGATATGATCGCTGGATTCTTTGATTTCCGTTGACCTCGAAGGTTTCCCATCATACGGGTGATTAATTTCCAATTAGGCCCTCATTGAATGCAGTTATGAGGGTATTGAGTTTTATTTATCGCAGCGCGAAGCCAATCACGAAAGAAAGTGTCATCAGGAATAGCAGCCAGGGCAGGAGGAGTAGAATTGCATCCCGCGAAATCACGGGGCGACCTGTCTTCAAGAAGCTCAAGAATAGACCCCCGATGCCGATCAATGCGCCACCAATTCCCACGAAGATGAAACCAGGAGTCGTGCTGCCCTGTACGCTGAGCAGGATGGGCAGCAGGAAGATCAGCATGCCAGCAACACCGTGTACGATGGCAAGCGTGATAACAGCCGGTCGGCCTGGCGTGATCTGCCGGGTAATGAGAACTGCCAGAAATCCGATGATGGCAAAGACGACGTAATATACACGTACCCCGACCAGGTATTCCCACGCCAGCCCGAGCGAGAGGCTGAGCGGGATGATGGTAGAGATGATCACCACCAGGGGACTGTCGAGTATTTCCATTCCAAGGATAATCAACAGTAAGCAGGCGACCAGGAGCACACCAAAGGCGATGGTGTAGCACAGGATGGCGAATGATTCCAATCCATCAATACCGACAGCAACCTGGTAAGCTGCCAGCAGGACAGTTGCGAATAGAACAATCCTGCCGGGAACTACGCTTGATTTCATGAGGGGAGGGATTATACCTGCTGGATCAGAAGGCTTCAGCAGCTAGCAGCACCATCACGCTGAGCATATACAAGGAAGCATACTTGAATAATCCAAAATTGACACGGTCGGAGGGTCTCAGCATGCTGGTAAGGGCAAGGAAGATCAATCCCCCTGTCAGCACTGCCAGGAGCCGCAGGTAGCCCCAGGTTAGTCCAATACCATATGCGGCAATGCCCATCATAACCGCAGAAACAACACTGGAGATGGCAATTGTCCATTGGGTGACCTTGAATCCATATGTAGATGGGAAGGTTGGAATGCCCGCGGCCTGGTAATCATCGTAATTGCGCATCGAAAAGGTAAGGATGTGGGTTGGTATCCAGAAGAGGACAGCAAGGCACAAGGCAATTCCAATCCAGTCGATTTGGCCTATTCCCAGAGTGCGTCCAGCAAGGATGGGCATCCCACCGGCGATGCCTCCCCAGACGATCGACCAGGCAGTACGGCGCTTCAACCACATGGTGTACACAACCACATCAAAAAAAAGACCGGCGAATACAATTAGGCCATACAAATAATCCAGGTAAAATGCCCAAGTTATGCCGATTAACGACAGCACCAGCCCGAAAGTCAGGCCTGCCCGAGGAGTGATTCTTCCCACGGGCAACGGTCGCTGGCAGGTGCGTTGCATCCTGGAATCGATATCACGGTCATACCACATGTTTAACACCGTGGAACCGCTGATGGCAAAGAACAGGCTGCCGCTGACGCCAAGCAGGATCTGCCAACCGAAAATTGGGCAGCGAGCACTCATGAGGCCTGCCAGGCCTGTGGTTAAAAGCAATGCAGTTTGCCAGCTCTTAACCAATGGCCAGTAGTTATCCCGGAACTCGTTGATCCATGACCTAACTCTATGCATGGTATTTGTTGATTCCTGGGTCATTGATTGGCATCTCTCACGCAGCGGAAACCAACCGCCGGGCTGTAATACTCTGGTCCGGCGCTATTACGTGTCCAGACTCGCAGGTTGTAGGCATAATTGTCCTTGCTTCCGCCGCGCATATAACGATAATGCTGGTTCTCATAAACATCACCAGTCCACTGCCAAACATTTCCAGCCATGTCATAAAGGCCATATGGGCTGGGAGAATCGATAGTTTGGAAATCATCAATTGATCCACCATTATAAAATCCAACCGGGGTGGTATCACCGAGACCGCCGATGATCTTTTCGAAGATATCGTGACTGCTGTAGTAATTCGCATTGCCTGGTTCTATCCCATCGCCCCAGGGGTAAGGTCTGCCGTCTTCACCACGGGCCGCTTTCTCCCATTCAATCTCCGAAGGCAAGCGGTATCCAAAGTGTTCGCAATATGCTTTTGCCCCGAACCAGGTCACCATGGTCATGGGGTGATTATCGTAGCCCGCCTGGGGTGAGAAGGTGCCCCCGTCGAAATCCAAGCGTATTCCCAGGTCGTTGAGCGGAATGTAAAGCCAATCCCCGGCTTTGATTTCCAGCTCGTGTTCATAGCCATGAAATTCATCTCCAGGGTAATACCCAACGACCTGATCTTCCCGGACTTTCACCGAACCATCTGCCACGGCCTGGTTCAGGTAATCGGCGTATTGGGTCTTGGTGACATCGGTTACCATAATTTCATAATTGTAATCGACATTGGTCTCATGTTCGTGTAAACCCATCAGGAATTCACCGGCCTCGACCACAGCCCAAGAATCGGGATCAACCCCGGTATCAATCAAGGGAGGAGTGGTTGGCGTGACTGCATCCGTACCGCAAGCAGTCAGCAGGAGGGAAAACAATATTGGGAAATAAAATAAGCGCTTCACTCAACTCCCTCCTTGGTTTCACCAGGTTCCTCCGGGCTGTCTTCTCCATAACCTGTCTCATCCAACTCGTCCGCCCAGCGTCCTTGTTTCATAAACAGGTCCACCAGCCGCCAGATCATCAAAATTGCTAAGGCAACCAGTACCAGTGCCAAGCCCAAATCAACCAGCAGCATGGTCCAGTTTACCAGCGGTTGTTGGGCGCTCTCGCTGACCAATAAGCGCTTCATCGAGAAAATGGTTGCTGCAGCGAAAGCGATATCCGAGAAGATGATCACAGACCAGCCGAAGATCTTGCGAGCTCTCCCCTTGAGACCTGCAAGGTCTGCATAATAGAGGAGGATAATCGTGGCAACGATTGCTGATAGGATGTGCCAGTGTCCAGTGAGTACGATGCGCTCTTCCCGGTGCGGCCAGACGCGGAAGATTTCATCCAGTTTGACCGCCATGAAGATTCCCACGCCGCTAACGGTGAAGTTCATGAAGACCATCTGCCAACCGACACCGAATTTGAGCGGGTCCTCCAGTAATGCTCCCAGCTTCTGGCTCACCCTGCCCCTGTTGATCCCCCGTCTTTCCAGGCCAACCTTGATTAACTCTCTCCAGGAGAAAATGACAAAGAAAAGCGCAGCCAGCATCACGAGCACCGAGCCCCCATAAATAATGGTGTGAGCCCATTCGAAAAGCACAACCGACCAGGCTCCCAGGGATATGATGATCGTGCCGACGATCATGAAAGGCATGGCTATCTTGTGTAATGGCCCGCGGAAGTTCTGCCAGCGTCCAACTATCAGGGTGATCGCGATTGCGATCAGGGTCAGCATAATGTGCAGGTGACCGATGATAGATTTCTGCAAAATAGTTTTCTCTGGTTCGCGGATTAAATCTTCTGCCAGGAATGTTTCATGCCCATTGCCCCAGTAAGAGCCTGTTACGGCACCAAACAGGGCAGATCCCAACGTGGCTATCGCCATGGTGAAAAATGCCACCCGCTCCAGGTCAACTCCTCCTCTGGTTTGAGAGTACTCTGGATTGCTGACATGGTATTCCTTGTTCCAAGGCCATAAGGCAATTGACAGCTGCAATCCGCCGAAAAACATCAAGGACAAGCCGAAAATATACAATCCATGGAAAATGAAATTATGACCGAAGTATCCGAACAGGAGGCCAAATACCAGAGAAAATATATAGCCAAAGGTGATGATAGCATTGATGTTGGTTTGCTGGTGCACCTTCATCGGCACCATGTCGGTGATGATGTAAACTTCGATTGCCACCACTGCCATGGCAATAGCGTGATAGAGTAGAATGATCCGTCCCTCACGCTCGGCTTCAACGATATCCATACCGAAAGTGTTGATCACGATATCCCTGATGCCGAATTCCGCCATGGGTCCAGAAATCATGCCCCATATGGCGGTCACCAGGGCAATCAGTGCGATCGCTAATAGGATCAAACCCTTGGTAGATTTGAACAGGAAGTTATAGCGAGCTTTTAAAGCTCCCATCGTACTCTCCTATGATGTAGCACACAGCCGAAGTTTGTAGTTGGCTGTAGCTACGAGCAAGATAAAGGCTGTGTGAATTTTGGCACATTCAACCATTTTGATCAATGACTTTTGTTAAATCCTGGTTGAATACGCTGCTACTTGGTAATTGAAAGGAATTGACAATTGTCAATTACAATTGCCTGGCTTTCTGGTATAGTAATTTGGAGCTTATTGTGAATTAATGTACGAATGAGAGTTTAGTAACCAATTTTACACCCAGGTTTTGCTTGAAATTTTTCCAGGAGCGTAATCCAATGAATGGTGTGTTTGGCAAGGTATTAAGGATCGTGGGGATAATTTTTTTCGCCCTTACCACCTTGATGAATTTGTTGGGCGGCGTCGGCACTTCATGTGCTGCATTTCTTACTGATCAATACCCAAATTACCAGGCATTGATTGATGAAGGAATGCAATGGTTATACCAGGGGTTGGTGGTTGCAACGGTTTTGTTAGGACTGATGGGACTCTGGGTGGTTGTAGCGTTGTTACGGGGGAAAACGGATGCTTTTCGCAATGCATTGATCGTGCTTGCAATTGGGACAATTTTGGCAGGCATCCAGTATTACTTCTCCCAGCAGCTTTTTGGCAAAGCTGCACCTGCAAACATGAAATTTTACATCAACCTGATAACGCTTATCCTGTTCCTGATCTATCTCATCCCTGGGATTCGGCGGGTTGTCAATTATTCGAAGGTGGAAAAGGGAAACAACGGGGATGCTGCTGGTGGCCTGGTGGCAATCACGATGGGTGTTGTTCTCTTGTCAACCCCTATATGGGCAGGTCCTTCGCATACCTTCCAGGGAGAAAATTGGGTTGATCTTCTACAAACAGAACTCTACTTAAGCGGGGTTCTGCTATCCGGAGCCGGCATCGCCCTCCTTGCCTGGCCGATAATCAACTTCGTATTCCAAGAATTTGCAGTTCTAAGGATCGGGGTTTCAAAAGATCGTTGACGATTAACCGGTGAGGAAATATTTATCCCGCTCAATTCTAGAGCAGGATATTTTGTGTTTTAGGTTTAATGGTTTCGATCTGTGCCAGTTCAGCCAGTCTATCTGGGTGCTTGACAAAAATTTGCGAACGGGTGCATTCTATGACGCCCGATTCGCGCAGGAATTTGATCGAGCGGCTGACAGCCTCTGGTACGGTTGAAATGCTTGCTGCCAGGAATTGGTTGGAATGGGTAAACCTATCCACAGGGTGTGTACCATAACCACTTAAATCCAGGATAATCTTTGCCGTCCGGGCATTAACCGGCCTGGTTATCAAGTCTTCATACTTTGCCATTAAACGGCGATTGCGCTTGGCAAGCACATTCAACAAGCTGTTTCCCAGAACCGGATATTTCTCGATCAAGATTTGAAAACGCTCATGAGAAATGTTCCACGTGGTGCATTTTTGGTCAGCTAAAGCAGTGAAAGGGTTGATGTCACCGTCCAATGCTGCAACTTCGTTGAACATGATCACCGGTTCAATCACCGATACGATCGACTCCTGCCCTTGCAGAGAGATTTTACACAAATGAACCCTGCCTTTAAAGAGTACATACAGACCCGCACATTGCCAGCCTTCGTTGAATATAGTTGAACCTGGCGCGTGGGTATGCACCTGTCCAGATGTGACAATTTCATAAATCGCCGTCGGCGGTAGAGATGTGAAGTGACGGACCTTGGAGAGCCTTGTTACAAGGGAGGGATTATCAAACATGGAAAGCTCGAAAGGTAATTATTTGGAGGTTCACTTAGATGCTAACATCTCTTCATCATACGGACAAGTGATGAATATCACGAATTAATTTCCTTGATAATTTTTTTGTGCTGCATAGCTCACTAGCTCAATCATTGGCTATACTTAATAGATAAAATGGGTCAAGTGCATATAACCAAACCCAACAGGTGTATACCAATGACAAAAGGAGCGCGATCGATGAAGAAACAGTGGGTATTATTACTCGGTTTTGCACTATTCTTATTATTGTTTATCCAATCCCTCACAGTCTTTATTGAAAGCATCTACATTCTTGAGCTGCTCAGCACCTCGCTGGATGAAAAAGTATTGGGCGTTCTGTTCTTGTTTTCCCCAGTACTGCTGTTTTTCTTTGGCAGCAAAGTCCCCCGCTGGTTGATATGGCTTTCCTTCGCCCTTTTCCTGGTTGGCAGGGGGGTGGTCCCATATCTGGCTACAGGTGATCGAATGCTCTCAGCGGGTATCTCCTGCGCAGCCGGGTTGATATTGCTGCCATTGATGCTCGTCACATACCGGGAAGAATCTGGGCAGGCACGTTGGGTGGTACCTGCGCAGGGGCTGGCGCTTGCAATCGGTATTTCCGTTCTCTTGCGTACATTGAATTTCACGCTTGATCCAACGCTGACGACAACCTATGGCTGGACCGGTTGGCTGCTCGGTATTGGCCTGGGGCTGCTGTTGATTAATTTCAAATGGGAACCGGTAGAAGTAGCAACACAATCATTGGAGGGAGTAACATCTTCATCGATTGGCATCATGAGCCTGGTGACAATCTCCTATTTTATGTTCTCGAGCCCGGGAGTCATCGCTCGCTGGACAGAGGGCAGCTATGCACTCATCATCACCGCGGTGAGCTTGTTCTCCCTGTTGTGGTTATTCTTATCATTAACTAAACCTGGTTGGTTTACAGCAGTGAGTGGTGCAGTCCTCCTGATTTGGAACATAATTTTCACCCTCTCTGTGGTGGGTACTATTCTTGCGCACACGATCAGTTTTCCTGCGGGACCGGATTCACCCCCGGTGGTCGTCACCAGTCCAACAGGGTATCAGCAAATTCCATTGTTGACCATGCTGATCACATTCCCGGTAATCTTCATTGATTTCAGCCTCCTCAGCGCTGTGTTCGGAAAAGCACATCCGGAACCCAGGAAGCTGGCACCTGGCTTCTTGCTGGGATCTTTGATCATGGTGATCATGATCTTCATAAATATATTCAGCAACGTCTGGGGTTATGTCGAACCGGTCAGTCCTTTCTTCAGGAACAAATTTTGGCTACCATTCTTGCTGATCTTGGCCCTGGTAATGATCATTGTTTACGTGGTTTCGCGAAGATTGGATACTGGCGAGATTTTTGGTGCAACCAGTCAAGGATTCACCTGGCCTGCCGCGATCCTGGGTTCGGTTTTCCTGGCCACCCTGGTGGCAGCCTTGCTAACCGATCGTTTCTTCGTCGAACCGCTGCCCGGAAATTCCTTGAAGGTCATGACTTACAATATTCAGCAGGCGAATAATGAAATTGGAGAGAAATCGTACCTTGATCAGCTGGCATTGATCGAGCAGGTTGATCCAGATCTCATCGCTTTCCAGGAAAGCGATTCGACCCGCATCTCTCTTGGTAATAATGACTATATCCGCTATTATGCAAACCGGCTTGGCTACCATTCATATTTCGGCCCGACAACAGTGACTGGTACCTACGGAACAGCCATCCTCTCGAAATATCCTCTGGAAAATACCCGCACTGTATTTACCTTCAGTGACCAGGATGAAATTGGTACTGCTGAAGCTGCGATCACGGTCGGCGGTACGACCTTTTCCATATTCAATGTTCATCCGGATGGATCAGATGAAGCAAAAATGGTCTTTGCCAAGACACTGGTGGATCGAGCAAACCCGCAGGAACACGTGATTGCGCTCGGAGATTACAACCTGCGCGGTTGGGAGCAGGCGTATTTACAGGTTGATGCGCATTACAAGAACGCCTGGATGGACGCTTATCCCAGCGGAGTCGATGGCCAGGGATTGGACATGTCAGGAAGAGAAAGGATCGACCATATTTTCGTTTCTCCACATCTCCAGGTGGTAAATCCAGTTTACGTATTGCCACCCGCATCATCGACTGACCATCCTGTGCATTGGACAGACATCTCCTGGAAGTAATCCAACCAATTCCATAATTGGCGCCTCTATACCTGCTCCAGAAGTTACGATCAGGGGCAATTTTGGGGTGTCATAAATCACTTGACCATCCCAAAGTGTGGGGCTAAAATTAATAGGCAATGGATAATACCCAGACAGGTCCCCTGATGGGTTGCACAATGGTCCATACGCTTGGTAATCATCGTTTCTCCTGGCAGGAGATGGTTATTTCCATAAGACCTGTGCAAATGGGACCTGTTTTTAATTTAATACCCCTGAATACAAGGCATAGCAGAATTCCAAGTAAATCCAGGAGACACAGATGAGTGATTATCTCTTTCGTGGTTTGATTTCCGATTTTGATCCAGACCTGGAGCAACTGATCCAGGTCGAAGCAGAGCGTCAATACCGCAAGTTGATCATGATCCCCAGCGAGAGCACTGCACCGCTCGCAGTTCGACAGACACTGGCTTCCGCATTCCACAATATTTATGCCGAAGGGTACCCCGATGAAGCCACACGCTGGATGACTGAAGAAGAAATCCTTGATTACGATGCACAGCTAGGGCATTTCAGGCGTTATTCAGACCCTCGCTATTACAAGGGTGTCGAATATGCCAATATTCTTGAGGCACTCGCCAGGAGGCGCTGTGCGGAGGTATTTGCCACGGATAAAGTGAGTGCTGACGAGCTGTATGTTAATGTACAAGCGCTTTCCGGTGCACCTGCGAATAACGCCATTTATCATGCCCTGGTCCAGCCTGGGGATACGATTTTGGGCATGAATTTGTTGCACGGCGGGCACCTGACCCACGGCTCCCCGGTCAATCGTTCCGGAAAACTCTATAATGCTGTTCACTATACGGTTGACCCGCAGAGCGAGCAGATAGATTACGCTGCAGTCGCCCAGCTGGCAGAGGAGCACAAACCAAAATTTATCATTGCCGGCTATTCATCCTATCCCTGGTCGGTAGACTGGGAGAAGTTTAGAGCGATCGCAGATGCCAGCGGGGCATTGCTCTTCGCAGATATTGCCCATGTGGCTGGTTTGGTTGCTGCTGGAGAGTTCCCGACTCCAGTTGGGTTTGCAGACGTGATCACTTTCACCACCCACAAATCCTTGTGCGGTCCGCGAGGTGCATGCATCATCACGCAGCGCAGAGACTTGGCACGCAAGATCGACAGGGCGGTCTTTCCTGGTGAACAGGGTGGCCCCCATGTGAATGTCTTTGCTGGACTGGCGCTTACCTTCAAGCTGGCGCAGACCCCGCAGTTCCGTGAACTGCAGAAGCAAATTGTTAAGAATTGTGCCATATTGACCCGTCGCCTGGAAGAACGCGGCCTCCGGATTCCTTATGGCGGTAGCAACACGCACATGACGAATATCGATTGTGCCTCGATCACCGGTCCAGATGGAACACCATTATCCGGCGACCAGGCAGCCAGGCTGCTCGATCTGGCGGGCATTGTCGCAAACCGCAACACAATACCGGGAGATGCTTCAGCGCTCGATCCGAGCGGCGTTCGCCTGGGAACACCCTGGATTACCCAGCGCGGCTTGACAGAATCGGATATGGTCTCAGTGGCAGATGTGATCGCAGACCTGTTGCATTCCACGATTCCCTACACGCTCCCTGGCCGGCGGAGGCCACTGCGGCGCACGAAAGTTGATTTTGTTACATTGGAAGATTGCAAGATAAGGGTTCGGGCGCTGGCGGAAAAAGCAGGTATAGATTACGAACCAGCAGAACACGGATACCCGCATTTCTTCTACCTGGATGATTATCAGGATCAAGATAAGAAAACCCCATTGACGTTTGTTATCCAGGGTACACCTGTACACCAATTCTTAAACTTTGCATTGACAAGTGATATCGAGGCATTACAACCTGGAGAAAGTCAAGAAACGAGCCTCGTCACTCCGCAAGGTGAAGCGGAAGGGACGCTCACATATCTTGGACGAAAGCAGTTCCAATTGACCATTGCTAACAGCGAACAAGCAGGGCTGGCTGCAGCCTGGTTGCGCGACCTATCCGATGGGTTCGTCGCTTTCGATGATGATGTATTGAGAAAGCTGCCTGGTGCCGTATCGATTATGCAGGTTGAAGCTGGCGTGGAGAAAGGCGAAATTAACGATAGCAAAGGGGAAAATAAACCATACTTCATCGGTATGGAATCCAAGGAGTTATCCAGTTTCCCGCCTTTACCGGATTTCGAGTGGCAGGATCAAGAAGGGGAACTGAGGCGCACTCCCATATTTGAGACTCACAAGGAGCTGGGTGCCAAGATCATCCCCTTCGCTGGCTGGGAGATGCCAGTCTGGTACACATCGGTTACCGAAGAACACCAAGCTGTGAGAGAGGCAGCTGGCCTATTCGATGTTGCCCATATGGGTGTATACCAGGTGGAAGGTCCACAGGCAGCGGCTTTTCTGGATAGCGTGGTGGGGAACGATATTACTGGTCTCGAAATTGGTCAGTCGCAGTATACCCATTTCCTTGATCCGCATGCGAACGTGATCGATGACCTGCTGGTCTACTACCGCGCAGAGGAAAAATACCTGGTGGTTGTGAATGCCTCCAATGATGACAAAGATTGGGCCTGGCTCAATGCGGTGAAGGCGGGTAAGG
>Ga0209536_100015257_pt1 | contig 10974 bp, 11 predicted proteins | sample DeeMarSeWOR28_12_FD_187461 | JGI IMG/M metagenome (GOLD analysis project Ga0209536, IMG submission 187461) | Marine sediment microbial communities from White Oak River estuary, North Carolina - WOR-2-8_12 (SPAdes) (version 2) | ecosystem: Environmental > Aquatic > Marine > Intertidal zone >... | reverse complement strand
ACTTTTTTGTTCGTGGGGACACTGCATTCCTGACGGCGAAGTAACCTGAGTTCGAAATTACCAGCGAAAATCATCCTGAGTAGGATGTAGCCCGTATCGAAGGATGATTTTCGCGGCCGCCACACTCTTCCAAACTTGGCCCGTGAGCGGTGCAGTGCAGCATCTGCCCCGCGAACGGCGCGGTGCGGGGGTGTATGTCTCTACGAGGCTACTCAAGATGCGGCTCACCAAACTCCGATCTCAGTTAGGTAAGGCGCTTCTCGAGGAAACGATCGATCGCAGCCCGGTCGGGGATGCCGCTCCGGCCGCCCGGCTGGGTGGCTTTGATGCCCGCCGCCGCCGTGGCGATCCGAACTGCCGTATCCACGCTCTCTCCTTGAGCCAGGCAGGCGGCGTACGCACCGTGGAACACGTCGCCGCAGCCGGTGGTATCCGCAACCTGGACCTTGAAGGCCGGGACGTGGCGCACCTGGCCGCCGCGCTCCTGGTACCAGCAGCCGCGCTCGCCCGCCGTGACCACGCAGCACGCCCGACCCTCCCCCGACAGGGCGCGCAGCATGGCGGCTGGCTCGTTCTCGCCGCTCAGCCGTTCGGCCAGGTCCCTGCCCACGATCAGGTGATCTATGCCGCGCATTAACTCCGGCAGACCCGGCACGGCCTCGCGCTCGATGTCGCCGACCACCGGGATGCCGTGGCGCTGGGCCAGCTCGGCGGCGCGGGGTCCCGCCTGGGCCACCGTGTGATCCAGGAATAGCACCCGGCAGTTGGCGATCAGTTCCTGCGTTATCTCCTCGGCCCCGGGCTGGGAGACGCCATCGGCCGTGTAGAGGATGGTGCGCCCCGCTGTCGAGCGATCTACAATGACCAGCGAGTGGAAGGGCCGCGCCCCGGCCCGGCGCAGGACCGGGCCGCAGTCCACCCCCTCCCGCGCCAATTCCTCAAGCGTAAAACGAGACAGCTCATCATCGCCCAGCACGCCGCAATACGCGGCGCTGGCTCCCAGCCGGGCGGCGGCCACCAGGGCCGTCCCGGCCAGGCCGCCCCCCTCGCGCCGCCGCGCCTGAATGGCCAGCTTGGAACCCGGCACGGGATAATGATCGACGTAGACCAGGTCGTCGACGGCGACCGCGCCAAGGCCCAGCACATCCCAGGTGGCGCTCACAGGCCCGCCATCCTGGGTCGTTGCTGGGGAGACTGCTGTGTGCATTTCAGGAACATAGTTGCTCTCTAACGCGCAGACTATTTGCCAACTGTGCCCATTGTAAATATCCCACGACAATAAGTCAATCTGCAGCGGCCCCAGAACTGGCTCGGCCACGCAGGCAACTGATGGCTAGTCGAAGGGGCGCGGGCGGTTAGGCGATGTGGTATGGGCCAGGTGTACACCACCAGGGCTTGATAGTTTCTAGTCACGCTGGTAGGGTATTTGCTGGTATTCCCATTCCGAACAGAGGTTCCGAGAAGGGTAACCGGTCATAAGATTTGACCGGAGCCGCTGTCACTCTATAATCAAGTGGCACAGGATCACCAGAGCCAAGTGGAGGCCAGCATGGAGATCATCCCCAACGTCCACCTCATCTCCAGCGTCGCCGTCAACGTCTACCTGATCATCGACCCTGATGGGCTGACCCTCATCGATGCCGGGCTGCCGCGCGGCGGCAAGAAGATCTTGAAGTACATGGCCAGACTGGGCCACCGGCCCCAAGACCTGCGGCGCATTGTCATCACCCACGCCGACGGCGACCACGTGGGCGGCCTGGCGACGCTCAAGACGACCAGCGGCGCTACGGTCTACGCCAGCGCCGTCGAGGCCGAAGCGATTGCGGCCGGGCGCATGTCACGAGAGCTGAAGCTGAGCGGCCCGGCCAGGTGGCTGTTTGCCTTGATGTCGCCCTGGTTCAAAGCCACGCCGGCAACTGTGGATGAGCTGGTGACAGGTGGGCAGGTGCTGCCTGCGCTGGGCGGCCTGCACGTGGTGGAAACGCCGGGCCACACCCCCGGCCACATTTCGCTGTTTGCGCCCTCAGCCGGGGTCCTGTTCCCCGGCGACTCGCTGGTCTCTGAAGGGGACAGCCTTGTTTCTTCAAGCGAGTCTGTCGCCTGGGATGGGGCGCGCGCCATCGAGTCGGCACGAGCCCAGGCCGCGCTGGGCGCGCGCATCGTGTGCCCGGCACACGGGCCGGTCGTCAAAGATGCCGCTGGAAAGTTCCTGGAGGTATGATGCCTGAGGATAAGGATATGCATCAACAGACCCCGAGACGGCCAATCACCCGCCGGTACTTGCTGCGCCGGGCGGCTTCTCTGGGCGGCCTGGCCGCCATGGCTGCGTTCCTGGAGGCCTGCCGCCAGGCGGGCCTGGCGACGCCTACCGGCGTGCCTGAGCTGGCTCAGGGATCCACGGCCGCCCCCAGCCTGACGCCGGCCCCGCAGCCATCGCCCACTCCTTCTTCCAGCGCGACGCTTACCCCCCAGCCATCGCCTGCCCCTCTGCCCAGCGCCACACCGACTCCGGCGCCGTCCGCCACCCTACCGCCGACTCCGACGGTCACAGCACAAGCAGACGTGGCCCAGGTCGCCTTCGTCAAGACCCGTGACCGGGCTGCAGGCGTGCGCCGTGCCCTGGAGCTGCTGGGCCAGGACCCGATCCAGGGCAAGGGCGTCCTTCTCAAGCCCAACTTCAACAGCTCCGATCCGGCCCCGGGCTCCACCCACAACGACGTCCTGCGCGCTTTGGTCGAAGAATTATGGGGCATGGGCGCCCACTCTATCACCGTAGCCGACCGGAGCGGTATGGCTGATACCCGGCGTGCCATGGAGCAACTGGGCGTCTTCAGCCTGGCCGAAGAGCTGGGTTTCGACACGCTGGTGTTGAACGAACTGGAGGAGAATGAGTGGGTGATGCTTCAGCCATCTGGAAGCCACTGGGGAGGAGGCTTCCCCTTCGCCCGACCCTGCCTGGAAGCAGAGGCCCTGGTCCAGACCTGCTGTCTCAAGACGCACCGCTTCGGCGGCCACTTCACCATGTCGCTCAAGAACTCGGTGGGCATGGTGGCCAAGTACGGTCCCGACGGCTACGACTATATGGGCGAACTGCACGCTTCCCCCTATCAGCGGCTTATGATCGCCGAGATAAACACCGCCTACACGCCGGCCCTGGTGGTGATGGATGGGGTGGAGGCCTTCGTCAGCGGCGGGCCGGATTCCGGGAAGCGGGTGTGGTCCGAGGTGGTGCTGGCTGGGAGCGACCGGGTGGCCCTGGACGCGGTCGGGGTGGCCATCCTGCGCCACTTCGGAACGACGCCGCAGGTGAGCCGGGGAGCCATCTTTGACCAGCAGCAGATCGCGCGGGCCGCAGAGCTGGGCCTGGGGATCGATGGGCCGGACAAGATCCAACTCCTCACCGCCGATCCAGAGAGCGAGGCCTACGCCGCCCAGATACAGGAAATCCTGTCGGCGGGATGAGCGATTGATAAAAACTAGACATTCGTATAGGCACCAAACTGAACGAATGGTTGATGCGCGTAGCGAGTTTCTGCGCTATAATGTATAGAGCGAATGTGCTCGGCCCCTGACGCCAGGGCACTCGCACCCCAGCACGCGGATTAAGATATAGCGACAAATCCTCAAGCTATACCACCGTTTTCGGTCTTTTACCAGCCAGGTCTCGACAACCATCTAAAGCAGGGAGGAGGTAAGCATGAGCGTCAGCACCGACATCGATCAGGCTTCAGATCACTCGTCCGAGCAAACGATCACGGTCGTTGGGTTTGGGAGGCGACTGATAGCTACTTTGACCGATGGGGTTCTATTGGTGGCCTTTTCTTTCATCGTGGCTTTTGCTATCGGCTTCGTCGGGATCTTCATTCAAATGTTCAATCCAAACGAACCGCTCCCGCTCAGCCAGCTGATAGCAATCTGTGGCATAATACTGTCGGTGATCTATTACGTCGGCTACTGGTCAAAATCGGGCCAGACGATCGGCAAGACACTGCTGGGCATCAAGGTCGTCGGCAAGGATGGCGGACGCCTTTCCGGGGGAAAGGCGTTGCTCCGCTATATCGGCTATATCGTCAGCGGGATCGCCCTGTCGCTGGGGTTTCTGTGGGTTGCATTTGATCGAAAGCGACAGGGGTGGCACGACAAAATAGCTGGCACGTACGTCGTCTATGCCGAGGAAGAGTTTTCCGAGGGCGATGCGCTGAAATTCGTCCCGTCTGACCCGCATCAACGCAGTTGGATCTTGGTAGTCCTGTGGCTGGTCTTGGCCCTGGTGATGCCGGCTGCCCTTTTGGGGAGCCTGTGGATTCTAGGCCCCGTCATAAGCAGGATTGTCGTCAATATCGTCAGATAACAACAAGCGAATTGGATCATGAGAGGGGGAGAACCATGACCGACATACCTTTGTCTGCAAACGTTGAGTGCATTGATGGCTTGTGCGGCGAGTCCACCGCTATAGTTGTCAATCCCATTAACCGAGAAGTGACCCATTTTGTGGTGCGGGACACCACATCGTCTCCGCCGGTTGAGCGGCTGGTGCCCGTTGGTCAAATCGAGCACACCAGCCAGACTTTGATCCGTTTGCGCTGCACCACGCAAGAGCTGGCCAACATGCAGCCGTTTGTTGAGACGCACTACGTCCCTTCCGACGAGCCTGACTATTCACACTGGACGGGCGGCGAAGCCTGGCAGGAGCCCTACGCCCAGCCCGAAGGGGCTGCTTACACCGCCGTTGAGGAGGAGCGCGTCCCACCCGGCGAATTGGCCTTTCACCGTGGCACCCAGGTGGAAGCCAGCGACGGGCACATCGGTGAAGTGGGTGAGTTTTTAATCGATCCACACAGCGGGCATGTCACCCACATAGTGCTTGAGGAAGGCCATTTCTGGGGTACCTCGGCGATCACGCTGCCCCTATCGGCCATCGATCACGTCGCAGAAGATACGGTCTATCTTAAGCTCACCAAAGAGGCGGTTGAGTCGCTGCCGTCCATTCCGGTCAAGCGGCGTCGGGGCAAGAAGGAAGTCGAAGGCAAGAACGTCGAGCTGCTCGCTCGAGTCTTCGATGACCCAGGCCAGGCTGAAGAGACTCTGGAGTTTGTGAAAGACCTCAAAAAGAGAAAGGTGCTCAAGCTTCTTCACACCGCCTTGCTGGTCAAAGATGAAGATGGCACCACGTCTTTGAAGGAATCCGGCGACCTGGACGCCAGGGGCGGCCGGATATTTGGGGCCATCACCGGTGGCCTGATTGGCCTGATTGGCGGACCCGTGGGCGTCGTGGTCGGGGCGTTGGCGGGCGCAGGGGTTGGCGGCATGGCTGCCAAGCGGATCGACCTGGGTTTCTCCGACGAATTCTTGAAGAGCTTCCAGGAACAACTTGAGCCCGGCAAGACGGCCCTCCTGATCATCGTTGAGGATCAGTGGGTCCAAAAGGCCTCCGAAGCGCTGGCCGATAACCCGGACCTCATCATGCAGCAGACGCTCACCGATGAGGCGGTCGGGCGACTTCTGGAGGCGGAACAGAGTGAGGACGCTCCAGGAGGTCAGTCATAATGAATGCCAGTGCGAACGCAGACACGAGCTCAGCCAGCCCGCCCGAGAAGAGAGTTATGGTCATCGGATTTGGGCGGCGCCTGGTGGCCATAATACTTGACGGGGCCCTGGTCTTCATACTGAGCTTCATAGTTGCTGCCGTAGTCTCGGTCATTCCCCTTTTCATTGGCTGGTTGATACCCATCCCGGTCACTGCCTTGATAGTCCCGGCCGGTCTGTTGTTCTCGGTGATTTACTTCGCCGGGGCATGGCAGAAATCAGGCCAGACGATCGGCAACATGGTGGTGGGCATCAAGGTAGTCGGCCACGATGGCAGTCGCCTCTCCTGGGGCAAGGCGCTGCTCCGCTACCTGGGCTACATTGTGAGCGGGGTCGCGGCGTCGATAGGATTTCTGTGGGTTGCCTTTGACCGCAAGCGGCAAGGCTGGCACGACAAAATAGCTGGCACGTACGTGATCCGCGTCGAGGACAAGTTCTCCGCTGAGGACACGGTGAGATTTGTGCCGTCGGATCCGCAACGGAGTTGGCTTTGGGTTATCGTGTGGATCGTCGTCGCCATTGCTGCGCCAACAGGTCCCTTTGTGGGTCTGTTAATTCTGGGACCCTTTGTGAACCAGGCCCTGATGAATCTTGTCCAAGGTCTGCGATAACAGGGAAAAACTAATCTGGTCGAGCGTGAATCGGCGGAGGTGTTATCTGAGGCCTGGGCTGGTCAAGAGGGAATCATCCTGCGCGAGGCACTAACCGACGAGATGGTCGAGCAACTGGTGAAGGCCAGCGAAGCGGAGGGATAACAAGATGTCAAACTTGATAGTGATAACGTTTGGCAACGTCAAGGAAGCCGAGCAGGTACGCGACGAACTGGGTAAGCTGGAAGACCAGCACATCGTTAGCCTGGACGACTCGGCCATCGTGGTCAAAGACCAGGATGGTAAGGTTCACATCCACGGTGAAATGGACCGGGGCTCTCAGGTCGGTCTGGTAGGCGGAAGCGCAGTGGGCTTCTTGCTTGGCCTGCTGGTCGGCGGTCCCATCGGCGGTCTCCTGGTGGGAGGCGTGGGCGGCGCGCTGATAGGCAAACTGACCGGTGCGGGGATTGACAAGAAGTTTGTCAAGGAGGTGTCTGAGGCCCTCCAGCCGGGCACTTCGGCCCTGGCCATCTTGGTCCGCCAGGCGGACCCCGTCTACGCCCTTGAGGCCCTGAAACCCTACCAGGGGCAGATCTATCAGACCACGCTGAGCCCCGAAGCCGAGGACATGCTGCGGCAGGCCATGGGTCAGCGAGACACAGACTGATTTCCACGTACTTCCATGACGTCCGAAGGCCGCTGGTCGGTACAAGCGGCCTTCGTCTTGATATTTCTTCACAAGGACCTGCCCCTTATCGGGGCCTGCACGCGTGACCCGTGTGATGAGGTGCTACTTCGGCATCGACTTATCCGGCGAAGGAAGGAGGTGATGAATCCCGTATTTGCCCTACGCACTACGCACTACGCAGTATGCAACACGCTGCACAGGTTACCAACAAATTCCAGAGCACAAAAAGGAGATAGACTGTGAGTGACCTAATCGTTATTACCTATGACCAGGAGCAGACCGGCTGGGACGCCTTTAACGAACTGGCCAATCTGCAGAAGATGCAGCTCCTCGAGCTGGAGGACGCGGCCCTGGCCACCAAAGATGCCAAGGGCAAGGTCAAGGTCAAGCAGACCCTGGAGAACCAAGTGGCCGGTAGCTCCGCGGTCTGGGGCGGCTTCTGGGGCCTGTTGATCGGCTTGCTATTCCTGGCGCCCATCTTCTGGGGATTGTTCGGCGCGCTAATGGGCTACATCGCCGGCAAGGCCGGCGATATCGGCATCGACGATAAGTTCATCAAGCAAGTGGGCGACTCGCTGGAGCCGGGTGGCGCAGCCCTGTTCATGCTGGTCATCAAGGCCACCCCCGACAAGGTCGTGGCGCAGATGCAGAAGTTCGGGGGCGAAGTGTACCAGACCTCGCTCTCCAATGAAGACGAGGAGAAGCTCAAGAAGGCTCTGGAGCACGACCAGGTGAAGGATGCGGCCCACGATACACTGGATCTGCAGGAGACCGCGGCGTCATAGAGACTCGTAGGGAACCGAAACACAAAAACGGGTTTCCGGATTATTAATTAAAGACACAGGAGAAACAAAAAATGGCAGAGAACAAGTCTGAGTCCAAACCGGCCAGCAAGGAAGAGATGGCCGAGGCAGCCGAGCTTATGGAGTTTGCGGCTGATGTGACGGCTGCAGGAGGGGTAGCGGAAGTGGCCGAGGGAATGGACACCCTCGACGTGGCGGCAGACGCGGCTGCTGTAGGCAGAGCCGCCCTGGCCGCTGGCGCCCGTGACCTGACGCGCGCCGTGGATGCTGAGATAGTCGCCGAACGCCTGGCTGACCTGAGCGGGGTGGTGGCCGCCGCGGGCATAACGGACGTGGCCGAGGGTGCCGAGATGCTGGCCGCCTCAGAGGACGTCGACACCTTGAGTGCCATGGTAGGGTTGATGGGCGCCGAGGATCTGGAGCGCGGCCTGGAGCTGGCCCGGCTGGCCGGTGAACTGTGGGTAGCGAGCGACGTGGTCGACCTCCTCGAGATGCCGGTGCTGTCGGCCTTCTTGGAGGACCGAGGCGAGCAACTGCAGCGCATTGCCGTGGATGAAATCCTGCAGGCTGCCGGCAACCGTGCCCTGTCACACGTACTGGCCGCTACCGGCGCCGAGATCAGGGAGCTTGGTGCCAAGGAGGTGGCCGAAGGGGTGGTCCGCGGAGTGGCTGCGGCGGCCATGGCCGAGAGGTCCGAGGAGCTGGCCGAGGCTGGCGCTGCACTGGCCGAAGAAGGTATGGACGAGCTGGCCGTCGCCGGTGCCGCCCGTCAGGCGGCCCGAGACCTGGCGGCAGAGGGCGTGGCTGAAGTGGCCGAGGGGGCTGCTGATCTGGGCCGTGCCGCCGCTATGGATGAAGTCGCCGAAGAGATGAAAAGGCAAGCTGACTAACGGTCAGGGCCAACCATCCTCGTCCGGATCCTGGTCGTCTGGGGGTAGGCCCCGAACCGGGACTTCTCTGGCCTGAACCAAAGAGGTGGTTCCTTTGAGGAGGTTAGCACCCGGCCGGATCTGGGCTGATGAAGAAGACAAAAGCCTGAGGTCGCCGGTCATGACCGGCGACCTCAGGCTTTTATTGCAGATCCAGTCGATCAAGCGCAGGGTGCCTGCCCTACACGTGACCAAACTGGTTGGAAACGATCACTTCCCAGGCAATGCGTCCAACAACTCCAGTGCCTTCAAGACCTGGGCATCTTCGCTCTCCAGGAGTTCTTGCACGGTCATATCTTGCATAAGGGACGGATAGATCAACTCGGTACCGATGGGCAGTTCAACCGTCACATCGGGCTCAATGCCCTGCTTGCGGATCAGCCGCCCATCGGCGGTGAGCCACTGCTTGGTGCCCAGCATCATGGCAGAGCCGTCACTGAGCGGGAAGGGCTGGAGCACTGTCCCTGTGCCGAAGGTGGTCTCCCCCACCACGATCGCTCGATCGTGGTCCTGCATCGCCCCGGCGAAGATCTCCGACGAGCTGGCCGAGCCCCGGTTGATCAGGACCACCACGGGTATGTCAGTCGCCACGCCACCCCTCCGAACCGGATAGACCTTGCGCCTGGCAGCCGCATCTGCCTCCTGAAGCACATTGCCATCCTTTACGAACTGGCTGGTGACATTGACTGCCTGGTCCAGTAACCCGCCCGGATTATTGCGCACGTCCACGATCAGGGCGTGTGCTCCAGCCGTTTCTGCGTCACGGATGGCTGTTACCAGTTCGTCGCTGGCATCGGCGCTGAACTGGCTCAGGCGGACCAGGGCCACGTCGGTGCCTGGGAGCATGGCCCAGGTAGCGGTCGGGGCGTCGATCTCACCGCGCGTGATGGTGATCTCGTAGCTCTTGCTCTCATCGGGGCGCAGCACGGTCAGCTCTACTTGCGTGCCCTTTTCGCCACGAATATTCTCTACAACGTCATTCAGGGGCCAGGAGGTCACGTCTTCATCGTCCACCTCAATGATGATGTCGCCTGCCTTTACGCCCGCCGCTTGGGCAGGGGAGCCGTCAAAGGGCGCGACGATGACCGGCAGACCATCTTCCATACCGATTCGAGCCCCGATGCCACTATATACGCCCGAGACGTCTGTTTGGTGGCGGGCCACTTCTTCGGGGGTCAGAAAGACCGTGTGACCCTCATCTCCCAAAGCGCCAATCATGCCGCGGATGGCCCCATAGGTGAGTTGGGTGGTATCCAGCGCTTCCTGGTCGACAAAGTAACGATGCACAGTGTTCCAGGCCTGCCAGAAGATATCAAACTCAGCGGGCTGGTCGGCAGCGCGAGCGACGCCCGGCTCAAAGAGCAGACCAGAGCCCCCCAAAGCTATCCCGGCACCAAAGGCTGCGGAGGTGAGCACCAAGAGTGATAGTACGATAATCGTTATCTTAACCAGTCGCTTCATCGAACCATACCTTTCGTCCGTAAGTAATGTAAGCATACTCTCCATACTCCCGAAACTCTTACCCCATCACGCGGATTATCATATGACGAGGATTGTGCCCACCAGGGCCGAATGGAGCTTATCCAAATCACTGTGACGGGGAGCTAAAGCTACAAACCGCCCGGGGTCGCCATCTCGCGTTTAGCGAAGGCTGCCGGACAACCTTAGAAGATCACCCAGGCCAAGCCCCCTTGCGCCTTTGGGCGCTTCGATGGTCAGGTCATCGTCCACGTCTGACAGCTCATAGCTCACGCTTATGGTGCCATTGTCCATCAGTTCCACCCCACCGGTGGCCAGGTTCTCATGCCGGCCAGTGAACGAGGCGTCATAGCGGACGATGTAATCGCCATTGACTGCAACCCAAATCGTGCCCCCGGCATCCTCGTAATTTCCACCGTCGGCCAGGTCTTCCCGACCGAAGATGTAGCGCTGCGTAACAACCCCGTTGACGACTCGCTGGCCGGGCTGACGAACCGCAGTCACCGGCAATTCGATGTAATCTTGGGGGGAGGGTATACCATCGGGCAAGAAACGGCTAACCAGTCGCCCGGATACACCGATCCAAGCTCCATTCTGGGGATCTTGAAAGTAGATGGTATCATTCAGATGATACAGTTCCACCGTTCCCGGCGCACCAAGCTGTCGGAATGCCTTGCCCGCCAACACGGCCTGCAAATGTTGTGCGTCGGGGTTGTTAGTCGCTTCCAGCGTACCCTCCACATTCCCTGAAGTCGGTTGATCTTGCCGGGCCCCATCAAAGCTGACGGCGTATTGCATGCGATAGGACGAGAATTCATCCAGGCCTGTGGTGGCGGTGAATGAAACGGCTGCGCCATTTCCTGTGACGTTCGCCACGTCGGCGGCGTCTGAACCAAGTG
>Ga0209536_100015256_pt1 | contig 10974 bp, 10 predicted proteins | sample DeeMarSeWOR28_12_FD_187461 | JGI IMG/M metagenome (GOLD analysis project Ga0209536, IMG submission 187461) | Marine sediment microbial communities from White Oak River estuary, North Carolina - WOR-2-8_12 (SPAdes) (version 2) | ecosystem: Environmental > Aquatic > Marine > Intertidal zone >... | reverse complement strand
CTTGGATCTCTCTTATTTTGATTTCCTTGGTGGTCTGAAAATGACCAATCAGCGTTTTGCACGACTTTTTAATGGACCGCCCAGGAGGCCGGAAACCGAAATTACCCAGAGAGAAATGGATATTGCCGCAAGTATTCAGGTCGTGACCGAAGAAGCCGTTCTGCGGATGGTTAATCATGTTTATCAAGAAACGAAACAAAAATACCTCTGCCTCGCCGGTGGCGTCGCTCTTAATTGCGTCGCCAACGGCCGCGTGCTCAGAGAAGGGCCATTTGAAGATATATGGATACAGCCTGCAGCCGGCGATGCGGGCGGTGCTTTGGGCGCGGCGCTCTGCGTATGGCACCGTTATCTTGGAAACGCGCGCATGAATAATTCCGGACAGGACGACCAGCAGGGCTCTTATTTGGGCCCGTCTTTTTCAAAAGAAACGGTCAAAACTTTTCTGGCAAATAAAAAATATGTGTATCATGAAATGAAACCAGCCGAACGCGCACACACAATCGCCAACCTGATTGCTGACGGCAAGATCGTGGGATATATGGCCGGCCGGATGGAATTTGGTCCCAGAGCTTTAGGCGCACGCAGTATCCTTGGAGATGCCCGGCGGCAGGATACACAGACGGTGATGAATTTAAAAATAAAATATCGGGAATCCTTCAGACCCTTTGCACCATCTGTGCTGGAAGAAAAAGCTGCAGATTACTTTGAAACAGACAGGACCAGCCCATACATGCTGTTGGTTGCAGATGTCCGCAAAGACAGACGTCTACCGCAACCCGCTGAAGATGGGATGTCGATGATGGATAGACTAAAAGTAAAAAGAAGCGACATCCCTGCAATAACGCACCTCAATTATTCAGCGCGGGTGCAAACGGTAAATGCGAAAACCAAACCTGATTATCATGAAATTATCTCCCAATTTGAAAAACTTACCGGTTGCCCGGTAATTGTCAATACAAGTTTCAATGTCAGAGGCGAACCCATTATCTGTACCCCGCAGGATGCCTACCGCTGCTTCATGCGAACAGAGATGGATGCCCTGGTGATTGAAGATTTTATCCTGTATAAGCAGGAACAACCCCAATGGGAGGAGCGTCCGGACTGGCGAAATGAACTCGAACTCGATTGAAAAAAAACAGATCCGAAAATTCGGTCTGATGGCTTTTATTTTCTTTGCTATTCTATGCGCATTAGGCATTTGGGCCCAAAAACGTTTCACCGTCTATCTTTTCGGATCCCTATCTATTCTGGGAATCGGGTTTATGCTTGCGCCCGTTCAACTGGCACCGGCATACAGGGCCTGGCTCAAAATCGCCCATTTATTGGGCCGCGCCATAAACACCCTTATTCTCGCTTTGATCTATTATCTTGTGATCACCCCTGCGGCTCTGATAAAGCGAGCTATTGGCGGAAAGCCGCTGCCGCTGAAACCGGACGCAACAGCTTCATCTTACTGGGTATCCAAACCCGAACCGGCCCAGCCTAAAGAAAGATTTTTAAAAAGATACTAGTGAGGTCATAATGGCAAAACAATCACTTCTTTTAGAATTTTGGGAGTTTGCAAAAGTCAGAAAACGATACTGGCTGCTGCCCATCGTCGTCGTGATGCTCCTATTCAGTGCCTTGATTATTTTTACCGAAACCAGTGTCATCGCGCCTTTTATTTATGCCCTTTTTTAACAACCACAGCGATGGTTTCTTATTCAAAGCGCAGGTAAAATATGCACCTTTTTTTCATCCGCGCATTCAATGATATTGATCATTTAACGCCTGTCGTTTGGAAAATGAGCCGGAGCCATTATCCGGTTGCTGTTTATTGCCTTAATCCGCAATACGACATCCAGAATGATTATCGTCTTACTTTTCTAAAAGACCTTGGCATTCCGGTTGATTATATATATTGTGCATTTAATCAGCAACTGGGCCGGTGGCATCGAATCCTGATGTCACTTTTCTTATGGAGTTTTGCGATCGAAAGAAAAATGGTTTCCAACGATAGATTGGATTCGTTGAAAGTGACCCGGATGATCGCAAAACAGGCCGGAAAAATTGGCTCCTGGTTTTATAGAATCGCAAAAAACAAATATTACGACCGGCGTTGCGCCCTCGGTTTTCTGAAACAGACCAACGCACGCACCCTGTGTTTCGATTGGATCCGGCCCCACAAATATGTAGTTGATGCAATTTTGTGCGCGGCTCAAAAAATGTCCATTCCCACGCTGGCGCTGCCGCACGGCGTCTTTTTGTATACCAATGAAGACGTACAGACCGAATCCAAGGAAGAAGGGTTGCTGGCACGATATAACGCCTATGATTATGTCGTCGTGCAAAACAGATCATTCAAAAATCTGATTGCAAAGTCAGGGGTTGTTGTGGAAAAGATTCACGTTCTGGGCAGTGCCAGATACTGCAATGAGTGGATGGCGCAAAACACGAAGATACTGCCCAAAACGATCAGGCTGCAAGATGACAGATCAAAGAAATTGAAAGTCGTTTTTATGACAACCCGGCCCCACTATAGAATCGATGTAGACAGAATGATCAAGACCTTTGGCATATTATCTGAACTGGAAGATATCGAGGTTGCGGTCAAACCGCATACACGGACGGGAAAGGAAGCGGCGCTATACGCGAGCCTGCCATTGTCGAACGTCTCGGATATTTCTTCCATCGAGCTGTGTGAGTGGGCGGATGTGGTGCTGGTTATCGGGTCGAGCATTATTATAGAAGCGCAGACCCGAAACAAGCCTGCGCTCTACTTAAAATACCTCCATGAAAATATAACCGTGTACGAAGAATTAAAGGCGTGCTGGATCATTCATAACGAAGATGAACTCACTGAGGCCTTATTATCGATTAAAGACGGGAAGAAATGCAGACCATATACGGATGAAGATGTGGATCGATTCCTGACAGAAATCATCTGTGGTGGTCAAAAAGGCCGAGACGTGCTGGCGGATTATGAACAGTTTATTGTAAATCAGGCGCGGTGACACCGATGAGAATTCTGGATATCTCAGTACCGGTCAGTCCTGGATTGCCGGTTTGGCCCGGTGATCCCGAAATTGTTTTAGAACAATATCGAGCGATCTCCAAGGGAAACACCAGCACCGATTCGCGCCTGGCGTGCAGTGTCCACTCCGGCACCCATGTAGACGCACCCGCTCACTTCTTTGAAAACGGTGCGACCGTTGAGCAATTACCGTTGGATGTACTCATTGGTAGGGCCACGGTCGTTGAAGTCCTAAATGACGACATCATTACGCCGGAAATCTTGGAAGCCCGGGCCCTGCCCGCAGAAACCCGACGGCTGCTTTTTAAAACCAAAAATTCTGCCCTGTGGGGCGATCGTGATCATCAATTCAATCCGGATTTTGTGGCTCTGAGCTCCGAATCCGCCAAATGGATGGCAAACAAAGGGATAAAACTGGTTGGAATCGATTATTTATCTATCCAACTGTTTAAAGATGCCGAGCCATTAACGCACCGTATCCTGCTGGCGGCCGGTATCATCATTTTGGAAGGCCTTAATTTGCAAGGCGTTAATCCGGGAGAATATCAACTCATCTGTCTCCCGCTAAAATTGGCCGGGAGTGAAGGCGCGCCAGCCAGAACAGTATTGGTACAAGAATAAACGTAAGGTGTTAAAAAAATTATACTTCTTTGATAAAAATTTTGAAATTAATCACGAAAACACGAAAATTGGAAAGCGCGAAATAATATCATTTCTTTTTGTGCCTTCAGTCTTTCGTGCTTTCGTGATAGAAAATTATTTTAGTTCTTTGTCTGCAAAAATCCGATCAAGCATATTAATATGAAAATCGTAGCAATCATACCTGCCAGGATGGGATCTTCACGTTTTCCCGGAAAACCGCTTGCGCCGATCCTGGGCCGCCCGATGATTGAACATGTTTACCGGCGGACGGAACTGTGCGAGGCGTTAGATGATGTGATCGTCGCCACCTGCGACACAGAAATTCTCGAAGCCGTGGAAGCATTCGGCGGCAAGGCTATCATGACCTCGCCCGCACACGAACGGGCCAGTGATCGAATCGCCGAGGCAGCAGCAGATATGGATTGTGATGTGATTGTTATGGTTCAAGGCGACGAACCCATGACTTACCCGGAGATGATTGTGGAATCGCTCGAGCCTTTCCTGAGCGGAGATGCGGATGTGGCCTGTGTTAATCTGACGGCCAGAATACAAAGCCAAAAGGAGTTCGAAGATCCAAACACGATTAAAGTGGTGATGGATCAGGACGGATTTGCCCTTTATATGTCCCGCGAGCCGATTCCGACGCTGCATCTCCAGGATTTTGGCCAGGTATCTGCTTTCAAGCAGGTTTGCATTATTCCGTTTACCGCAGCCGCATTGCGGGAATTTATCCGCTTAGATCCGACGCCGCTGGAAGTGGCCGAGTCCATCGATATGATGCGTTTCATAGAACACGGCCACAGGGTAAAAATGATTGAGACCACCTTTTCAACCCGTGCCGTCGACAATCCGGCTGATCTCAAATTAGTCGAAACATTATTGCGCGAAGATTCATTGTTGGAAAAATATATGACCCCGATTGAGAGATAACGCCTGATTGAGTTTCGACCCGGTCGGGTTGCTCTTATGCGGTTAAGGAGATTTGACGATAAAATGAAATGGCGCGTTTTGGTATCAGCACCTTATTTTATTCCGGTAGTTGATGAATGGCGACAACGGCTGGCCGCAGAGGATGTGGAACTGGTTCCTGCGCAGGTCAACGAACGTTTGAGTGAAGCCGAATTGCTGGACGTGATAACAGATATTGACGGCATCATTTGCGGTGACGATCGCATTACAAAAAACGTGCTGGACGCCGCACCTCGCCTGAAGGTTATTTCCAAGTGGGGCACAGGCATTGATTCGATAGACTCGGAAGAAGCGAAGCGACGTGGAATACCGGTTTATCGCACCCCCAATGCTTTTTCTGAACCGGTAGCTGATACGGTTTTGGGCTACATTCTGACCTTTGCGCGCAAATTGCCGTGGATGCACCGGGATATCCGTAAGGGCAATTGGCAAAAGCCCCCGCTGATATCGCTGGGCGAATGTACATTGGGCGTAGTGGGTGTGGGCGATTGCGGCAAGGCCGTGGTGCGTCGGGCCATGGCATTTGGTATGCGTATCCTTGGCAATGATATTAAAGAAATGCCCCGGGATTTTATATCCGAGACCGGTATCGAAATGGTCTCAATAGAAAATCTGCTGGCAGCCGCTGATTTTGTCAGCTTGAATCCGGATCTAAATCCAACCTCCTATCATCTTATCGGCAAACAACAACTGGAGATGATGAAAACCGGGGCGTATCTGATTAATGCTTCGAGAGGTCCGGTGGTGGATGAAAACGCCCTGATTGAAGCCCTTCAGGAAAAACGCATCGCCGGAGCGGGCCTGGATGTGTTTGAGGAAGAGCCCCTGCCCCAGGATAGTCCCCTGCTGGAGTTTGACAATTGCCTTCTGGCACCGCACAACGCCAACAGCAGCCCCAGAGCCTGGCAGCACGTGCATGAAAATACTGTTCGTAATCTGCTCAAGGGGTTGCAGGCAGCTGGAGCGTAGAATGAGCAATCCTGATATATCGGTCGTCATCCGGACTTTCAATGAAGAAAAATTTCTGCCGGATTTGATTGATGCGCTAAAGCGTCAGTCATCCCAGGACTTTGAAACCATTGTCGTCGATTCGGGCTCTATGGATAGAACCCGGGAGATCGCTGCCCAAAAAGCGGACAAGCTGCTGCCTATTGAAAGCCACGATTTTACCTTCGGTCACTCCTTAAACGTTGGAATTCAAGAATCGTCCGGCCAATACATAGCGATTGTCTCCGCCCACACGCTTCCATTTAATGAGCACTGGCTGGGCAAATTAATTGAGCCCTTACGCGATAATAACACCGCCATGGTCTATGGACGACAGATGGGGGGGGCATCATCCAAATTTAGCGAAACGCAGGATATGCATCGCACATTTGGCTCAAAAAGAGCCGTATTACGCCCCCCCAGGTTTTTTGCGAACAATGCCAACTCTTCAATTCGAAAAGATCTGTGGCTGACGCATCCATTTGATGAAGGTCTACTGGGTCTGGAAGATATTGAATGGGCCAAATACTGGATGGAACGCAGTTATCAGGTTGTATATGAACCCGCGGCAGCGCTATACCACATACACGAGGAAAACTGGCGGCAGGTGCGCCGGCGACATTATCGCGAAGCCGTCGCTGCGCGCCGAATCGGTATCAAAAACCTGAAACATGCGATCGCAACCCCGATCATTGAAAGCGCCCGAACGATCATTGATCTGGGTCGCCTGCTGTCGATGACCGCTGAAAGCAAAGAAGATCAAAAGAACAAATTGGACCTCGGCCGCGAGACGATTCTTTTCCGAACAAACAAGGCCATCGGGACGGTCAAAGGGTTGCTTGACGGTGCCGCGGTGAAAAATCGGACTTCCCGGGAAGATATTTTCTTCGATCGCTTTTGCCGGGCCGTGGTGGTCCACGGACCGGGACGGGCAGCGTTGGAAGATATTAAAATCCCTGAAGTCAAGCCCGGGGATGCATTGATCAGAGTCGCCTATGAGGCCGTATGTGCCACAGACCTCGAAATTTATGAGGGCGCGCTAGGCTATTATAAAAATGGCCTGGCCAAATACCCGATTGTGCCCGGACATGAATTCAGCGGGAAAGTAGTGGCATTTGGCCCCAAAGTCAACCATCTGGAAACAGGCGATTCCGTCGTTGTGGAGTGTATCCAGAGTTGCGGCAACTGTGCGGCCTGTCGCCGTGAAAACTGGATTGCCTGTAAAAGCCGGACCGAACTGGGGGTGATCGGGCGCAATGGTGGTTATTCGGAGTATGTGGTGGTACCGGGACATTTCGTGCACCGCCTGCCGGCTGAATTCGACCTGCGCAAGGCCTGCCTTTGCGAACCGCTGGCCGTGGCCTTAAAAGGCCTGAAGCGCTTGAGACGCACGTGGCAGGCCAAAAAAGAACCCAAGCAATGCGCCGTGGTCGGCGCCGGCCCCATCGGCAATCTGTGCGCGCAGGTCCTTTCTTTATGGGGGCACCAGGTAACCGTTTTCGATCGCAATCCACGCCGACTGGACTATTTTAAAGGTTCAGCCATTGAAGTGGCAAATGATCTGGGTCGCCTGAGCGAATTTGAGAATCTGATCGAGGTGACCGGCGATCCTGAAGCATTGGACACCATGATCCATCAAAGCCCGGCCGGTGCGACGATCATGCTTCTGGGGCTACCGTATGCGCACCGCAAGTTTACATTTGAAAGCATCGTTGCCTATGATAAAATCGTGGTCGGTTCGGTTGGAAGCAGCGCCAAACATTTTAAGATCGCCATCGACCTCTTGCCTCAAATCGATATGGAAATTTTTACCGAAAAAATTTTCCCGCTGGCCGAATATGCGCAGGCTTGGGAATTGGCCAAATCGCAAAAGCATCTGAAAGTGATTTTAAAGATAAGCTGATCTACAATCTGAATTTTGCCGAGAAGGTTTATCGTCAAAACTAAATCCATTAAGCCTTATCTAACAAAATTCTTGGCTATAATAATACTTGATAATGTTTTTCGGGATGCCCACTTTCAATACGTATTCGATCAAGGCTGTCACAAGCCTGGGCGCACATCAACACGGAATTATAGATCGTACGCTCGATCGAAAAAATAGTCGCACCGCAGAAGCCGGATATGATTGAACTCGTGACCGAAAAGCCACTTCGACCGATATTCGATCTCGCTGTTCGCCTGTAACCAAGCGGGGGACAGGAACTATAAAAAATCAAGGCGTATCAATTATCTTACCTATAACAAGAAAATATAGGTATTCGACATATTATAAATTCTCTTATCAAATGAAAGTTTCCGGAGGATGAATGACAATATCCCGAAAGCTAAAAAAAACCTACGTTCATTATGGCCGCCGTGCCACAGAAATGGCTGCCAGGATGTATCTTCGCAAAAATAAGGAATTAGATGATCTCATCATTGAAGTAAAAAAGCAGTCAGCGTCAATAGGACTTTCCGACTTTGAATATGTTAAACTGTATGAAATGGTGCGAAAAGTTAAACCTGAATATGCGCTTGAATGTGGGTCCGGAAAATCGACGTTTATTATCGCCCATGCCATGAGCAAAAATGGAAATGGGAAAAAACTTGTCACAATGGAAGAATCTTTCGATTGGGCAGAACAGCAAAGGCAAGCAATTTCTTATTTTTTTAACCACAAAAAAGCAAGCATCTGGTTTCCCGATAAGTCAGAAGAACTGGTTGAGCTTGATAACAGTGAGACAACAATTAAAAGCCACAGGATATGGAGAGGATCATGTTACAAAAGGATAAAAGATTACCCCTATTCATTTATAATGATTGACGGCCCGAGACTTAAGGATGATTGCTTCCTCAACCTGGACTTAATTAACATTATTAAAAAATCCGATAATTCCATTTCTTTGTGGATAGATGGTCGGTGGGCCATCCTGACAATGTGCAAGGTTTTGTTTCGGAATAAAGTTATCAGTAAACTGAGTTGGACCCATACGGAAGTTTATGGCGCCAAAAAAGAAGATTTATTTAATCCAAGAAAATCATTGAAAGAAATTCGTAGAATGGCGAAAGGATTTTAGAACGACCCAAATGAAGCCAGCGCAGTCGACAAGGTGTCACAACGTTTTCAGAGACTGACGGACAAACGTCATTGCCAACAATAATAACCGCCGCTTTCCAATACGGATACCGTCAGCGCTAATAATAGCTGCCATTTTGCTATGTCTACAATTGGAACAAATAATTCCTATACAAAGCCCGTATTCATAGTGGGCATGCCGAGATCGGGGACCACATTGTTGCAAGGAATTTTGTGCAATTCAAAAAAGTATTTCCCGATGCCGGAGACTCATTTTTTCTCACGGGTGGCATACGGTCTTCCTGAAAAAAACTTCAGCCGGAAAAACCGGGAACAGATGCGCCGTATTTTAAAACGCAAATCAAAAATAAATATCGACGAAAAGGTTTGGCAGGATTTTCAGTCTCAAAAAGAGATATTCGAATATTTAATCGACACCTTCAATCTCCAGAATGGAAAAACCTTTTTGGAGAAAACGCCCCGCCATGTTTTTTTTTATTTGCAAATTCTGAAATATTATCCGGATGCAAAATTTATTTGTATGATCCGGGAGCCCAAAAATACGGTCTGCTCTCTGTTGACCATGTCGCAAAAACGTCGAAAATCCGTGCTCAGAATTTCATTATTCTACAATAAGGTTGCCAAAACGATCATTGACATCATGCCAAACCACAATGTGCTGGTGGTCAGGTATGAGGATTTGGTTGACCACGCGGATCAAACCTTAAAAAAAATTTGTCAATTTGTAAATATCGCCTTCGATTCAGATCTGATTAAAACGGTTGCCGCTCCGGCAGGAATCATTTCCGCGCATGAAACCTGGAAAAACAAAAATATTGATCTTAAAACCATCCAGCAAAACGATTCTGAAAGATGGCGAGCGGGTCTCAAAAAAGGCGAAGCCAATCTGGTCACCTTTGTCACAAAATTCTATGCTGCTAAACTTGAATATACGCCGGTTTACAGCATCCCGGAGGTGGCCCGGGGGTTAATGCAAGATGCCTCCAAATTCTTTACACCAAGAGAGATTAAAAAGGCTTTTTCAAAATATCATGGATAAAAAGAGCGTCTGCCGATTCGTTGGAAGGTCGATATGAATTTATTCGACAGGGTTATAAACCTGTCTAATTTCAATACCCTAGTAAATTAGCGCTAAAATTTTACAACATGATGGATTTTGGAAAATATCGAAGGAAACTATCAAAAAAGGTTAGACGCTATAAATCTTTGACGGGTAGCACATCCATTTTAGAGGATTTATACCGGACGCGTTTGGACCATATTTCTGCGGTGACCGCTCCCATCGCCCTTATTTCACAAATTCAACGTTCAGGCGGATCCCTTCTCAGTCAGCTTTTTGACGGCCATCCGGAATTACACGCGCATCCACATGAATTAAAGATCGGATATCCTAAAAAATATCAATGGCCGAAAATAGATTTGAATAAGCCGCCAAAGCAATGGTTCAACATTCTTTTCGAAAACAGCGTCATCAGACACTTCAAAGAAGGCTATCAAAAGGAAAGAGGCGCCGATATAACATTTCCTTTTATTTTTATGCCTGCGCTGCAAAAGAGGATTTTCCTGCATTACCTGGACACAATTGATGGAATCAAATTACGCGATGTTTTTAATGCCTATATGACGTCCTATTTTGGCGCCTGGCTCAATAACCAGAACATAAATGGCACCAAAAAATATGTTAGCGCTTTTACGCCAAGATTATCTATGTATAAAGAAAATATGGGGCTCTTCTTTGAGATATATCCTGATGGCCGATTAATCTCCATTATTCGAGATCCCAAAAACTGGTACCCTTCGGCTCTCAGACATAATAAAAAAATAAAAAAAGACAAATACGCCGACATTCATAGTGCCATGAATCAATGGCAGGAATGTACGCTATCGACATTAGAGAATAAGGAACGATATGGATCTCGAGTCTGCGTCATTAGATTTGAAGATCTGGTAAGCAAAACAGAACCGGTCATGCGGCACCTCGCTGAATTTTTGGATATAGGATTTGATCCAATTTTACTAACCCCGACTTTCAATAAAACGCCCATTGGCGCAAATACAAGTTTTCAGGTGGAAAAATCAACAATTATGGATAGTACATTGCATCGGCATAAAACCTTGACGCAGGACGAATTAGAAATTATTGCTTCAATCACGGATAAAACCGATAATTTGGTCGCGGAAAAGGCGATCGCATTCTAAAGAAAAACATAAGTTCAAATATGTATTTATTTTTTATCAGACATTTTAATGACATTGACCACATGACACCCATCGTGTGGAA
>Ga0209536_100015255_pt1 | contig 10976 bp, 10 predicted proteins | sample DeeMarSeWOR28_12_FD_187461 | JGI IMG/M metagenome (GOLD analysis project Ga0209536, IMG submission 187461) | Marine sediment microbial communities from White Oak River estuary, North Carolina - WOR-2-8_12 (SPAdes) (version 2) | ecosystem: Environmental > Aquatic > Marine > Intertidal zone >... | reverse complement strand
ATCGCGCTGCAGATCGAGGAGCGGCGCCTGCCCCGCCCCAACACCCACGACCTCGCCCGCTCGGTCATCCACCTGCTGAAGGGGCGGGTCGCCAGCGTGGTGGTCACCGAGCTGCGCGGCGGCACCTACTACGCTCTGCTCAAGCTCGACGTGGAGGGCCAGAGCGTCGAGGTCGATGCCCGACCGAGCGATGCGATCGCGATCGCGTTGCGCGACGACGCCCCGATCTTCGTGCGCGAGGGCCTGTTCCGTCAGGCCGACGCCTCCGCCGAGGGCGCGCAGGAGGGCGAAGAGGCCGCCCCGGAGCAGTCGATCTGAGCTGTTTTTCCCCACACCGGCAACTCGGCCGGAAGGCGGGCGATCGCTCGACGGATGTCTCGTGTGCCGAGCTCCGAAGCTGCGCGTGTGCTGCGCATTCGGGCCACCGAAGACGCCGGCTGGTTCGAAACGTTCCGTTGACATTGAAACGCGCCACTGTCACGATCGCCGACGAAAAGCGGTCGCAAGTCGAGCCCTCGCGTAGAACGATGGTCGGAGCATCGTCGACTCGTGGGTCGTGCAGACGGAATCGAAGCGAGCGGCACGCCAGTCGATCAGTGGCTCGAACTCCGAGAAACGCATCGAAACGCGAAGACATGCCTCCCGAGGACACCTCGGGACGCGAAGGCAGGCACGATGGCAATCGAGATTCCGAGCGATCGGCTCACGCGTCAGGAGCTCGGCTGGGAGCTGGCCGAGATCTTCGACGAGCTGCGCATCGACCAGATGAACGAGTTGGTTGCGATCAACGTCCCGCTCGACGCGCTCGAGTTCTTCTCGTCCTACGCGGAGCGCTTCTGCCACGAACAGACGATCGACTCGCGCACGCGTCGGCGACTCCCCAACCTGATGCTGCTCGGCTACCTGCTGCGCATCCTCGAAGAGCGGCTCGACGTCGAGCCCGAGCCCTTCGACGCCTGACGCGTTGAAGGCCGTCTCGACCGGTGACGCCCCGGCCCCCGTCGGGCCGTACTCGCAGGCGATCGTCCATGGCGGACTCGTCTACGCCTCGGGTCAGATCCCGCTGGACCCGCGCAGCGGCGCGCTGGTCGAGGGCGAGATCGAGGCGCAGACCGAGCGGGTGCTCGAGAACCTGGCCGCCGTCCTCTCCGCCGCGGGCTCCGGCCTCGACCGCGTGCTCCGCACGACGATCTACGTCACGGACCTCGCGCTGTTCGCGCGCGTGAACGCGGTCTACGCGCGCGCCTTCAGCGGCGACCCGCCGCCCGCACGGGCGACGGTGCAGGTGGCGGCGCTGCCGCTGGGCGCGCAGATCGAGATCGACGCGATCGCCGCGCTCTAGCCGCGATCCGAGCAGGGTGCCGAAGGATCCTTCCGTCGCCGGGCGCGGTCCGGAGTCGTTCGGCCCTGCTAGTCGGCGGGCGGTGGCCTTCGCACATCGCCGCCCGGGGTGCCCCCGCGCCAGCGCAGCGCCAGCAGACGCAGATTGACGGCGTTGATCAGCGCGTGCGCGACGACCGGCGCGACCAGGTTGCCGGTCGCGTCGAACAGCGCGCCGAGCCCGAAGCCGGCGGCGAGAGCAAAGCCGGTCCACGGCAGCAGGTCGCGGCGCGGCGCAACGTGGGCGCAGCCGAACAGCACGCTCGCGGCCACCCAGCCGAGCCACGGCTGCAGCACGCCGCGAAAGAAGGCCTCCTCGGCGACGCCGCTCGCGAGGGCGAGCACCACGCAATCGCGCCAGGCCAGCGGGCCGAGCAGCTGCGCCAGGCCGTCGGCCAGGCGCTCGCCCAGGCGCGTGCTGGCGGTCAGCAGCGCGGACAGTGCGATCACGAGCACACCGGCGCAGACGCCGACGACCGCGTCATCGGGCCAGGCGATGCCCGCGCGGGCGTCCGCGGCCGACGCGTAGAGCGGCGAGCGGCCGGCGAGCGCGGCCGCGATGCCGGTCAACCCCAGCAGCCCGCCGTAGAACAGCAGGCCCAGCCGCACGAAGCGCGCCGGATCGGGCACCGGCGCGCCATCGCCTCCGGTCGGCCCTGAGGATCCGATTGTGGGCTTTTCCACTCGTTTTGTTCCCGCTTGCGTTGACAGGCGCGATGCGGCCGGTAGCTTGGCTCGAAACCCGGCGGCCGGAGGGCCGGACGCCGGAGCATCGTGCGCCGGGGCGAGAGTAGGAGCCCCCGCGCACTCCGGCCCGCAGCTCCCGCGGAGAGGCTCACGGAGCGGGCGGAAACCGGCGGACGAATCGGCAGGGGCAGCATATGTCGGAGCGCGTACCCATGACCCGAGCTGGCTACGACCGGCTCGAGGTCGAGCTCAAGCGGCTCAAGACCCGCGACCGGATCGAGATCGTCAAGGAGATCGAGACCGCGCGCGCGCATGGCGACATCTCGGAGAACGCCGAGTTCCATGCCGCCAAGGAGCGACAGTCCCACATCGAGACCCGCATCCGGCAGCTCGAGGACAAGCTCGCGCGCGCCCAGGTGATCGACCCCTCGGGATCCGACCCCGATGCAGTGCGCTTCGGCCTGACCGTGGTACTGCTCGACGCGGAGACCGACGAAGAGGTGACCTACACACTGGTGGGCGAGGACGAAGCCGACGCGGCAAAGGGCCTGATCTCGTTCAACTCCCCGATCGCGCGAGCGCTGCTCGGGCGCAGCGTCGACGACGCGGTGACGGTCCGGGTTCCCAAGGGGACGCGGGAGTTCGAGATCCGCGAGATCCGACTGGACTGATCGCCGTACCCCCCGGTACTCCCGTCCCGGACCCTGCCCACGCCGGCGTGACGCGGCGGCAACGGAGTGCTGGCCAGCAGACCGCGTTCCCATATACGCTCACCCGACGCGTTCGCCTCTGCTGCGGGACGCATTCCACCAAGGCGAAGCCCCTTTGCGATCGCTCCAGGTCAAGTTCAGTGCTCTCGTGGTCTCGCTGCTCGTGCTGGCGTGCGTGGGCCTCGCGACGCTCGCGACCCATCACGAGCGCGCAGCCCTCGAGTCGGAGGTCGAGAAGCGCGCCCGCGCGCTGGCGGCCAACCTGGCGGGGGCCGCGAAGGAGCCGCTGCTCGAGCTCGGCGAAGCCGGCGAGGGAGACTTCGACCGCGAGCTCTCGCTGGAGCGGCTGATCCACGAGGCGGGCGAAGCCGAAGGCGTGGTGGGCGTGCGCATCCTGCGACGCGACGGCACGATCGCCGCGTCCCTGGCCGCGCAGGAGCGCGGCGAGCCCGGCGTGAGGCGAGTCGATCCGGCACAGGGATACCCGGGGGATGCCTGGGCGGGACGCGAGGACTCGCTGCTGCGCGTCGCCGTGCCGATCCGCTACAGCGACGTGCTGGTGGGCGAGGCGCAGCTCGAGATGGACCTGCGCATCCTCGTCGACCCGGTGGTGCGCAGCAACGCCCAGCAGCTCGGGCTGGTCGCGGTGCTGGTGGTGGTGCTCGGCATCCTCGCAGGCGTCGGATTCGTCGCGCTGCTGGTGGGACCGCTGCGCCGCCTGCGCATGGGCGTGGAACGGCTGGCTGCGGGAGACGTCACCGTGCGCGTCCCGCCGACCTCGCGGGACGAGGTGGGCGAGCTCACGCGCGCGTTCAACGAGATGGGTGATGCGCTCGAGCAGAAGCAGCGCATCCAACAGGCGTTCGGCCGCTACGTGGACGACTACGTGCTCAACCAGCTGCTCGAGAGCGGCGACGACGAAAAGCAGGCGGGCATCGAGAGGGACGTCACGATCCTGTTCGTCGACATCCGGCAGTTCACGCGGCTGTCGGAGGGAATGGACGCCCAGAACGTCGTCGCGCTGCTGAACGAGGTCTTCCAGCTCATCTCGGACATGATCCTCGGTCGCGGCGGCACGATCGACAAGTTCATCGGCGACTCGGTGATGGCCTACTTCGGCGCCCCCGTTCCCCACGCCGATCACCCGCTGCGTGCGGTCACGGCTGCGATCGAGATCCTGCGGGCCGTGGCCCAGCGCAACGAGCACCTGCGCGCGAACGAGAGCGCCTCGCGCATTCCGGTCGAGCTCGGCATCGGCATCCACACGGGCGTCGTGGTGGTCGGCAACATCGGCTCCGACCGCCGCACCGACTTCACGGCGGTGGGCGATGCCGTGAACGTCGCGCACCGACTCGAGAAGCTGGCCCGCCAAGGCGAGATCCTCGTCTCCGAGGCCGTCCAGCGCCGGGTGCGCGGAGCGGTCAAGCTCTGCTTCGAAGGGGAGCGTCAGCTCTCCGGGCGCGAAGAGCCGGTGCACGTCTACTCGGTCGAGGTGGATGCCAGGCGCAAGCGCCCGCCGAACAGGGACTCCACGGCCGGCGCATGATTCGCGCGCGCCTGCCCGTGGCGCTCCTGCTGCTCCTCGGCTGCACGACTCCACTCGCCGAGGGCGAGCGTCTCTACCGCGAGGGTGATCGCCACGCCGCGCTGGCGGCGTGGCGCAGCGTCGCTCCGTCGGAGCGCGACTACCCGGCGGTGAGCGCACGGGTCGAGCAGGTCGCGCAGGAGCTCCAGGCGCTGGTGGTCCGCTACGTCGACGATGCGCGCCAGCTCGAGTCCGAGGGGCGTCTCGCGGAATCGATCATCGACTACCGGCTGGCTCTCGAGCTCCAGCCCGACGACACCGCGACGCTCGACCACGTGCAGCAGCTCGCGCGCGAGCTGGCCCAGCGCAAGGCGGCGCTGGCGGACGAGTACCAGCGGGTGCTCGCGCGGGGCGACCTGGAGATCGCAAGCGAGTCGCTGCAGCGACTGCGGACGCTCGACCCGTTCGACCCCCACTTCGAGACCGAAGAGCGCCAGCTGCGGGCGGCGCTCAACAGCGAGTGGCACCAGCGTCGCGCGCGCTACCGGGCGCGGCTCGCCGGCGAGGTCCAGGGCCTGATCGAGGCCGGTCGCGAGGCCTTCGGGGAGGAGCGACTCGACGCGGCGCTCGACTACTGGCGCCGGGCGCTGCTGATCGATCCCGACAACGAGCGCATCCAGGCGTACATCGCCCGCGCGGAGCGGCAGCTCGAGAACCTCGAACGACTGCGCGAGACGCCTCGCACGGAGCGTGCGCCGTGAGACCCGACACTCCCCAGCGCGGGTCCTGCGCCCGCGCCGTGGCAATGCTCGCGTGTCTGCCGCTCGCGGCCTGCACCGGGCTCGCGAGGCTCGACCTGGTACCGCAGCTCGGCGAGCCGGAGCGGCCGGCGCTCAGCGAGCGGCCGGCGGCGGACCTGCCCGCCCCCGAAGGCCTGCGCGTGACGAGCGGCCAGTACCGCGCGATCCCGATCCAGTGGGATCCGCTGCTGATCGACGGCGTCGGCGGCTACCGCATCGAGCGCAGCCGGGAGCGCGACGGGCCCTTCGTGCCGCTCGAGACGGTGTGGGGACGCGGCGAGATGGCGCGGGTCGATCGCGGCGGCGAGCCGCCGCTGACCGACGGCGAGACGCTCTACTACCGCCTGCGCGCGTTCAGCCCCCGCGGCCGCCTGTCGACGCAGACCAGCGAAGTGAGCGTCGCCACCACCGCGCCGCTGCCCGACCCGCCGTCGGGGCTGCGCGCCTACAGCCGCCAGCCGCGTCAGGTGCCGCTCAGCTGGCGCGCTTCGGAGGATCCCAGCGTGGCCGGCTACGTGCTCGAGCGCAGCCCCACACCCGATGGCCCCTTCGAGCAGAGCGCGCGCATCGACGACCGCCACGCGGTGGCCACGGTAGACCCGCAGCTCGGCAACCTGCGGGTGTTCTACTACCGCATCCGCGCCGTGAACCCGGCGGGGCTGACCGGTCCGCCCTCGCAACCGGTCCGCGCCGTCACCAAGCCCGAGCCGCTGCCGCCGCGGGGCCTGCACCTCGCCGACCAGCGCCTCGGGGTGAACGTGCTGCGCTGGGAGCCCAACGTCGAGCGCGACATCGAGGAGTACCGTCTGCTGCGCGTCGACGAGCGGGCCGAGCCCGAGCTCGTGAGCGAGGTTCCCGGCAACGCGACCGAGGCGCTCGACTCTCGGGTCGGCGCGGGCGAGGTGCTCTCCTACGTACTCGTCGCGGTCGATCGGGACGCGCTCCAGAGCCGCCCGTCGAAGTGGGTGACCGCCGAGGGGCTGGACTACGAGCTGGTCGCGCACGCCGAGGCCGACGGCGTGCACCTGCGCTGGAACCCGCGTCACGACGAGGGCTACGTCGCGGCGCGCATCGAACGCAGCGGCTGGCTCGGCGCGAGCGAGATCGGCCGCGTCCAGGACGGGGCCTTCGTCGATCCCCACGGCGGCGGCGACCGCGAGTACCGCGTGATCCTGCTACGGGCCGATGGCAGCGAGGCGCCGCCCTCGCGCCCGACGGCGGTCGAGCGCGGCCGGCGACTTCGTTAGACTCCGGCGCCAGAGTTCCCCGGTAGCTCAGCTGGCAGAGCAAGCGGCTGTTAACCGCTGGGTCGTAGGTTCGAGTCCTACCCGGGGAGCCACTCTGCAGGGGGGGCCGCTCTCCGGAGCGGCCGGTTGGAGGACCGGTCCGAGGGTCGTCGACCCGGGATCGCTGGACCGTGGATCGATCGAGGATTGGGGGGCTCTCATGGCGTGGCGCGTCGCGTCCGGATTCGAACACAGGAAACGCGAGCGCAGGTCGCCTCTCGGGCCGTGCGTGGCGATCGCACTGGCGCTGGGGCTGGGACTCGGGCTGGCGACCGGCGCGCGGGCGGAGACCGCGTGGGTGAAGGACGAGGTGCGCCTCAACCTGCGCAGTGGGCCCGGCACCAAGTTCCGCATCCTCGAGAGCATCGGCACCGGCGACCGGATCGAGGTGCTCGCGCGCGGCGACGGCTGGACCCAGGTCCGCTCGGGAGAGAAAGAGGGCTGGATTCCCGAGGGCTTCCTGCAGGCGGAGCCGCCGGCGGCGATCCGCCTGGCGCAGCTCGAGGCCCAGACCACCGACACGCGCGCCACCATCGACGCGCTCACCGCGAAGGCGGACGCGCTCGCGGCCGAGAACGCCGAGATCAGCGAGCAGGAAGACTCCCAGCGCAGCCAGATCGACCAGCTGACGCGCGAGAACTTCGAGCTGAAGGCGGGCGCGCGCTGGCCCGAGTGGATCACCGGCGCGGGCATATTGGCGGTCGGGATGTTGATGGGCGCGATCCTCCAGAGCGTCTCGGGCAGGCGCTCGAGGCCACGCATCCGCCTCTGAATCCATCCCGACGGCATCAGTCCCTCGCTTCGCTCGCAGCTCGGACTCCCTCTCGAAGCCCGCCGGCTTGTCGGGTGCGAGCGAAGCTCGCACCTCGACCGCGCAAGCGAGCCCGGAGGGCGAAGCGCGCAGCGAGCCGCAGGCGAGCGGAGCCAAAGCAGCCCGGCAGTCACAGATTCGCCGGGATCAGTGCCATCGCAAGGGCGCTGACGCCGAAGCACGCCAGGGCGATCAGGAACGTGTAGCCGACGATGTCCCCGAACCGCAGCCGGGTGACCGCCAGGATCGGAATCGCGAAGAAGGGCTGCACCAGGTTCGTCGTCGAGTCACCGTAGCTGTACGCGAGCAGCACCGTCACCACCGAGACGTCCAGCGACTCGCCCGCCGGGAGCAGGTAGGGCGCCTCGATCAGCCACTTCGAGCCCGCCGACGGCACGAACAGGTTCATCGCGGCGGAGTAGACGTAGACCACGAATGGATAGGTCGACTGGGTCGCGATGCGCGCGAACAGCTCGCCGATCCAGCTGCCGAGCGACGTGTTCTGCATCAGACCGAAGATGCCCGCGTAGAACGGGAACTGGAGGATGATGCCCCAGGCCGCGTCGACGCCCTGGCGACAGGCCACCAGGAACGGTGCGGGGCGACCGTGCAGCAGCAGCGCGGTGACGAGGAAGACGGCGTTGTAGGCGTTGATCGTCCAGCTCGTGCCGAAGCCGCGGGTCACGATCGAGTGACCGAGGGGATAGGCCAGCAGCAGCGCGGCCAGCCAGATCCAGCCGCGAAAGTCCTCGAGACGCGCGGCCGGGGTGGTGGGGTCGCGACGCTCCGCGGGCGGTGACGGCAGGATCGCCTCGACCTGTGCCGGCGTCAGCAGGACCGGATTCCGACGCGGGTGCAGCGCCACCGCCGTCAACAGTCCTACCGCTCCGACTGCGAGCATGTAGATCAGATTGAAGGGATTGAAGAGCGTCTCGGTGACCGGGTAGAGCCGGTCGACCACCGGGGCGCCGACGGACGGCGCGAGCAGCGGGTTGCCGGGCGTGGCGAGGATCAGCGGCGCCGAGCCCGACAGGCCGCAGTGCCAGACGGTGCCGAGGCCGATATAGGAGGCCGCGATCAGCACCCGCACATCCACTTTGGGGTTGCGACGGCAGAGGAACGGAACGAACAGCGCGCAGGCGACCAGGCAGAGCGCCCAGTTGAGGTAGGCCGTCACCAGCGAGAAGCCGGCGGCCAGCCACAGCGCCTGGCTGGGCCGCTCCGGATCCGGCAGCGCGGCCAGCCGATCGAGCAGGCGAAAGACCGGCCGCGACGACACGCAGGCGTGGGCCGCCACCATCGCGATCGTGAACTGCATCGCCAGTGTGAGCAGCACCCAGACGCCATCCCCCCACGCGAGCAGCGATTCCTCGACGCCGACGCCGGCCCCGAGCAGCGCCAGCGCGAACGCGATCGCGGTCAGGATCATGCAGATCACCCAGGAGTCCGGCACCCAGCGCTCGGTGAAGCGCGAGAGGGCGGCGCCCAGGTCTCGGAACGCGTCGAGCACGCAGCCTAACTCCCGAAGAGACGATCCTGGATCGTGAGCACACTGAAGTAGCCGAAGAACACGAAGGTGAACACCAGCGCGACGATGCGCAGCGGCGACGGGCGCACCGGCGGCTCGAAGCTGCTGACGTTCAGCCACAGCAGCAGGCCCGAGTACAGGAACATCACGATGCCGTTCAACGCCGCGGACAGCACGATCAGCGCGAGCGGCTGATCGAAACCGAGGCCCAGCACCAGCGCGCCGAACACGACCAGCAGCCAGACGACGGCGAAGTACAGCCGCGAGAGCCCCGGGCCGCGCTCGCCGAGCGCGGTATCGAGCAGGTCCGCCGCGACGCGCGCCACCGCGTCCAGCAGCGCCAGCTCGGTCGAGACCAGCACCGCGATGCCCACCAGCAGGAACAGCGAGCGGCCGAGCCCGCCGAAACGGACCTCGATCGCGTCGGCCTCGTCGGCGATGAAACCGAAGCCGGCGGAGACCTCGGCGCCGGGCTGGAGCAGCGCCGAGGCGATCAGGCAGAAGAGCGCGAGGCTCGCCAGCGCGAGCACGTAGAAGCTCGTGAAGTGCTCGATGTTCGTCCGCCACCACCACACCCGCCAACGCGCCAGATTGGCCGCATCGGGCGTGAAGACGATGCCCGCGCCGCCCGACGCCTCCTCGCGCCCGGTGAACGGGCTGGTGATGCGGCCGATGTACGCGCCCATGCCGTAGCCCTTGTCCTTGATGTAGTTCGACTGGGCGAGATTGACCGAGCCCCCCGCGCCCGCGAACGCCAGTGCGCCGAGCAGCATCGGCAGGTGGATGCCTTCCGGGACGTGGCCGATCCGCAGCGCGCCGGCCAGCAGACGCGTGACGTGCGGAGGCTCGACGACGGCGATCGCCAGGCCGGTCATCAGCAGCACGATCAGCGCGACCAGCACCAGCTGGATCGCCTCGACCGTGCGGTATACGACCGGACCGGCCGACAGCACCAGACCGCACAGCACCAGACCCGCGACCGCCATCGGCGTGACCGGCCAGGCGGTCTCCCAGTGCAGCAGCGTCGCCGCGCCGGTCGCCCAGCCGGGCCAGACCCAGGGCAGCGTGCTGCAGATCAGGAAGACCGGCAGGAAGGCGTGGTGCAGGCGCACGAAGCCGACCACCGCGCTCTCGCCGGTCGCGAGGCTCCAGCGCTCGATCTCCATGTTCAGGAAGAACTGGAGCGTGACGCCGATCCAGCAGGCCCAGAACAGCGCGAAGCCATACTCGGCGGTGAGGCGCGGCCACAGCACGAACTCGCCGCTGCCGATCGAGAGTCCCACCAGGATGATGCTCGGCCCGATCATGCGACGCAGCCGGACCGGCTCGGGCAGGTCACCCCGGCGCGGGGCCGGTAGTACGCGATCGGAGATGTGCACGCAGGCCCCTCCGATCGACCGCTTCAGACGATCGCCAGCGGATCCGACTCGCCGCGCCAGCCGGCGACGACGATCGCCGCGGCGAAGTCGGCGGCGCGCACCACCGTCTCCAGATCGAGCGACTCGGCCACGTCGTCCGGACTGCGATCGCCCCGGGGCGCGCCGTCCGGCTCGAGAGACAGCAGGCTCAGCGCGTGGAGCCCGCGCGCCGCCGCCACACGCGCGTCCGTCTCGCCGACGAAGTCGAGCGGGCCGACCTCGCGATAGGCGCCGCCCTCGGCCAGCCTGCGGGCGAGCTCGCGCAGCCGCGGTGAGTACTCCGTGCGCGCCAGCCCGGACTCGCTGCGCAGATAGTGGAGCGCACCGCCCCCGACGCGATCGAAGTGGAGCAGCACGCTGCGCTCGCCGCGCCATTCCGGGTGACGCTCGAGCGCGTCCACCAGGCCGGCGGCACCCGCCTGGCCGGCTCCGCCCACCACCACGACGAGCTCGTCCCGCTCGTCGAGCTGGGGCAGCAGCTGCTCGACGCAGGTCAGCAGCGCGGCGACGCCGGAGGCGTCGTCGTTCGCGCCCGGCGTGGCGCGGGCCAGGGACTGCTCGAGTGCGATCGCCACGCCGAGTGCGAGTCCGACGAGCAACGCGAGCCGGGCCGTCCCGAATGCGGGGCCCGCGGCGCCCAGTCCCGAGGCCACCGCGACCAGCGCCGCGGCCTGCAGCCCGCGCAGGGCGAGCTTCCGGCCGGAGACGGGGCCGGGATGGACGAAGTGAACCACGCGCCGCAGCCATCTGGCGAGCCCGCCGCGTGCCTTCGGCGCGTCCAGCCGCGCACACAGCACCACCCGCCGGCGGGGCGCGCCCGCCCCTGCGCGG
>Ga0209536_100015254_pt1 | contig 10976 bp, 9 predicted proteins | sample DeeMarSeWOR28_12_FD_187461 | JGI IMG/M metagenome (GOLD analysis project Ga0209536, IMG submission 187461) | Marine sediment microbial communities from White Oak River estuary, North Carolina - WOR-2-8_12 (SPAdes) (version 2) | ecosystem: Environmental > Aquatic > Marine > Intertidal zone >... | reverse complement strand
TCATCTGTTCCGCTTTTCACGCTGAGCCCAAGTACAGCAGTAATAATCCGGCCCGGGCGCGTATCCGGGTGATTCGCGAACCGTATAAAGACCAATATGTTCCGGTCTATGCAGGTGATTATGCCCCGGCCGAATGTGCCGGCAGAGACAAATACACGATTGACGGGAAGGAATACGACGAGTGTGCCTTCTGCCGGTGTTCCTGCCCCTCCAGAGATGAGTTCAAAGAACCCGATTCGGGTCTGCCTTTGAAATGCGATATGTGTGAAGGCGAAGATGAGCCCCTGTGTGTGAAGTGGTGTACGGCCGATGCGCTGGTTCTGGAAGAAAGAGAAGAAGAAGTCGATGAAGAGGAAGAGCAGGAGGAGCTGGAAGTCGGATTGGAATCGCTGGCAGACAAACATGGCCTGGATAAGCTGATCGACGCGCTTACCCGCATGTCGAAAAAGGAATCCTGATGGAGTGATTAACACCCCATCAGGCGTTATTGGTCATGGGTTAATCGTTATTGGATTTCGATGGCAATCGCTTAAACGAATAACAAATAACAAGTAACAGATAACTCCCAATTGGATTTAACCAATTGGGAATAAAGAGGATTAAGAAAAACCGTGGAGAACCTATCCGACTATAAAGAGATCATCGATGTCGTAAAAGAGAACGGTGGCGAAGCCTTCAAGCGTTGCTATCAATGCGGTTTATGTGATGTGGTGTGCCCCTGGAACCGGGTCAGAAAGTTTAGCATGCGCAAGATCGTGCGCGAGGCCACATTCGGCATGACCGATATCGAAAGTGACGATATATGGCTTTGTTCGACCTGCGGCACATGCCCGCAACAGTGCCCGCGGGACGTCCGGCAAATAGAATCCGGTGTCGCCCTGCGCAGGATTGCCACCGAATACGGGGTTTTTCCCACCACGGCCAAGCCTATCCGCGGCGTGAGCTCCAGTCTGACGACCGAAGGCAACCCCTTGAATGAAAAGCGGGAAGACCGGGCAAAATGGGCGGAAGGTCTGTCGGTCAAGACGTTCAACGAGGAGATGGAGGTCTTATATTTTTCCGGCTGCTACCTGAGCTATGACCCCAGATTAAAAAAGGTCGCTGCCGCCACGGCCGCGATTCTGAACAAGGCCGGTGTCGAATATGGGATCCTGGGCACCAAGGAAAATTGTTGTGGCGAAAGCATCCGCAAGGCCGGGGATGAGGAACTATTCAAACGGTTGGCCAAAGAAAACATCAAAACCTTTATCGATAACGGTGTGAAAAAAATCCTGGTTTCCTCCCCGCATTGCTACCATACCTTCAAAAATGAGTACCCCGAATTCATGGTGAATTTTGAAGTGGTTCATATGACCCAGTATTTATCCGAGCTTATCCAGGAAGGCCGGCTTGAGCTCAACAAGGAGTTCGGCAAGAAAGTGACCTATCATGACCCCTGTTATCTGGGTCGGCACAACGGCATCTATGAGGAGCCCCGTGAGGTCTTGAAAAAGGTGCCCGGTCTGGAGTTCAATGAGATGTCCGAGTCGCGGGCAACCAGCCTGTGCTGCGGCGGCGGCGGCGGCCGGATCTGGATGGAAACCATGAAAGGTGAAAGATTCTCGGACCTCAGAATTGAGCAGGCGGTGGGCGTTGGGGCCGAGGTGCTGGCGACTTCCTGCCCGTACTGCATTACCCATTTTGAGGAAAGCAGGTTAACTCTGGAAGATCAGGAAAGTTTAGTGATTAAAGACATTACCGAAATTGTTGCAGAAGTGATCTAAAAAAGTGATCTAAAGTGCCTAAAGTTGAGGAATTCTATCATTTTTATATGGTTCACCGCAGAGACGCAGAGCACGCAGAGGTTTTTTATAAAAATATTTTCTCTCTGCGCTCTTTGCGTCTCTGCGGTGAGCTATAACTCTAGATCACTTTGGGCACTTTAAACTATTATCTTTGTTCCAATCAATATTGTATGAAAATATACTGCCACAAAAAGCACAAAAAACCTTTTATGGACTTGATGAGGAAATAAAAAGTGGAAAAAGATGTACAGCTAGAAGAAAAAATTCAGCAACTCAGCCAGGACCTGGCGGACAAGAATTTTGGCGACGTTATGGTTGTTGGCGGCGGAATCAGCGGCATTCAGGCCTCGCTCGATCTTGCCACTGCCGGTTTTAAGGTTTATCTGATCGAAAAAGGCCCGGCCATCGGCGGCCATATGGCCCAGCTGGACAAGACCTTTCCGACCAATGACTGTTCCATGTGAATTCTCTCACCCAAACTGGTCGAGGTCGGCCGGCATCCGAACATAGAGATTTTTACCCTTTCTGAAGTTGACAGTCTGGAGGGCGAGGCAGGGGATTTTAAGGTCACCCTGATCAAAAAGCCCAGATACGTTATCGAGGACAAATGCACGGGCTGTACGACCTGTGTCGAATACTGCCCGGTTGAATACCCGGATGCGTTCAATCAGGAAATATCCGGAAATAAAGCCGTCCATATCTATTTTTCCCAGGCAATCCCCCTGGTGACTTACATCGATGACAGCTGTATTTATCTCAAAGAGAAAAAATGCCGTATCTGCGAAAACGTCTGTAAAAACGACGCCATCGATTTTCGGCAAAAACCGGAGAAGATAGATCTAAACGTCGGGGCGGTCATTCTGTCGCCCGGCCTCGAGCCATATGATCCCACTGTGAAGGCTGAATATGGCTACGGCACGCTTCAGAATGTCGTCACGAGCATGGACTTCGAACGGCTCTTATGCGCCACCGGGCCATACGAAGGTCAGATACTGCGGGCTTCCGACAGGGAGCATCCCCATAAAATCGCCTGGATTCAATGCATCGGCTCCCGAAAGGTGACCCCCGGAGACAACAGCTACTGCTCGGCAGTCTGCTGCACCTATACCCAGAAGCAGGTCATTTTGACAAAAGATCATGACGCCGAGGCAGAGTGTACCGTCTTCCATAACGATATCCGCTCCCATGGCAAAGATTTCGAAACATTCTTCCAGAGAACCGAGCAGCTTCCCGGGACCCGGTTCATCCGAAGCTATGCTTCAATTGCCGGAGAGGACCCGGAAACCAAAAACGTCATTGTCAGATATGCTACCGCCGATCAGGGCGTCATCGAAGAAGAATTCGATATGGTGGTATTATCGGTGGGATTGAATCCGCCGGCCGATTATGAAAACCTGGCCGCCAAGTTCGGAATCGATCTCACTTCACACGGATTTTGCAAGGCCGCTTCCACCAATCCCATGGAGACCACCCGCTCCGGCGTCTTTGTCAGCGGTGCCTTCCAGGGCCCCATGGATATCCCCGAATCGGTTTTCTCGGCCAGCGGCGCCGGCTCCCAGTGCGGTGAATTTCTGGATTACCGGCGCTGGAAGCTGAGCACCGAAAGAACCTATCCACCGGAAAAAGATGTGTCCGCCGAAGAGCCGCGGGTCGGTGTTTTTGTGTGTCATTGCGGCGCCAATATCGGAAAAGTGGTCGATGTTCCTTCCGTCGTGGAATATTGCAAGACCCTGGACAACGTTGTCTACGCTACCGAACAGCTGTTTTCCTGTGCCACCGATTCAGCCGATTCAATAACGGATACCATCAAGGAAAAAAATCTCAACCGTGTGGTTGTGGCCGCCTGTTCCCCCAGAACCCTGGAACCGTTGTTCCGCGATACGCTCCGGGAGGGGGGCATCAACCAGTATTACTTCGAAATGGCCAATATCAGAGAGCATTGCTCCTGGGTCCACGCCCGCGAAAAGGAAGACGCCACCGAAAAGGCCAAGGACATCACCCGCATGTCGGTGGCGCGCGCCTGCCTGCTGGACCCCTTGAAGGAAATTGATCTGCCGGTGAACAAATCGGCGCTGGTGGTGGGCGGCGGCATCGCCGGCATGACCTGCGCGCTCTCCATCGCCAACCAGGGGCATGAGGTTCACTTGCTGGAAAAAGATTCAGACCTGGGCGGAATGGCCAGAAACATCCACTACACCCTGGACGGGATGGACGTTCAAGCCTATGTCGGCGATCTTGCGCGAACCGTTTATCAGCATCCATCGATTCTGGTATATACGGATTGTACCATCACGGAAGCCACCGGTTACGTCGGCAACTTCCGCACCAGGGTGAAGTCCGAAAGAGGACCCTCGGACATCAAGCACGGGGCCACCGTCATCGCGGTGGGTGCCCAGGCGTATCAACCGACCGAATACCTGTACGGGGAAAATGAACAGGTATTGACCAACCTCGAGCTGGAGCAACGGGTCAGCAAAGGTGATGAAAGCCTGCTGGACGCCCGGAGCCTGGTAATGATCCAGTGTGTCGGCTGCCGCAATGAAGATCGCAATTACTGCGCGCGCATCTGCTGCAACCAGTCCATCAAGAACGCCCTGAAACTGAAAGAGATAAATCCGGGGATGGATATCTACATTCTCTTCAGGGACATCCGGACATACGGGATGGCAGAGGATTATTACCGCGAAGCGTCCGAAAAGGATGTCAAGTTCATCCGCTTCGAAGCTGATGATAAGCCCAAAGTCGAAGCCGCCCAGGCGGAGGGCCGGCCTGTTCTAAGGGTTGCCGTCAACGATTCCATTTTAGGTAAAAAGCTGGCCATCGATGCCGATTACGTTTCGCTGGCGGCGGCCGTGATTCCACCGGAAGGAAACAGGGAGATCGCTCAACAATTCAAGGTCACGCTGGGGCCGGATAAATTTTTCAAAGAAGCCCATGTCAAATTGAGACCGGTTGAGTTCGGGACCGAAGGCGTTTTCCTGTGCGGCACGGCGCACTATCCCAAGCACATTCCGGAAACGATTAACCAGGCTTACGGGGCTGCCAGTCGTGCGCTGACACTGCTCTCAAGTGATACCGTCACCGTTTCAGGATCCGTTTGCGCGGTAAATGAAAACGACTGCGTATCGTGCGGGGCCTGCATCACCGCCTGTACCTACGGTGCGATAGAATTTCATGAGACACCCCAGGGGCGAAAGGCCATCGTCAATCCGGTTCTCTGTAAGGGGGACGGCGTCTGCAACGCCAAGTGCCCCACAAATGCCATCTATCTCAAGCATTTTACCGATGAAGAGATCATGTGCCAGATTGATACGGCGTTTTCGGATATGGAAATCCTAGAGCAAACTGTGGCAAAGGAGTAAAAAACGAATGAGCGCTGATTTTACTTTTAAACCGAAAGTACTGGGTTTCGTCTGCCATTGGTGAGCGTACGGTGCTGCTGATATGGCTGGAGTTTCCAGACTACAATATTCGACCAATATGAGGCTCATCCGTGTGATGTGTTCCGGCAGAGTGGATCTTGAGCATATTCTCAGAGCCTTTTCGAAGGGAGCCGACGCGGTGTTTATCGGGGGCTGCCTTCTGAATGAATGCAATTATATAACCCACGGCAATTACGATGCCCTGGGCAATGTTCTGATGTTTAAAAAAATTATGGAGCACATCGGGTTGAATCCGGACCGATTAAGAATTGAATTCATGTCTTCCGGTGATGGACTTATTCTGACCAAAGTGATCAACGATTTTTGCAAGCATGCCGAAGAATTCGGACCGCTCGGTAAAAACGAAGGTATCGACGCGGATATATTAAAATTCAAACTCGAGGCCGTTTCCAAATTGATCCCTTACATTAAACTGGTGGAAAGAGAACGGTTGAGAGTGCCGCACAAATCAGAAGAAGCGTACCATGATTTTTTTGCCGGTGATAAATTCAACCGCTTATTTAAAGAATTGATTCTGGATAAACTGGCCGTCAGCCAGATTGTGATGCTTTTGCGGGAACAACCCCTTTCAACCGGAGAAATGTCAGAAAAGCTCGGCCTGAACCCGTCTGAAATATCAAAGCATATGAATACCTCGACAAGGCATGGAATGGTAAGGTTCGATAAAAACGAGAAGCGTTATGCGCTGCGCTGATATGAGGCATATTCACGCAAAGACGCTAAGCCGCAAAGAATTTCAATTTAACAACAAAAACCTTCGAGTCTTTGCGCCTTTGCGTGAGGCTAAGCATTGGTTCACTAAAGGCGTTTTTGACCTTGAACCTGATCTGAGGTTTTGAAGCCACTTTTTAAAAAAACAGGATAACGGATATGGATATCGACAGAGTTGATCAGATCATTGACAAGCATCAGGGCGAAGCCAGTGCGCTGATTCAGGTATTGCTGGACATTCAGACCGAAAACCACTGGCTTCCGCAGGAAGCACTCGAGCGAATCAGCGAAAAATTGCAGGTTTCGCTGGCGCGCATACAGCACATTGCGACCTTTTATAAAGCCTTCAGTCTGGTTCCCAAAGGGCGCCATGAGATTCACATCTGCATGGGGACGGCCTGCCATGTTCGCGGTGCGCCCCGTGTTCTCGACACGGTGCAGGACCTGACCGGAATTAAACCCGGCGAAACGGACCTGGATATGAAATTCAGCCTGGAAACGGTTAACTGTCTCGGCTGTTGTGCTTTGGGACCGGTGGTGGAAATCGATGGGAAGACCCACGGCAAGATCGCACCGGGCGAGACAGCAGACGTGTTAAAAAGCTACGAGTAGGGAAGAATTATGACGCGGATAAATTCACCAGCCGAATTGGAAAAAGTAAGGAAGGGCATCCTGTCCAACAGAGATCCGAAAAAACCCTGTATTACCCTGTGTTCCGGATCTGCCTGCCAGGCCACCGGTAGTGGCGAAGTCGCTGCCAGCCTTGAAGCCGAGATTGAAAAACAGGGCCTGGGTGACAAGGTGGCCATCCGCAAAACCGGCTGCCACGGGTTTTGCGAGAGGGGGCCCATTATCGTTAATCACCCCGCGGAAAGCGCCTATTTTCAGATAGCGCCGGAAGATGCGCCTGAAATTGTAGCCGGGGCGGTAAAGGATGATGCGGTCGTAGAGCGCTTGCTCTATACCGACCCCGACACCAAGGAAAAAATAACTTATGAATCCGAAATTCCCTTCTACAAGCATCAGCAACGCCTCGTTTTCGGCTCCAACGGCAGCATTGACCCCAAAAGCATCGATGACTATCTGGCCATCGGCGGCTACGCTGCTCTGGAAAAAGCGCTTTTCCAGATGAACCCCGATCAGGTACTGGAGGAAGTCACAAAATCCAATCTGAGAGGAAGGGGCGGCGGCGGTTTTCCCGCCGGGCGAAAATGGGCAGAGTCCCGTAACGCCCCCGGAGATGAAAAATATGTGATCGTCAATGCCGATGAGGGCGACCCCGGCGCTTATATGGACCGGAGCCTGCTCGAAGGCAATCCCCATTCGGTTCTCGAGGGGTTGATGATCGGCGCTTTTGCCATCGGCTGCCGGGAGGGTTATATCTACGTCCGGCAGGAATACCCCCTGGCCGTGGAGAATCTGACCACTGCGATCCAGCAGGCCGAGGAATATGGTTTTCTGGGGAAAAACATCCTCGGCTCAGGCTTTGATTTCAGCATTATCGTCCACAGAGGCGCCGGCGCTTTCGTCTGCGGTGAATCGAGTGCGCTGATGACGGCTTTGGAAGGCAGAGCCGGCGAGCCCAGACCGAAATATGTCCACACCGCGATCAAGGGCGTTTGGGACAACCCCAGTGTTTTAAATAACGTGGAAACCTGGGCCAATGTGCCGCTGATAATCAATAAAGGAGCCGACTGGTTTACGCAAATCGGGACCGAAAGAAGCAAGGGCACCAAAATTTTCTCCCTGGTCGGCAAGATAACCAATACCGGCCTTGTAGAGGTGCCCATGGGCATGACCCTCAGAGATATCATTTTCAAAATCGGCGGTGGAATTCCCGGAGGCAAAAAATTCAAAGCCGTGCAGACCGGAGGGCCATCCGGTGGATGTATTCCTGAAAATCTGCTGGATCTGGAAGTCGGTTTTGATGAACTCACCAAGGCCGGCTCGATGATGGGCTCCGGTGGGATGATCGTCATGGATGAAGATACCTGTATGGTTGATGTCGCCCGGTACTTCATTGACTTCCTCACGGATGAATCCTGTGGTAAATGCGTCCCCTGCCGGGAAGGTCTGCGGCAGATGCTGAAGGTCCTTACGAGAATCACCGAAGGCAAGGGCAGCGATGGCGACATCGAGCTTTTAGAGGAGCTTAGCGTGGTCGCTAAAGAGGCCTCCCTCTGTGCCCTGGGCACGAGTGCCCCCAACCCGTTTTTGAGCACGGTGCGCTATTTCAGAGACGAGTATGAGGCCCACATCAAGGAGCAGCGGTGCCCGGCCCTGTCCTGCAAGGAGCTGATCACCTACCACATCGACCCGGACAAGTGCCAGGCCTGTATGATCTGCTTTCGGAAGTGCCCGGTCGAGGCGGTTGATGGTGCCAAAAAGAAGATCCATGTCATTGATCAGGAGAAGTGCACCAAGTGCGGAACCTGCTTTGAAGTTTGCCCCTCCCGCTTTAGCGCGGTGCAAAAGATTTCAGGCGAGCCGCTTCCGCCGCCGATCCCTGAAGAAAAAAGAACGATAACCCGAAAGAGCAAAGCAAAATGAGTGATATCCTTGTAAAGATAGACGGAAAAGACGTTGAGGCCCGGGAAGGAATGACCATCCTGGAGGCGGCCCAGAGTGCCGGCATATCCATACCCACGCTATGCCACCACGAAAAATTGGAACCATTCGGGGGCTGCCGCCTTTGCATCGTAAAGGTACAGGTGGGCGACTGGTCAAAGCACGTCGTTTCCTGCGTTTACACCGTAGAGGAAGATCTGATCGTCACCACCCGATCCGAGAAAATCGATCAAATTCGTAAAATGATCCTGGAACTGCAGCTGGCGCATGCCCCGGATTCACCGGAATTGCTGGCTTTTGCCGAGGAGTATGGCGCAGACAAAGACCGTTTTGAAAAAGAGGCCTCATTTTGTATTCATTGCGGACTGTGTGTCAGATATTGTGATGAGGTCAAGAAAAAGAACGCGGTTGGTTTTGTTGATAGAGGCATAAGAAAAGAGATCAGTTTCATCCCGGAGGTGGCCGCCAGGGAATGCTGGAACTGCAAAGAATGCTTCGAGCTTTGTCCGACGGAAGCACTGCAGGCAGCTTACGTTTTGGCCGAATCTTTAATTTCTGCCACGCCGTCTTTCAAGTCCGAAAAGTGACTAAAGTTGAGGAATTCTATCATTTTTATATGGTTCACCGCAGAGACGCAGAGCCCACAGAGGTTTTTTTATGAAAATATTTTTTCTCTGCGCTCTCTGCGTCTCTGCGGTGAGCTATAACTTTAGATCACATTAGGCATTTTAGTTCATTTTAGGCACTTTTAACCCTAGAAACTGATCTAAGGTTTTGAAACCACTTCTAAACAACGAGCTGTAAAAAATACCGTCCTCAAAGGCTTCGTTCCAGGTTAATGGTCTGGGAAGGGGTAAATTCGTTGGCGCGAAAGAATTCTACCAGTTTGGAATCATTCCAGTCGACCAGGGTGTGTATCTTTTGCACGCCGAGCTCTCTTAAATGATCCATAAATTCTTTCATCAACTGCTTGCCGATTCCTTTATGCTGACAAGCGGGATCAACGCCGATGGTATCCAGAGTTGCGACTTCCTGGAAAATACCATATTCTCCTAAAAAGAGCTCCCCCATAACGAATCCCACTACCGTGCCGTCTTCTTCCTCCGCCACCAGTGACGCGGGAACATAATCTTTGGATTGAAAAAGCTTTTCAAACTTCATTTCATAATACTCCGGCCGGGCCACCTTGAGTACTTTCTCGTCAATCTCAACCACGGCGTCAAAATCGTCAGCCTTCATGAGCCTGATTTTAAGGGTGCTTGCGTTCATGGGACCTCCTTTCTATAATCCATCTCTAAAATGCCTTTTGGCCCCATCCTCCAGAGGCGGACAAGTATCTTTGTTGGCGCCTCGTTTCAAATCCTCACCATCGCTGTTTTCTGCCGGTTCATGTCAGTCATTCAGTACCCGGGCGGACCTGGCGGTACGGGGCCGCTTGGCTCAAGGACACCGTCCGCATCATGCTGCTCGTTTCCTTCGAGCGGTGGACAAAATACACTCGCCAGATGCAAATCCGTATGTGCGCTCAATCGGTGGCGATCCTTGGGGCCGACGTTATAGGCCATATCCGCTTCGAGCTTCCATGATTCGCCGGTGTTGAGGTCCTCGACCAGGCCGGTGCCGGAGAGGATGTAGTTGGTTTCCCAGTGATGTTTGTACCAGAGCACAGTGCTCGCCCCGGCATTCAAATTGACATCCGAGAAGCTGAAGCCCAGGCCATCCGATTTAGTCAGTGCTCGAACGACGCGTGCCTGACCGTTTGCTGTCATTATTTCTTTTCCGGCGGCGCGCATTTCATCAATGCGCCTGAGAAACATGCGCTGATCTGTTTCAGGCACGGGGCCGCTCGGAGAATAAGCACCATCTGCGTCGTGTGTTTCATTCCCCGTGAGAGCTGGACAGAAAATGCTCAGATGATGTTCTTCCTCAACAACTTCGAAATAGTGGCGGTCGTTTGGACCGACTTGGTACAGGTCACCCGGCCCGAGTTTCCATGTTTTTTGTGTCGTCAAATCAGTGACGTTGATCACACCCGAGATGATGTAATTGGCTTCCCAGTGGTTTTTATACCAAAGGGTCATCGGCGGGCACGGTTTTGAACGGTTAACGTGTAGGGAGAACCCCATACCATCGGCAGCAACCAGATAGCGTGCGGACTGCAGGGCACCATTGAGGAGCACTTTGTATCGGTCTGTGCCGCGCACCTCTTCGAGCGTACGTATGAACATCAATTACCTCCCTACAATTATCATCCAGATGCTTACGATCGAAATTTTGATAATAGATGCAAGCAGAGGTGTCAACAGGAAACTATCAATCCAAAAGGCGCAACTCCAGGCTGGGCGCCCCGTTCTGCTGCCAAACCCTTTGGCCGTCATATACAATATTTCCAGGCTTCCTCTTCGCGTATATCACGGACAAATACCAGGGCGGCAAGCGTTCTTCCATACGGTACAACGCTGACATTAAG
>Ga0209536_100015253_pt1 | contig 10976 bp, 8 predicted proteins | sample DeeMarSeWOR28_12_FD_187461 | JGI IMG/M metagenome (GOLD analysis project Ga0209536, IMG submission 187461) | Marine sediment microbial communities from White Oak River estuary, North Carolina - WOR-2-8_12 (SPAdes) (version 2) | ecosystem: Environmental > Aquatic > Marine > Intertidal zone >... | reverse complement strand
TGCTCTCGAAGCGCCGCGGCGCTGTCGTCGGCTGCCGTATCACCCAGTTCATTAATATTTTCGATACTCGACTTTCCCAGCTGATGCAGGGTGAAAAAAGATTGGTAATTAAATAAGACGATGGATACGACCGGAAGCCCCAATATAATTAGCAACATCTTCGTTTTTATTTTGAATTTCAGCATCGATTTTACACCTTTAATTCTATCTTGCCGATACTATTTCCATTTTCACACCCCTGTCTATCCGCAGTTATCGGACATATACATCTTAAAGGCCGTCAATAACCCTGCGACAGTATGCTTTTTAGGCAATTTCTTGTCAAGAAATATTAAATCGTAACTATTTAATTCAATTCACATAAATATTACACGCATTTCCTAAAACCGTTCCCATTTCCATCTCCAGTCTGCGGTTGGATAATCAATAAAAATCTTCTAATATCTACCTAAGTTTTAGAAATTATAGTTTAATTTGAATTAGAGCCAACCCGTCCATCCCAAGTTTACGTAAATTGGCACGCTATGTGCTCTATGGTTTGTATATAACCATATAAAAATCACCGTAAAACTAAATCACCATCGATTTCTTTGAGCGCGTATAAAGGGTTCGCGAATAAAAATTTGATTACACTTGAGATTAAAGGAGACAAAAATGTGCCGAAAAATCTTAGTCTTGGTTTTTATTGCAAGCATATCTGTGCAGGCCAAATTGTCTTGGAGTGAAGACTATACCTTCAGATACACCAGGTGGGGCATGACTGCCGAAGAGGTAATCGCTGCCGAATCAAAGTTGGATCCGATCGAAAAAAATGAAAATATGATCAAATATAAAACCCAGGTTTTGGGCAGAAATGTCGAGTTAATCTACTCATTCGTCCAAAACCAACTGACCGGATCGTCGTATATAATAAATGAAAACTATTTGAATTCACAACACTTCATTACCAGCTATCGAACACTCAAAGCAGCGTTGACCCAGAAGTACGGGCCGGCGAAAGTAGATCAAATAAATTGGCGCAATGACGCTTTTCGAAACATTAGCAGCAAAACAGGACTTGCGCTCAGCTTGGGACACGTTGATTATATCTCCTCCTGGGATACACCGGATACAACCATAAGCTGCAGCTTGAAAGAAGACAACTACTATGTCCTATGTTCGATCATATACAGGAGCAAAGAATTTTCGTCGTTGCCGCCGGGATCAAAAAAAGAAGACGAGTTGGATCCGCTTTGAAATAGGAAATTTTTATCGCCTGATCCCACGGTAAATCCAGAAATATCACACCACTCCAAAACCACTGGACGGCCATAGGCTTTTTATCAAGCAGCGCGCACAAGCCTTAACCCGCCTGGCTATCCACCGGCTGCACCAATAATGCTTGCGATATCGCTTTAAAACATGTACGTTGACCGGTGTTGAGCCTTAGTACATCGTTTCATAAATACAGTGACGTAAAAACTTGAGGTATGGATTCTATTTTAAAAGAATATCAGACAGGATTGACAGGATTAATGGGATTTTTTTCGCCTACGGCGAGATACCTTAAGGCCGAAGGCCTTATATCCAAATAATCCTGTCGATCCTGTCCAAAAAAAAATTTAAAATCGAATCCATTTCATACTCAATCCCTTTAAGGAAAAAATATCACGGCCAATACGTCACCGTGACTGCGAATTAGATTGCTGAGTAAAAATCCACCTAAGATGTTGACCAATTTTGTTCCAGCTTTTCGGGAAAAATCGCACCAATAAAGTTTAAGATTAACCGCGGAATAGGTCTTTTCCTACTTTTTCGAAAGCGGTTTCACAGCAATGTTTTTTGTGCGCAATTATGCTGCAATGGAAGTGAACGGAAATGGAAATCTTACAAACCGACCGGCTTGAAATCGCCTATGAAGCATCCGGCAGCGGGCAAGCAGGGGTCGTCATTCTGATTCGGGGACAGGGGACACAGCTGATCCATTGGCCGGAATCATTTTATGAAACATTGGCGTCGCGGGGGTTTCTAACGATACGATTCGACAACCGAGATACCGGCCTTTCCAGCAAATTCGACGGCATTGCCGGCCGGGAACTTGAGGCGCTTAAGCAGCGGCTTGCCGCAGGAGAGGATATCGATCCGCCTTATACAATGGATGATATGGCGCTGGATGTCGTTGATCTCATGGATGGGCTCGGCATTGACAAGGCCCATATCGCCGGTATCTCCATGGGCGGGTTCATCGCTCAGCTGCTGGCGGCCAAATACCCGTCCCGGGTACTTTCGATGACGTCGATCATGTCCGGCAGCGGGCCTGTCGATCCCACCCTGATCGAGACGTTGTGGTCCGTCCGAAGAACCCGGGAAGTGTTTATCCGGGAGTGGGTCGAATACGTTCGTCAGTTCGGCAGCAAAAAATATTTCGCAGGTGACGATCACTCGCGCCGGCTGGCCGCCGCCGCCTTTGACCGGTGCTACGCGCCCGATGGTGCCAACCGTCAGCTGCTGGCCATTTTCTGCCGGAAAAATCCGAGGGAGGTGGCCAGAACAGTTTCCGTGCCGACCCTGGTGGTTCACGGTGCCGGGGATCTGCTCATTCCCCCGACCAGGGGCCGGGAAACCGCCGAGTTGATTCCAGGCGCAGCCTTTGAATTGATCGACGGCATGGGTCACGATACCCCTCCCGGACTTGGAAAATTGCTGGCTGAAACCGTTCTCGCGCATATCCGGTCGACCACTGACGGCATCGCTTAACAGGGTTTAAACAAAGGAGGATTCATCATGTCGGAACTCATGAAACTTAACGAGATGTTGTTCAACGGGCGGTTGAGCCGCCGGGATTTTTTAAGCCGGATTTCCATGCTGGGATTGGCGGGGGCCGTCTCGCCCGCCCTGTGGGCATCCATCGCCCGGGCCGAGACCCCCAAAAAGGGGGGCAACTTCCGCATCGGCCTTACCGGCGGCAGTACCGCTGAATCGCTCGATCCGGCAACTTACGGGACCGGGGTGATCAACCACTTCATGGTGAGCGCAATCGGCAACTGCCTGGCCGAGATCGACCATAACGGCGAGGCGATCCCGGAGCTGGCCGAGTCGTGGGAGACGGGTTCGGGCGCCAAGGTCTGGACCTTTCGCCTGCGCCGGGGCGTGACGTTTCACAATGGTAAAACACTGACGGCCGATGATGTCATCGCCTCTATCAACCACCACCGCGGCGCGGACACCAAATCGGCCGGCAAGCCGCTTTTGAAGGCCGTGACCGATATCCGCAAGGTCGACGACCGGACCGTCGTATTCGAGCTGGAGACCGGCAATGCCGATTTTCCTTATGTCTTATCAGAGTATTTCTTTATCATTTTTCCGTCCAAGGATGGTCGCTGCGACTGGCAATCGGGCGTCGCCACCGGCGGTTACAAGCTGACCGGGTTCGAGCCGGGCGTGCGCTATGTGGGTGAGCGCAATCCGGACTACTGGAAAAAAGGGCGGGCCCATTTCGATCGGGTGGAGATCGTGCCGCTCGCCGACCAGGCGGCCCGGACGACCGCGCTGATGACCGGTGAAGTCGACTGCATCGGCGCGGTCGAACTCAGCACCGTGCATCTTTTGAAACGCAACTCCGGCATCACCGTCAACGCCGTGACCGGGACCCAGCATTTTACCATGCCGATGTTTACGGATGTTGCGCCCTTTAACGATGTCAATGTGCGGCTGGCCCTAAAATACGCGATCGACCGCGAGCAGCTGGTCAAAATTCTGCTCTCCGGGTTCGGACGGGTGGGAAACGACAGCCCCATCACGCCGGCCAACCGCTATTTCAACAGCGCCATGGAGCAGCGCAAGTATGACCCGGAAAAGGCCCGCTACCACCTGAAGCAGGCCGGCCTCGAGCGCCTGTCGGTGAAGCTTCACGCCGCCGACGCCGCGTTTCCCAAGGCCATCGATGCGGCGGTGCTTTTCAACGAATCGGCTGCCAAAGCCGGCATCGAAATCAAGGTCGTACGCGAACCCAATGACGGCTACTGGTCGAATGTCTGGTTGAAAAAGCCGTTTGTCACCTGTTTCTGGAGCGGCCGACCCACCGAGGACCTGATGTTCACAACCGCCTACGCGGCCGATTCCCCCTGGAACGATGCGCACTGGAAAAACGAGCGCTTCAACAAACTGCTGGTGGAGGCGCGCACTGAGCTCGACTCCGATCGCCGCCGGGCGATGTACTGGGAGATGCAGGAAATCGTGCGCGACGACGGCGGAACGATCATCCCGGTTTATGCGCAATACGTCTTTGCCAGCCGCAGCAACTTATCCCACGGTCCCCTGGCCGCGAACCGCGACGTCGACGGCTGGAAGTCGATGGAGCGCTGGTGGTATAAGTCGTAATAATATTTCCAATTTTTTCTGCCGTGTATCGTCAGAGCTTTGTTGGCGATAATACAGCAATCAGCGCTTCTTATTATCCTAGGGATGCTATTTTAGGAGTTCAAATACAGGTTGCATACAACGAGGGTTGTATGCAACCTGAATCGAGGGGGAAATGGGGTAAAGCTACTTGACCGGATAGAACCTTATGTTGGCCAGCTTGAAATTTCCGTCCGCATACATCTCCCACATTGCACCAACATAATCTCCGATATTGAAAACCCATTGGTCAAGATATTCTTGGCATCCGAGTGTCATTAATTGATAGTTATCTTCGACGCAAAAATAGTCATTATTTTCATCTATATTTGCATCATGACAATCCTCATAGTAATCGCCTGATTCGTCGTATGTACAGCAGAATTGTTTGTCTGTGCACGAATCTGCCTCAGGGCAATAGTTTGTGGTGTCGAAGTAGCATACGCTTCCGCTCCATAGGAATAGTCCCGTAATATCCATCGCAGCAACTTTTCCCTTCGTTCGTGTAAGTTCAACCGCAGGGGTTTGCCACTCGCCGGTGGCCGGTGAAACCAGTCCCAATACAAGCAAGTCGTTGCCTGATTCATCTTCGACGAACATCAAAGCTCCTTCTTTCATTGTTAAAGAAGGATCATCCGTCGGTTTCCCCAACACTCTGGCAACCACGAAGTAACCGTTGTCATTCGGTGGCAGAATAACTTCAGCAGCATCTCCATCAAATGCATTGGTGCAGGTATCCCTTACGCCGTAAGCTGATATCGAGTCTTTTTTTGACCCTTTGCCTTTACCGCTGACGACAACAATCTGGTTTAATGTGTCATCGGAATTTGAAGGCATAAAAATATTATTGCCATATTCTCCAGTTATAGGATCCGGCTCGGCAGTGCAGTCCTGCTTGTTGAAGTCGGACTTCTTTCCATGTATGTTCAACGTATGGTGTTCTCCTGTTAAACCTTCTGCTTGAAGCACTTCCCAGACACTCCCGGAGTTGTTCCCGCCGGCAGGCTTCCCGGCCATGCCGCTCTTTGCGGCCCCTAAAGTGAATACCACCGACAGAATCACAATTGTCGAAATAGCGCCTTTGGTCAATTGTTGTTTTTTCATCTGGATACGTTTCATTTCATTCTCCTTCCTGCAATGTGTGGGCATTGATTGACAGCAGCAGGTCTTGAAGGGGTAACATCGAATTTATAATTGGAGACCACCACCCTGCCCGCTTCCATCAAAATCTCACTTTATATATGTCATATAGATAGAAAGCGCCTGAAAACTAAAAAAGCCTTTGGGCGAATCTTTCCAAAGGCTGAAACTGACAGGTTCGGCGACCCGGCTGTCGTAGCTTTTAAGCTTTAGACCCGTGGCTTTGCGTCCCCGCCTTTCGACGGATTTGCCCTTTTCGATCTATATTTATATTTCTTGGCAATTGATGCTCTATGGGGATCCAATATTTGTGCCAATATTATAATCGATATTATAAGTAATTGATATTAATATGGTTAAATCTTAACCACCCACATTTCACATACTTGTAATTTACATAAAAATATACATGCTTTTGCGTTTAATTATCCTTTTGAAAGGGTTTTAGCGAATAAACTTAGAAAGGGAACTATCTGGGGAAACAGTGAATGGCGATTTGAATATGAAAATGAGCTAATCTTGGTTTCGGGAGTCGTCTCTTGGGGGTAGGATCTAGTCAGCTTCAAATGCGGAAAACCATCAAAGAACGATACTTTTTCAGAATTTGGCGGTTTAGCGGCTGAAACAACTCGCAGATTCGAGGATGCAGCGAATGGGTGTCGGGGATGACAAAATGCTTTTTTTTGATTCCGATCTCGTCCAAAAAGTACACGAAAGCTTCTAAAGGCCCATTTTGATGCTCACCCAGTACCTGCACGTTTAACATCCGTTCCCTGACAGGGGGAGAAGCCTGGCTGTAAAGGTTCTTGAAAAGCCAGTTAGGTTCGTTCGTGCAATGTAAAGCGCCGAACAAAATAATGTGACGCCTTCCTGGCTGGAATCTGTCCCAGAAGTTACGGGCAATAGATTGATCTCGCGAATTCGAAGGACCGTGAGGTCCCTTTTGCTGTTCATCGGTTTCTTCAATACCCCGGATCTTGATCGCCGGGTTCGTATCCTTAACGGTGCGAAGTAGTTTCATAATATCAGCACCCAATAGCGGAAAATAATCCCTGCCGGCGTTCATTCGCGTGATTAACCGCTTCAAATTTTTGGGGGTCGTCTCAAGCAGGAGGGCATCGGCACCAAATTTTGCGAAGAATTCTTCGGCGAGAAAATTGCGGGTTGATTCCTCATGAAGCTCACCCATGCACATTATTTTATAATCGGATTGGTGAAGATGCGCCAGCCATTGTTCCATGGAAATCAAACTCGTCGCCAGGTTTTCTTTAATCGCAGCTTTTTCGGTTTTTGGCAGTCGAGAAAATCGTTGCAGCGCTTTGACGGCTTCTTCGTGATAAAACGGATACTGAATACGCTCTGAATTCGGCGGATTGGCGGGGCGTCTCGGATATTCCTCGGCGATCCAATCATAAACAGATAAAAACAGCAGAATAATGATGTACCCGCTTAATATGGTCAAGATGACCCGGGCCAAGGGTGAGTCCATAAAGGGAGGCCCCCTCAATCAAATCTGGTGTGTTTTTCACCGGCACTTGAAAAAATTACCATAGCCAAAAGACGATTCATGCCGGTTTTAACTTTTTGTCTTGATTTCTAAATGCTTATCCCAGGCAGTTTATGAATGTCAAACCCAATAGCCTGAAGGCGGTAAACCATGAAAATCGGTATGCATAAAAGAATTCAGGGTGCTCCTTTTCTTGAGTGCAAGCCAAACATATTCCCTTCCGTTATGTTTCGCCTTTCGCGATATTCCTGAACTTATCTTCGAACAACTATTAACCTTGCGACTAAATAACCAACCCCGTCATGCCGGACTCGATCCGTCATCCAGTGTTTTTCTGGATTTCCGCCTGCGCGGGAATGACGAGTTTCGGGTATTTAACCGCCGCAGCAAGAACCAAGTTCGTCGCCTTGCTACCATCAAGTTTTCATGCGGGTAACAAAATCCGCAAAATCGCTCATGTACTTGGCGAGCTGTTTCCTAACGCCTTCATCCACCAGATTGCCGCCTTCGTCGAATTTTTTCATGGCACCGCTGACCCACATCAGTCTCCCGGACCAGACCTGAGCCCCCAACACCCGCAACACCGGCAGCCAGGCATATTGCGAAAAGGCCGTGCCGAATGCGCCCGGTGTTGCGCCCATGAGCCCGATCGGCAGATTCCCGAATACACGCCGGCGGTCCTCGGGCGGACGTGACACCCAATCCAGTGCGTTTTTGAAAACCCCCGGGATTGAATTGTTGTTTTCAGGGGTGGCCATCAACAGGCCGTCGGCGGCGGCAATTTGGCCCTTCAGATCGCTCACAACGGCGGGGATGCCCTCGGCCTCCTCGACATCCGCGTTGTATAACGGGATGCCCTCGATGGAATGAATCGACAGTGTACATCCTTGCGGGACAGCTTCCGCCGCAGCACGCAGCAGCCCGGCGTTAAAGGAATGCTTCCTCAAGCTTCCTGAAATTCCAACTATGGTAACCATCGTTTATATCTCCTTTCCTTGTTGGTGTCTTATATTTTAGCTGCCGAGGTATTTTGAACAGCACCATTATTTTACCTCGAGTGAGTGTAACAGTCGTAAGGTCTAAAAGATGAACTCATTAAATAATCATCTTTTATTCGATTGACAATTCAACGACAATATAATGGAAAAACCCTTATAATTCTTGAAAAAGCCCGTATCCTTTGGTTACAGCGCCTGGAAAATCAATGAGCTATGGCGTTTATTGCGATATTTGCTATAATAGCAGACAGACACGTTTGCCTTTGCCTGATTGTTTGGGCATCCAAATGGAGGAAGAATATTGAGTGACGGCATCAAACAGCTAATCGATCTGATAGCAGTGATTTCCCCGAATATCTATCTGCAAGCCCTGTTGATAATTGTCTTGTTTGCAGCGCTGGCCAAAATCGCGGATGTCATTATGATCCGGGTGCTGGAGCGGTTGCTGAAAAAGACCCGGATCACCCTGGATGAACAGATCCTGCAGATATTTCATCGGCCGATTTTCGTCTCCATCCTGCTCTTCGGCCTGGTGTTGGCAGCAGATCGGCTGACGCTGTCTCCGACGGTATATTTTCTGACCCTGAGCGGACTGAAGACCATCGCCATCTTTATATGGGCAATCGCTTCGGCCCGGTTTTTAAAGCTGATCATTGCAGAGGTCAGCCAGGACAAAAGGCGATTCGTCCTGATTCAGGAGCGCACCCGACCGCTGTTCAACAATCTGTGCATGATCATTGTGGTAGCACTGGCCCTGTATTTTGTATTGCTGGCCTGGAATATCAATGTAACGGCCTGGATGGCTTCGGCCGGCATTCTCGGTCTGGCCATCTCATTTGCCGCAAAAGATACCCTGGCGAACCTGTTTGCCGGCGTGTTCATACTTGCCGACGCCCCTTACAAGCTCGGCGACTTCATTGTTTTACAAACAGGGGAGCGGGGTGTCGTCACCGGTATCGGTATCCGCAGTACGCGCATCCTTACACGTGATGACGTGGAAATCACGATCCCCAATTCGATAATGGGCAACGTCAAGATAACCAACGAGACTGGCGGCCCTTACGAGAAATACCGCATCCGCATCAAAATCGGTGTGGCTTACGGAACGGATATCGATCAGGTTCAGTCGCTGCTGATGGATGTCGCTCAAGATCACCCGGAAGTTTGTCGAACACCGTCACCGCGCGTTCGCTTTCGGTCCTTTGGCGACTCGAGTCTCGATCACGAACTGCTGTGCTGGGTGGAACAACCGGTGCTGAGAGGGCGCGTGTCCCATGCGCTGAACACGGAGATCTACAAGCGGTTCTTGCAAGAAGGAATCGAAATCCCATTTCCCCAGCGGGATATTCACATTCGTTCCGTAGCGACCCCACCGAGCGCCGCCGAGTAATGAATATTTTGTGGCAAACGCCGCAGATCCTCCTTTATCTCAGAATTGACCCCAAGTAAATGTTAGATGTTCCTACCATCATAGCATTACGCAGATTGCATATATTTTGGCAAGATTCGCTATAGCTTTTATTGTTGAACGATTTATATTGTACCCAGCAGTCAATTGTTCTTTGAACTAAGCAGGCGACTGAAATTAAAGCATACTGCTAGATTTGCAATCAATGCAAATGGCTAGAATAAAATTTTTGGGGGAGGAAAAAAATGATAGAGATCGATAAAAGCAAACCGGTGATGATTACCGGGGCAACCGGCTATGTGGCAGGATGGATCGTCAAAAAACTCCTTGACGAGGGTTTTTCCGTCCATGCGCCTGTCCGCACCCCCGACAACGCCGAAAAATTACAGTATCTCAATAAAATTGCACAAGACGCGCTCGGCACGGTCAAATTTTTCAAAGCCGATTTGCTTGATGAGGGATCATATGCCGAGGCCATGGCCGGCTGCCGGATCGTTTTGCATACGGCGTCTCCGTTCAAAATCGATGTGAGTGACCCGCAAAAGGAGCTTGTCGACCCGGCAAAATTGGGCACCTGCAATGTTCTGAAGGAAGTCAACCGCACCCCTTCGGTCGAACGAGTCGTTCTGACCAGCAGCTGTGCCGCCATATACGGTGACAATGCAGATCTGCAGAAAACGCCGAACGGTATGTTTACTGAAGATATATGGAATACCAGTTCATCGCTTGATCATCAACCCTACTCCTATTCAAAAACCCTTGCCGAAAAGGAAGCCTGGAAGATCAACGAAAAACAAAATCGCTGGGATCTGGTTACCATTAATCCCTCGCTGGTTATCGGACCGGGAATTAACCCAAACGCGACCTCTGAAAGCTTCAAGATCGTCAAACAGTTCGGTGACGGTTCCATGAAGTCCGGCGCTCCGCGCGTGGGGTGCGGCGTGGTCGATGTCCGCGACCTGGCTGAAGCCCATTTCCAGGCCGCTTTCCGCCCTGAAGCCAAGGGCCGCTATATTATCTCAGGGCACAATACCGATTTCCCGAGCCTGGCCGAAGCGCTGCTCGACAAGTTCGGCAACGACTACCCCATCCCCCGCAAGGTGATGCCCAAGTGGCTGGTGTGGCTGGTCGCACCGATGGTTAACAAGGCCCTGACGCGAAAATGGGTTTCCCTGAATGTCAACCAGCCCTGGAAAGCCGACAACCGCAGGGGCGTTCGCGAGTTGGATCTGCAATACCGCCCGCTAAAGGACTCGATGATCGACTTCTTCCAGCAACTGATTGACAGCGGCCGACTGCAACCGGCGAAGTAAATCTCTAATGAATCCATATGCGCTGCCAAACATTACCCCTTAGTTGCATAAACAACATGGCAAAGAATAAGATAATGGTCCACAATTATTACCAAAATCACAGTAAAATGATAAATTCTTGGATACCTCCATTGGTGAATTCGAAGGATGGGGTCGATTTTGCCATGTTGTTTCCCCTTTGGGCTTCGCTCTTCGAGCTTGGGGCTTCGCCCTTCGGGCTACGACCCCACAAG